>Ga0114963_10003746_pt1 | contig 10406 bp, 11 predicted proteins | sample C_131016_EF_Meta_FD_87019 | JGI IMG/M metagenome (GOLD analysis project Ga0114963, IMG submission 87019) | Freshwater microbial communities from Lake Croche, Canada to study carbon cycling - C_131016_EF_MetaG | ecosystem: Environmental > Aquatic > Freshwater > Lake | place: Lake Croche, Canada...
AGCATACGCTCCAAATCACGGCGCGTTTCGCATCCCGTAATCAAAATACGGTATTTCGGATGGTCGTTATAGATTCGTATAGCCGCACCCACATTGTACGCCGCCACCGTTGTATCCTCCTCACTTTGTGGCGGATTCTTTGCGCTACATTTCGCATCACGAATAGCTACATCCTTAACACGTAAATCGCCGCCCTTATCACTCTTATACATAATCACGTACTCCGAATGGCGTTGTAACCACTCATCCTCCGCCGCCGCCGCCTCCGTTGCCGAAATACCAAACTCCTTCACTAACGCTTTGATATAGGCACCCTTCGGCACGTCAACATCCGTTTTGGATCCGCGATTGAGATATAGGAGCGTGAGATAGTTCATAACCGGATTTGTTGTCTGTACATAGTTACTAACACCCTTGTAGCGTAGCACTAAGGCAGCCGGTGGATTCTCTCCCTCGAACGGCGGGTCAATCGAAAACAGCGGCGAAAATGTATCCATACGATTCACCAATTCCACTTTACTCGGTTTACGTCCTTCTAACGCCGTATTAAATTCGTATTCTGCCGTCAACTCGCACAGCTTTAGCTGAGATTTATCTAGTGTTTCCCACGGGGTGCCCTTCAACATATCGGCAAGAACTTCCTCCGCTTTCTTTGTGACTGATGCAGATACGTGAACTCCGCGTCGTGGTGCTCCAATATACATCTCCGCACTACCATCCTCGTAAATACGTATTGTCCAGCAGATGCCTAGAACTTTCGGATCAGATATAGGGCGTTTAATAAGAATAATACTACCCATATCCGTTGATGGCTTATCTGCCATCAAACTATCTAGTAGTTTTTCGTTGCTAATAAACGGTTTTCCGTCCTTTCCCGTTGCCACCTTAATAATAGACGGCACACGATCCTTCGCCGAAAAAAATCGTATAAACGGCTTTGAAGGCGTCGGTAACATTTCGTAGAATTTCAGTTCTAGAAGCGAGGCTGTATAGTTTGGCGCCTTCGGTAAAATAGATTTATAAATATATAATTTGATCAATTCAGGAATTTCGGCGTCCGTTACAGTGGATGACGTGACGCCCTGTTCCAAACGGTCCAAACGTGCGTCAATATATGTACGGTATTCATTTAGAGTTTGTAAAGCAGAAGCGTCCATAGTTAAGGTTTGAGGGGTGGTTCGGAGTTGCGGAAAATAGAGTCGTACAAATCCTTCAAATATCGGCTCAGTAAGGGGCTGGTCCGCCTGGAGAAGTGATTCCAGTGTCCAAACGTGTACAATAGGAGATGCGGTAGAAAGATTTGACGTCTCTATGGTGACACCACTATAGAGTGTTGGAAATACCGGCTCTTTTGCGCCGTCCTTGTAAAGGCGCGGATCCGGTATACCTATGACCGACGGATCGTGGGGGTTCACAAGTCCATCGGGCGCGAGAAACGGCCAACTAAACTCTAACGGTTTGAAATGATTCGGTGTTGTTTCTACGGCAATAAATAATTGGTTTGGCGGGGTCGTTCCCAGGGCAAGGGCAATACGCTGTTTCAAGTTAAACAACGTTTCAAAAGGAAAAACTTTGGCAAACTTTGTCTTATCAAGTTCTACGATACGGGTCTCATCCAAATGAGACAGTATCGTAATAGGTTGCGGTCCCAATGAGGGCAACCGGGACGGTTCTATTATGTCCATTGCTACTGTGGTTTGTGTTTTGAATTATCTGGTTATTCTCTTAAACCGTCGTCCACCGTTTCTTTATATTTCGGTGAATCTGTAATATGAACTCCACAATATTCAACCGGATGCGCCGCAAAATTGGTATATTGATATACACCCGTCGCTTCTGCCTGTTCTAACAGCCAGGCAAAGTGATTCCAAAACTCTGGTGTATGTCCAATAGAGCTTGTGCCTACGTGGCTCATTTCGTGTAGGGCAACAAATACAATAATATTTTCTTGTACAAGTTGTTCCTTCTCATCACGTTGCCGTAAGCACATAAAAATCTGCTCTCCCTTATTTACTGAGTAAGATGTATACTGGGCGTCGGGCGTCGATTCGCTAAATCGTTGCGCCGAACAATCAAAGTTATCAATCATTTGTTTTACAAACTTTTTATCATAATATTTGTTTTTGAGGTATGAACGGAGTTTGAGAAGCCGTTCACGTACACGAGCCAGACGATCCGCCGCATCTTGCTTATCGGGAAGATTGCGGACAAGATACATTTCTCCGTCTATTGTGGATTTGGTAAGGGCTACAGGATACTTTGAATCCTTCATAGCAAGTCCAGCGTAGCCTAGACCAACTACACCCGCCATGAAAGCCCAAGGGAGGATGGAATCGTTCATATCCTTACTTTAGGTGTTCAAAATTGAAAGGATTTATGACGTGCTGTAGTTTCTAACAATAGTGATGGAGTATATGGTGCTGTATGCGGAAACGCCAGATGCCCTTACGGCAAAAGTATCGGCGGTGCTTGGGCAAAATTGGCATCCTTGTGGTGGCGTAGCGGTAGCGACTGTCGTGACGTCTGTAGATAGGGACGGACGTTATACAAATGCGATTTCGTTCTATCAGGCAATGGTGCGTGAAGGTGGTCCGCCTATTGTCATTCCTACGTCGGTGCTATATACATAATTTGAAATAGATGAACAGTGTTCAGCTTTTTCAAAAGGACGGGGGAGGGGGTATTTACGCAATCTCGAGCACACGGCGGTTGACGTCAGGCTCAATCGTGCTGTTGAGCCATGGGCTCACGTTCACCTGCGGGTTCGGCGGCTCCGAGCGGAGGTCCCAAGAGGCGTTACGGAGAGATTGTCCCACCGTGTTGACGCCGATAAGGGCACCGGCGTTTAAGAAGTTCTTGCCAGCAATATCACCGGCGCCCATCGGGTTCACCTGCGCCCACTTGGAGTTAGGGTCATTCGGCAGTAGCTCCTGCGGCGCGAGCTGGTTCTTGGGATAGCAGTTGGAGGGCGTAGATGCCGCCGCAAAGGGCATCGGCGACGGGGTATCCTCGAAGCCCTCGCGCACCTGCTGGATGGGTCCCGCAGGGGTGTCGGGGCTCACCGTTGTGCCACGGGGAGTAGCATTCTGCGAGGCACTCATAATACGAGCAAGGTCAACGGGTCCAGGATTGGGGAAAGCATTCGCGGCGGTACCCGTCATAGACTGGGGACCAGTGGTATCAACAACGCTACCGGAACTTGCGAATCCCTCATGGTGACGGCGCTTCAAGAGTCCACCAAGGGTGGGATCTAATACATAAAATAGACCTACTGCGACTAGGACCGCCAGACCGACCAGGAGTGGTGTGCGCGAAGACATTTTCTCTAATTCCCTTGATTGTATTTTTTTTACGCCTCGCTGTTTGTTGATTCATCGTCGTCCGTTACCCAATCGCTAAATTGAGACTCATCATCGGATACTTCGTATTTTCCAAAAAAGTTCGCCATTGCCGCTAAGGCTTTCTGTCGTGCCGCGTCGGCGGTCCGGAAGAGGACCTTAACCTGTTCTTTCGCGTCCGCCTTCTCTTTTGCTATTAATGCCGGGCTACGCAAGGTCAGGGTATTGGTTGTATCCGTTGTCTCAAGATCATCCACTTCCTCAATCTCCTTTGTCGGAACAGCCGGAGTCTGCCAATCAAAGTCAATGACCATGCTCTGGGTATCTTTCTCCACAAACTTCACGGCAAACTTCGGTAAAATGGTAGACCGGGTAATTAGAATACCAACCAATTCTAAATCAACAATAGCATTGGTATACGCCCCTTCCTTCACATCAAAGGAAAACTCTTGTTCTGTATACTTATTCCACAGTGGCTTATTGTCAGTATCGTAGATAACACCCCACTGTGGTGTAATACGCTCTAGCGAATCATAAGAGGGCTTATTCTTGAAAAGTATCTCCGTCTTTGTAAGCTCTATGAGTACAGTTTTCTGTAACTCGTTAAACTTTGATTGTGCCGACGGATCGGGAAGGACTATAAGCTTATCGTTCATTCGCAATCGTACACCCAGACGGACTGGCTTTGCTACCGGTACATAGAAATGGACATTGTTGCCTTCAGCACGACGTTCCGGGACTCCAAACATTGGTTCTGTTTGGAACTGCGATGTACATTGAAAAATAGTTCCGCACCCCATCTCAATGAGTGCTTCGCCGAGAGATCGTTATACAGAAGCAAATGGTGATTTAGCAGAGCATATAGGCGATAAAGTACTAGTTTTATTACGGTCTCCCGAAAATCAAGCTCGTATTCAATCCGTGTTAGACCCGATTATTTCACATATTATTAATCGTATTTTTCCATATATACTGTTATCAGCAATACTCTTTTTGATTTTATTTATTTTAACCATTGGAACATTTTATATGGTGATGCGTACATCTGCCACAATGAGTTACAACACTAAGATATCAGATTGAAAGAGCAGTTGGAATTCATCATTATCCATATCTTTCAACTGCTCCTTACGTAGGCTTTCAAGATAGGGAATTTCAGTCGTAATTGTATCAGTGTTTCCCTTGAGCCAAAGAGACCACTTCAGCCACTGCTTCTCGCTCATCAAATCATCAACCGTTTCATTGCGCCCATTGAGCATATCAATAGCCCTGTCATAAGGAAAGAAGTCCTTGATATGAATGGACTCAAGAGCCTTGTGAAGATTGCCCTTGTACTTGATGGTAAAGTACGACTGCTTGAACGGCAACGACTTCGCCTTGTTTGTATAGTCCGATCCCATCAGTACACACATTTCCAGGAATTGTAGGTAAGTAAGTCCAGCGTGATGTAGAATATCGCTCAGCAAATACGAAATCCAGCCACTTGTATCACCTGGGCTGCTCATACGCTCAGGAACAAGGAGCGTATGAACGCCACGTGCCAGGAGATCCATATCATTGCTCATCACAGCATCCAGCTCACCGCGGCGCATCAGATACGCCAGAACGTTGTCTGCCTCGCCATTGGCGTTCAGAAAGAGAACACCCGCCGCATAGAGTAGACGCTTCACCTCGTCCCGCTCGTCCGTTGTCACGTAGACTGAATTTGCCGCAAGACTGCCAATCTCCTTCGTCAGCGTATCCCGTTGCTCCTTTGTCATATCAGCGGTCTCCATATCGGTCGTCAACTGCTGACGCTTCATGTCGTTCTTGAGTCGCGCCTCATTGCGCTGTTTAATGGTCTCGCGCTTCTCGTCCGGTGGCTTTCCGTCAAAGACCGGCACTGGAATAATATTGTGTTCCCTACATTTCGCAATCAGATGGGCAATGTAGGTAATCGGATGTGTTTTGTTTGTTTTTGCCTTGTAAAGGAAGCCAAGAATGTCGATGCCGACACGCTTCTTAGCGAAAGAAGCCCAATCGGGCGTTTTGAGAGCAGCCGGTGCCGCCCATCGTATCCAGCCAGTTAATCCGCGGATACCCATTGTAGGAAAGTAGGAATGGAAGTCTAGAGTTTCTTGTAGTTTCGATGTGCTGAATCAGCGTTTCAGCATTAGGGGTCTCAATTTTTTCGCGTCTTATCGTTCTAATCCGTCAAGTATATCCGGCACACTCATCCGCAAACTTATATCCTGCGGAACAGTTGATTTAGCAAGTGTACGTAAACGGTTCAATTCGGGCGTTACCAATCCGCACATAACGTATTGTTTCTCTTCTGGTGTCTTACCGTTGCCAAAGACCCATAGAAATTCAAAATGGGGCGCCAAGGCTGCTTTCAGCACATAATACGCAAATACACTTGTATTTTCCTCCCATTTATGGGTCGCACGTGCTAAAAGCTGTGTTGCCTGAAAGTCTTGCCATTTACGTTGTCTTTCCCACGATCTACCGTACCATTCACACGCCAACCATTCGGCATATAACTCCGTCCATGCCTCAAACAAATGCGGATTAATCTTATCGGTCTTATTCATCTTCCAGCACGGTGCTGGGGTCTTTCCAACCTTCCAATCCCATTTCATTCCGTGAATCATTTCGTGTATAAGCACCCGCTCCCATTCTTCCTTACGATAAATAACAATATTTGGCGTTCCAACAATTGTCCATCCACCGTTCACCTGCGCTTTTGTCGGCCACTGATTTGCCTTAAGTTGTCTCGGGTCATCACGATACCATAAATAAATCTTGAATCCTGGTTCGGCGCCTAACCATTTAAGAATAGCATCAACCGTTCGTGCTATATCTTGAGATTTATTAGGCTCAGGGGTAATAAGAAATAGTGTGCTTCCCTGCCAAAGCTCATACTTGAGTCCCTTAGTAGCTGGGTTTTCTAACAAAGAGAAGATAGTCTGCTGTTCCCATCCACTAGCTATCTGCTTTTTTGCTTCGTCGAACTCTTGGTTGCTTAACGGCTGGGGTTGCCTTTGCGGTTTCAACGTGGGCGGCGGAACTGACTGGAGCAGGGCTAGCGCCGACTCCGCCGTCGGGCTTTGGCTCTGCGACGAGCTCATTTTGTACTGGTATGTCTTTTTTATGTATCGGTGCCTGTGGCGGTAGTGGGGTTGAGTTGGTGCGCACGGTTTCGAACAAAAAGAGTACTGCCGATTCTAGCGAAAGCGGTGTGCGGTACGACGTATGGGGCTCAGCGGTCGTCAGCGACTTCATAGCCAACCAGAACACATGGGGCTCTAAAAGGGTATTTTGGCGCTGAATTGCCGCTGCGCAACTATCAATAATCTCTGGTCCCGTCTGGCAGAAACTGAGCGCCTGATAAATAATACCTCTTAGCCACTGAATCACTTTCAGGTTGGGCTTTCTCTTTGACCGTGCGTTCTGAATCAGTAATGCTATCATCTCGTCGTAGAAATCCTGAATACGCCTTGGCCACTGGGTTGGGACTTGATTTGGTAAATACTTCTGAATCTCCTCTATACGTTCCGGTCGCCCTTCGCACTTCTCGTAGGCGATTTGCGTGGCAAACGGTGGCGGAACAACGGTTTTCCAGTCCTGATATGACATCCGTGGCATACGATATCTGACAAATGCGTCGTCTAGAAGGGCTAAGGGACCGGTAATTTCTCTAGCGGTAAGCCAGAGCATACCAGCCGCTTCGGGTGGCAGTACAAACTGTTGAATAATAGCGCGTACACGAATCGCAGCCGCTAAGGAAAGACTATGCGCACGGCGCAACACGACCAACTTACGGGAGGAAGACCTGAGACTATTAAGTACGTCACCGCTGGAGAAGAAACTTGTCAACAAGTCGCCAATAATCTGCTTGTCTTGCATAGACAGATTCGGAATATCAATTTCAAAATGATAGGGGCTGGTAAAGACTCGGGCTTCGTAACTATCGCCAACCGTAAATGTACGAGTTTCTAACGGATACGTGATTTTACCATTCACTTCTTCTTCAATAATACGTCGGAGCTCCTTGGTTTTACCGGACCCCGCAGGACCGATAAACATCAAAGGAATGTCCAATCGCTTCATCATTACTGAATATGATGAAGTGATGGGTTTAGACGGAGTGGGGGTCGGTGCTTATTAACCGCTTCCCGCCGCCAATGTGTCCCGCATATTGCTTATAGTAATCGTGGAGATACTTGCCGAAATAAGCGCACAAGGCAGTACAATGATCATCACAATCGCCAATATAAACTGAATCATCTGCGTGGGATTGTGGCTGAAATGGTACAACGAAAGAGCGTAGGCAATCAGTGATGCTACAAAACTAAAGACCGTTACAATTGCCAAAAGCTTCGTATTCTGCGAAGAATCCTTTGGTATGAGTGTACCAAAGGTGATTCCCGCAATAATTATCAGCGTTGCGCAAATACCGAGGGAGACAAGATAAGGTAAATTAGCTGACATACTCTATTATATCCCTATTTTATCGCCGACGACCACCTACCTTTGCCACTGCCTTAGCTGTATCACCAAATGCGTTTGCGAATCCCTCCCACTTTATACCGGTGCCGGGCGGGGTTGATATTATAACTAAAATTCCACATAATATCAAAATAGATACAATCAGTGGCGCAAAGAAGCGGCGAAAGTAGACATCCTTAATTATAGGATCTGCTTGGTATTTCTTTTTTGTCGATGTACTACAAGAGCCTGACTCCATTTACAATGGTTCATCTTTTTCTAATTATACTATAAGGAGTCACCTGTGATGTCAACATTCCAGTGTAGTCCTGCTTTACATCGCCGGGATGGCGAGACCTGTTTACCGCCTAGTGCTTTAGAGCGCTTAACTCGTGCGTGGAACAAAACGCATCCCCGGAATAAAATAAGTGTACGCAAGACACGGAAAAATGGACGACAAGACGCTGGTAAGGTGGAGACCGCAAATATACCTCTCTGGGACCAACTTCGTGAAAATATGAAATCGCACTACAAATGCGAAACTGAGTTTTGCGCAGTCAAGAAAATACCTGGATTATCTGACAAAGATAAGAATGAGTTCAAAAAGTATTTTAAACCCGAAAAGCCGAAAAAATGGGATAGTAAACCTACCGATTGGCTGGATAGTTACAACATTGAGGATGTGATGAAACAGTATGAAGAGGCTTATCCATTTTTCGATTTTATCGGTCCCGTCCCCATAGATTTTGACGCCAAAGACGAAAATGCGTGGGGCAAGTGTATTGTAAATGAACTTTGTCGCCTTGATTTGAATGAATCGGCGCAAAAGGGAAAAACCAAGATCGGCATCATATTCAACTTAGACCCCCACGATGAACCGGGCTCACACTGGGTATGCGCATTTATTGACCTGGAAAAGGGTAACGCCTACTATTACGATTCGTATGGATACAAGCCTCCAGCTGAAATTGTGCGACTTCTCAAACGCTGTAAAGACCAGGGATGTACAAATATCTATTACAATGACATTCGTCATCAACGGAAGACATCGGAATGCGGTGCTTTTTGCTTACTAGTTATTATATGTTTACTCAAAGGTAAAGAATTCCTAGATATTTGTAAAACTATGGTAAATGATGACGAAATGAATAAAATTCGTGATATTATATTTGCCGAAGAAAAGCCACGAAAGGGGGCTTTAGAGGAGGCACTAAAAACATTCTGTATCTAATCTTTCAGCGTTCCGTTGGAATTTTATGATATATGTTGGTAGTTTAGAAAGATGTCCGGACGAACTGGTGGTCCGCAACAGAACTTGTTTCTAAACGGAGCAAATTACTCCAAAATTGTAGGATTCTTACGCACTCGCTATGCTAAGAAAATGGGTCTTTCGGCATTACCCCAAAAGGTTGACGAGAAACTCCAAAAGTACACTCAGCATTTTATGACAGAAGTCGCACGTGTTCAGGGACAGGATAAGCCGCAGAATACTCTTGCCACTGAAGTGATTCGTGAGACTGAAACGTCAATGGATTCGTGGCTACGTAAGCAGCAGGCTGCCCAACCGCCTACCACTGTCTCCGTTGGCACCTATCCCCGCGGCGAGGACGTATCCTCATCCCGTCTTTTCCAGGATACTGGTTCTAATTACAATAATATGATGGCGTCCCGTGCCCCTATCCCCATTCCGCAGGTCGGTCTCCCCGATTTCCGTATGCCCGAGCCAGAGCTTGACGAAGAGGAGGACCCCGTTGTGTTGATGCAACGTGCGCAGAAGCAACGTGAGGACCAAGCCCGTTCTCTCGGCATTCCTATTGCCCCTCCTGCTCCCTCATTTCCGAACAATAGGGTGGAAGCTGCGCAGAGCGGGGCAACATCGGTTATGCCACCGCGCCTAGAGATTCGTGACGAGGCGCCGCCGTCGGCTACCCAGCCTATTCCGCCCCAAGCCGACCCGCCGCCGCCCCAACTTGCTCCCCGCCCTCAAGACTACATCATTCCCCAGGAGGATGTAGTCAAGTACCGTGAGACGGAGCACAATGTTTTCATTACCAGCTCGGACCGTAACTGGCTCCTTAATAACACCGAAAATCGCTACAACTTCTCCGTCATCTTCAACACTGGCAACACCACTGGGGCTCTCGGTTACAATAGCGCCGTCCAGCAGCGCTTCCGCAATATTCAGCGTATTGAATTCGTAAAAGCGATTGTGCCGATTGAGTCGCTCACGGCGCTTGTACGTGTAACCGCCAATACACCGACCTACGATACCAGCCGTGTAGTCAATATTTTCGCGCTACCCTTTGCCGGTGTTCGTATTGCCGAGCTCAATAACAACTCGTTTTCCACGAATCCCAATGAGGATAATACATTTGCTATTGTCCAGTACGATACAACATGGTCCTCTGATTTAAACGTACCCCAGTCATATCTGCCCGCCGGTTCGGCTGGTAATGGCGCCGTCGCCGCAGATAAGACCGGTTACACCGGCTTTATTCCCAAGTTCCTCAAGACTCAGCGTGTATACACGCCGACCCCCCTAGCTACCCTGAACCGTCTAACAATCCGTATGGAGCGCCACAACACCGAACTTATCAG
>Ga0114963_10003748_pt1 | contig 10401 bp, 8 predicted proteins | sample C_131016_EF_Meta_FD_87019 | JGI IMG/M metagenome (GOLD analysis project Ga0114963, IMG submission 87019) | Freshwater microbial communities from Lake Croche, Canada to study carbon cycling - C_131016_EF_MetaG | ecosystem: Environmental > Aquatic > Freshwater > Lake | place: Lake Croche, Canada...
CGGCGCACAATTGGCTACGTCATGCAAGAAGTGGGGCTCCTCCCCCACAAAACCGTAATCGACAATGTGACGCTTATCGCTCGTATCGCCGGACAGCCGGCGGACGTCGCCGAGGCTAACGCAACCGAAATGCTGACGATGGTTGGCATCGACGAGCAATTCTTCAGCAGGTTTCCCCAGCAACTGTCGGGAGGCCAACAACAACGCGTTGGTGTTGCTCGTGCGCTTGCCATTAAGCCCAACATTCTGCTGATGGATGAACCGTTCGGCGCGGTCGACCCGATTGTGCGTGAGGAGCTGCAAGACGAATTGTGTCGAATTCAGCGCGAACTCGGTCTCACCATCATGTTCGTCACACACGATCGCCATGAAGCGTTGAAGATCGCCGACCAATTGGTCGTCCTGTCAAATGGCGGGCACATCGAACAGGCCGGGACTCCATCGGAACTCACAGCGAAACCCGCGAACGCGTTTGTTCGAAAGATTCTCGGCGTCTAATGGAGTGGTTCATCGCCAACTGGACTTTCGTTGCGGGGTTGGCCGCCACGCATCTGAGCGTTTCCGTTGTTCCGATTGTGGTCGGGGCTGTACTTGCCGTCGTGTCCGCCCGCATCACACCCGCTCGCTGGGTGAACCCCACACGCGGAGTTCTGGGTGCCGTCTATGCAATTCCGTCTCTCGCCTTATTCGTCACGCTTCCAGCGCTCATCGGGACCGACTTCACGGGTCCCACGAACGTCGTCATCGCGCTAACGATCTATGTCGTTGCGTCGATGTACTTTTCCGCTCACGATGCGTTCTCGCAGGTCCCACCACCGACCGTTACTAATGCGGAGTCCATGGGAATGAACCCTGGGCAGGTTTTCGTCCATGTTGAACTGCCGTTGGCGGCGCCCGGACTCATCACGGGGTTGAGGGTAGCCGCCGCCAGCACGATTTCCATCGCCTCGATTGGAGCCGTCGTCGGTGTTCGGAACCTTGGATACCTATTCATCGATGGTTTCCAGCGAAAAATCCCTGAAGAAATCATCACGGGAGTGTTCGCAATCTTTGTCATTGCTCTCGCCCTTGACGCGGGTTTGTGGCTCGTTGGTCGATTGATGACCAGCTGGCGATACGTCACGGTCGATCATGTTTGACTTCGCGCAACTGGAGGCGTGGGTTTCGAACAGCCAAAATTGGGCTGGCCGTTACGGGTTGTGGAACCTCATCTCGGAACACCTCGGGCTCACGTTTGTGGCAATTATTATTGCGGCGATAGTCGCGGTTCCGCTCGGGGTAGCAATCGGGCACTCCGGTCGGGGGGAGTTCTTGGTCGTCGGCCTGGCATCGGTCTCACGAGCCATACCCACCATGGGCTTACTCTTTGCTCTCGTTCTGGTGATGGGTGTCCAATTCAGAGAACTCTCCGTTGTGCTCGCACTTGCCGCGATTGCTTTTCCGCCATTGATCGCGGGTGCGTATTCGGGCGTCACAACCATTCCCCGGTGGATTCGAGATTCCGCAACCGCGCAAGGCATGACCGTATGGCAGTTGTTGAGATATGTAGAACTGCCGCTTGCTTATGCGTCGATCATCGGCGGATTTCGAATCGCCTACATCCAGGTGGTCTCGACCGTTGTTCTTGCGCCTCTCGTTGGACTGGGAGGTGTCGGTTTCGGAATCATTCAAGGGTTGGCTCTGCGAAACTTCCCTCAAGTCATAGCGAGTTCGCTCGTCATTATCATCATCACCGTGGCGGGTGAGCGTGCGATTGGTTTGGCGCAAAAATTCGCAGGCACTAATCTGGAAGCACGTCAACGATCGGATAAATCATGAAATTTTTGCGCATCGCCGCCATCGCCGCCAGCATCGGATCGCTCATCGGGCTCGCTGGCTGTGCTCCCTCTACAGCACCATCGAGCGAGCCAATAGTAATTGGGTCGCAGGCCTATTATTCGAACGAAATCATTGCCGAGGCCTACGCGCTCGTCCTCGAGGACGCCGGATTCACTGTCGAGCGAAAGTTCTCGCTCGGTCAGCGTGACGTGTATGTTCCTGCGATTGTTGCCGGCGAAATTGACCTGTTCCCGGAATACTCGGGCAACCTCTTGCAGTTCTTCGTTCCGACCGCCACGGAAACTGCCGCGGATGACGTCTACTCGGCGCTCGCGACCGCGCTGCCCGACGGGCTCACCGCGCTCGCCATGTCGCCCGCGACCGATCAAGATTCGTACAACGTGACCAAGGAGTTCGCGACAGCCAACAACCTTGTCTCAATTGCCGACCTCGCTGGCGTTCCCGACATCACTCTTGGAGGGGCCCCGGAACTGGCCGAGCGCCCTTATGGTCCGAGTGGGCTGTTGGAAAAATACGGTGTGACGGTTGCCTTCGAGGCAACGGGTGACACGACCGTTGAATCGCTTGTAGCCGGAATTGTCGACATGGCAAACGTCTACAGCGCAGACCCACGAATCCAGCAACTCGGACTTGTGACGCTGGCGGACCCGCAGGGGTTGTTCCTCGCATCAAATGTCGTGCCTATTGCGTCCGATGCAGTCAATGCGGATGCGCGTGCCCTCATCGACGCCGTCTCGGCAGCGATGAGCGCTGATGATTTGGTCGCTCTCAACGTTCGAAGCGTGGACGAGAAGTTGTCCGCCACCGTGATTGCGCACGACTGGCTGGTCTCGAAGGGTCTGATCAAATAACCACGCGATCAGCGGGTTTAGTGCTTTCCTGTCCCGTCGGTCTTGTCGCTTTTGCGGGTGGCTAGTGCGAAAACCGCAACGCCCACGACGAGTGCGCCCGCGCCGATGCCGTAGGACAGAACTTCATCTGCTCGATTCGCGTCGACGAAGACTCCAACAAAGACAACCGCAATAATTGCAACGACGACACCGATCAGTTTCGACTTGAGGTCATCCAAGTCCCTGACCTGCAACCAATCCGGAACCGTGAGTTCGGGGTCGACAAACAATTCATACAGACCGTATCCGATGACGAGCAAGACGGTGCCCAGCAGGATTGCGTCGACGGCCGTCAGGACATCCACCACCGTGTCTTTGAGATAGGCATGGGTCGTAATCGATTCGTACACGACGACCACCATCTCGATCGACCCCTGGGCCATGAGCAGTAGTGCTCCGATGATGGAGGCAATGGCGGGGACAATCACCGCATAACGCGTGAGGCCGAGAATTTGTCGCATGCGACGAGTTTAGGTGCCCTCGGTCAGGTTTGGCTAGATATCCGATGGCGGGGAAATCGGACGGTGGAGCACGTGTGGTGCGTCAACCGTAGGCGCGCTCGACTGTATAGAATTTGGAGACTGCCGAAAATGACACTCGTCGAGAGCCGTCTCATTCGGATTCGCCGCACCCCGCGGCTCGTATTGGGAGGTTTGCGCACATGGCTCGTCTGGGAATCGTGAAAGAGGGCGCTGGTGAGACGCGGGTCGCCGCTACTCCGGACACTGTCGCAAAGCTGTTGACCTTGGGTTACGAGGTCGTTGTTGAGCGTGGCGCCGGTGCCGCATCGTCATTCCCCGACTCTCAGTACCAAACTGCTGGTGCTACCCTCGCGGACAAAAAGAAGACGTGGTCATCCGAGATCGTGATGAAAGTCAACGCCCCTACGGATGCCGAGATTGCAAGCATGGCTCCTGGAACGACCGTGATTGGGGTCATGGCGCCTGGGCTCCGACCGGAACTTCTCGCCGCGTTGGCCAAGCGTGGGCTCACGGCGATTGCCCTTGACGCGGTGCCCCGTATTTCGCGCGCGCAGTCGATGGATGTCTTGAGTTCGATGGCCAACCTCGGCGGTTACCGTGCCGTCATCGAATCCGCTTATGAATTCGGTCGTCTCTTTACCGGGCAGGTCACGGCGGCGGGCAAAGTACCGCCAGCGAAGGTGCTTGTCGCCGGGGCTGGAGTTGCCGGCCTCGCGGCGATCGGTACCGCGTCGAGCATGGGTGCAATCGTCCGCGCGACCGATCCCCGTCCCGAAGTTGCCGACCAGGTGAAGTCAATCGGCGGCGAATACGTTGCGGTTGAGGTTGACGAGAAAATGGCGTCCTCTGACGGTTACGCCAAAGCGACGAGCGAAGCGTATGACCGACGTGCCGCCGAGATTTATTCCGAGCAGGCTCGCGATGTCGACATCATCATCACGACCGCACTTATTCCCGGTCGTCCGGCGCCCAAGTTGTTGACCGCCGCCGACGTTGCCAGCATGAAGCCCGGCAGTGTCATTGTCGACATGGCCGCGGGCATGGGCGGAAACGTCGCCGGATCACAGGCCGGCAAGCGGGTCGTCACCGAAAATGGCGTTGTCATCCTCGGATACACAGACCTTCCGGGTCGATTGCCGCAGCAAGCGTCGCAGCTGTTTGGCACCAACATGCTGAACCTTCTGAAACTCGTAACTCCTGAAAAGGACGGTCAGCTGACGCTCGACTTCGACGATGTCGTGCAGCGCGCGGTCACGGTCGTTCAGGATGGCGCAGTGATGTGGCCACCACCACCAGTACAGGTGTCCGCGGCTCCACCTGCCGCCGCGTCGGAACCGGTGGCACCTCCCGAGGCGCGTGTGATGTCGCCTTTTAGAAAAGGACTGTTGAGGGGCATCGGGCTTGCTGCCGTTCTCGCGATTTGTGCCTTCGCGCCGGCGCCTCTGCCCCAGCACTTCCTCGTTCTCATGTTGTCCGTTGTGGTCGGCTTCTATGTGATTGGCAAGGTCCATCACGCTCTACACACGCCGCTCATGAGCGTGACGAACGCCATTTCGGGAATTGTGGTGGTCGGGGCGATAGCCCAACTCGCGTCGCCCAACATCGTCGTTCAGGCTTTGGCCGCGGCCGGCGTCCTTCTCGCATCAATCAATATCTTTGGTGGGTTTGCCGTGACGCGTCGAATGCTCAAGATGTTTAGCAAAGGTGGAAACAAATGAACATCGACATGCTAGCCACCGCCGTCTATATCGTCGCGGCTCTTATGTTCATCTTGAGTCTCGCGGGCTTGAGCAAGCACGAAACGTCCCGATCGGGTCTCACGTTCGGAATTGCCGGTATGGCTCTCGCTCTAGGTGCGACGATAGCGTCACTCGCGCTTAACACCTGGGGTTCCGCAAAGTCAACGCTCGGGCTGACCCTTCTCGTCGTTGTCGTCCTCATCGGTGCCGGAATCGGACTGTGGCGCGCACGCGTGGTTGAGATGACGGGCATGCCCGAGTTGATCGCCCTCCTCCACAGCTTCGTCGGACTGGCCGCCGTCCTTGTGGGGTGGAACGGTGCACTCGATTCGAGTGACGTACCGGCCGATTTCATCGCGATTCACCACGGTGAGGTGTTCATCGGTGTTTTTATCGGTGCTGTTACGTTCACCGGTTCGATTGTTGCCTTCCTGAAACTCTCTGCACGTATTTCTAGCAGCCCGTTGATGCTCCCCGGCAAAAACGTGCTCAACGTCGGAGCGTTGCTCGGATTTGTCGGTCTCACTGTCTGGTACATCGTCACCCCCGAGCTGTGGTTGCTTGTTGCCGTCACCGTTCTTGCGCTCTTGCTCGGTTGGCACCTCGTCGCGTCCATTGGTGGCGGCGACATGCCCGTGGTTGTGTCGATGCTCAACAGCTACTCGGGTTGGGCCGCCGCCGCCGCCGGATTCCTGCTCAACAACGATCTGCTCATTGTGACCGGGGCACTCGTTGGTTCGTCAGGTGCTTACCTGTCGTACATCATGTGCAAGGCCATGAACCGTTCGTTCATTTCCGTCATCGCGGGAGGCTTCGGAATCCCCAAGCCCGCAGCAGCCGGGGAAGAAGAAACCGGTGAAATTCACGAGACCGATGCCGCGTCCGTGGCCGAGCTGCTGAATGGCGCCGATACGGTCATCATCACTCCCGGTTACGGAATGGCAGTGGCGCAGGCGCAATATCCCGTCGCCGAGCTAACTCAACGGCTGATTGCTAAGGGCATAACCGTGAGGTTCGGCATTCACCCTGTCGCCGGTCGACTCCCCGGACACATGAACGTTCTTCTTGCCGAGGCCAAGGTGCCGTACGACATCGTTCTCGAAATGGACGAAGTGAACGACGACTTTGCCAGCACTTCGGTTGTTCTCGTGATCGGCGCGAACGACACGGTCAACCCTGCCGCCGCCGAAGATCCGGGAAGCCCCATCGCGGGAATGCCCGTTCTTCACGTCTGGGAAGCGAACACCGTTGTCGTGTTCAAACGATCGATGAGTTCCGGGTACGCGGGGGTCCAAAACCCTCTGTTCTTCCGCGACAACGCCTTGATGCTGTTCGGCGACGCCAAGGACCGCGTCGAAGACATCATCAAGGCGCTGTAGCCCTGCGGATTTAGTCGTTCGTCACGAAGACATTTCGTTGCACGGTAGTCAACGCGGTATTCGCCGTAATGATCGACGCCAGTGACATTCGCTTGATTGCGGATACATCCGATCGGTTCATGGACGCCTCAAAATAGAGCCGGTCGCCGGATCGAAGTCGCGTGAATTGGTCGACAATCACTCGGGTAAACAACGGTCCGAGCGAACCTCCCGCCACGTGATTCTCGGCCAGTCCTCCGACCCACGCATCAACGCTGTTGACGTCGCCGTAGGTGGCTTCCAATTGCGCTGCCAACGTCGCGTCCGACGTGATTTGACTGAATTGCGTGACCTTCGGAAGCCCGTAGGCGGCTCGCATCGTGTTGTAATCGGCGAGGCCATGGTCACGCCCACGTTGGATATTGAGTGCGGCGAGGTCGAGTCCGCCGGCTCCGGGAGGGCCGAACAAGAAGTTTCGAACACCGTCATTGAGGTAGACATCGACTTCTTGCGCTCGTCCAGAGATTTCGGCTTTGAGGAACACGTCAATGTCGCCTTCGTGATTGGGCAACGACGGATCGAAAACCGTTGGATTGAAGAACGATGTCGCCAACTCGAGAGGACCACCGGTTGTCTCGGTGCCATCGTTGTTGAGTCGACCAACCTCGTCGTCCAACATGCTGTGACCGAATCGATACGCGGCGGTAGAGAACTCGTTAGAGATCGTCGGGTTCACCCTCGGCGAATAACCACGGTAGTTCGGCATCGCGTTCGAACCCAGCAAGGCGGGAAGGTATTCGTTGTAGACAATCCACTGCATCTCGGCGATAACCTTCTGCCGCGCTTTCTGGTAGATCTCTTCATCGGACAGGCGCGTGGTTCGAGCCGCGATTTCGCGCGCGATTCGATTATGTTCCCTCACAAACAGGGTCTGTAACGAAATGATGCCCGGGTTCTCGTTTGCGCGAACATCCCCCGCCAGGAAAAGCTCGTCATCGGCGACCTGGTGAGCGTCGTTGTCGTTTTCGAGAAGAAGACTATTGAACGGAAGCAGGTTGCCGGCGCTCGTCTTCATCAAACCACCGCTCATCGTGCGCAGAGCCCTAGCCCGGTCAGCGTCAGAGCCATAGACCTGTGATCCGTCGATGAACGCGGTCACCCAGTTGTTTTGCTGCCGTGGGTTCGCGGTCGACGTGCCCGTGCTCGTCGTGAACGTCGACCGAGTGAACGGGATTGTCGCGGTTCCCGTTGCCGCAGGGTCAAATTGCGGGTCGCCCGTCGGGACAGCGATCGGTTGGCGGTCACCCGTTTCGGCGATGGTGCGGGTGATGTCGTGATCGAGAAATTGACCAAACACATACGTCATGTCGGTCAAATTGCGATCATTGACAATGCTCTCTTTCTGAGCACTGAGAGCGTTCGAGACCGCGCGGGGGCTGGGACGGTCAGTTCCGGCCATCGCAGAAACTCCATCGCTATAGCCCTGTGGGGCGGTTCGAAGAAAACTGAGCGAAACAGAGCCCCACTCGGGGTTCCTGAGGTTGTTGCCCTCCCCGCTGTAAGAGTATTGCGGTCCCGAAGCGGGAGGACGAGGATCTCTATTGGGTGCTTTGGCCGCGAAAGCCGGGGTTGACCCGCCGACGAGTGTCGCGACGGTCAGTGTGGTTGTCAACGCCGACGCAAGAAGTGCGGCGACGGTTCGGGAGCGATGCATGAGAACTCATTTCGTGTTGGGGTGCTCGGACAATGTGCCGATGACGACAAGATACAAATTCAATACCTGACATTTCCTGTGACTGGTCTATGTGTCACCCAAGAAAGCGAAAATGTTTTCACTGATTCGCCTAGCCTACGGCCGACGCCCGTGACCCATGCCGCATCGTGTGATGGTCAATTCTGGCGACGAAACGGGCCCGGTGTTATGGCTAGACTTTTACCGTGCAGACCAATCTCAGTGCCCTCGACGCGTTCCTCGATCTTCCGATTTGGCTCATCGCCATAATCCTGACCATTCCGATTGCGATTGTTATCGCGCTTGGGATGTGGACCAGCGCCCGTCGCAAGGAAGATTCTGAATTGGCCGATTTCGGCAAAGAAGCGCTCGCGATTGTGTCCGGAGCGTTCATTTTTGTCGGCGCATTTGCTGTTGTCACTTCGTGGGATAACCAAACTCGTTTTGCCGCGTCGATTACGAATGAATTCACCTCAGCGACATCGTTGGCAGAAGACCTTGGTGGAATTGGCGATCCGCGCGGAAAGATGGTGGCCGACGCACTGGTCCAATACGCTCTCGCTGTCGAGAGCAATGAAATTGGGGCAGGCGGGGTGGTGGGACCGACCCGAGAAGCACAGAGCCAGCTCGCCTCAATCGAGGCCGATGTCGTGACCATCGCGGAATCGGCGTCGATGACTACCCACCAGATCGATAACGTCTACACACATTTAGAAGCCTTGAAGGACGCTCGAAAGTCGCGGCTCACCGTTCAGTTGCCAAACCTTCCCGTCACACTGATCATGCTTCTGGTGGCGTCGTCGCTACTCGCACTGCTCGGTATTGCACTGTATCCACCGTCAAAGATTCGCTGGTTGAAATACTTTTACGTTCTCTCCGCGGGACTCATCGTGTTGCTCATCGTCGTCAATATTCTCGCGCTTCAATCGCCGAGAAACATCAGTACTCAGGTCCAACGACCAATTGATTTGTTCGTCACGTCGGTAACGGAAGGCGGCGCAAACCTCGAGATGGGTGATGGTGAAACGCCGGGCGACCAAAATGGCGAAAAGCCCGGATCCCCGCAACCAGGTAAAGGAAAGCCAAGCGCACCATAACGACGTTTCGCTGACGATGCGCGGACAATCTCACTACAGTCGTGGCGGACACGAAGCGGCCGTGCCTGGATGGCTGAGTGGTGCTCGACAGAAGCGGCCTAGTTCCACTAGTTAGGATGATTTCATGTCACAAATGTCCTCGTCAGAAAAGCGAATCGACATTCAAATTCTGCGCGGAGTGGCAGTTTTGGCAGTCGCCATTTTCCATTTCTGGCCGGCGGTTCTGCCCGGTGGCTTCGCCGGTGTTGACGTGTTTTTTGTTGTTTCAGGGTTCCTCATCACGCAACTATTGGAACGCGAAATTGCGCGAACGGGACGCATCAACCTGATTGATTTCTGGATTCGCAGAATTCGTCGCATTTTCCCGGCCGCAATCACGGTGATTTTTGCGACTGTTGGGGTGTTTGCGTTGTTTGCGTCGCCACGGCAGATCTTTAGTATCGCAAAACATGCAATAGCGTCCACATTCAGTCTCGAAAACGCTCTCCTCTGGTGGCAGTCGACGGATTACAACGCCGGACAACTCACTGCATCACCATTTCAACACTATTGGTCACTCGCGGTGGAAGAACAGTTTTATCTGGTGTGGCCAGTTGTCTTGACCGTGGTCATCGCTATCGCAATTCGATCACGCCGCACATTTGTGACAACCGCACGATATGCCATCATCGGCACCGGACTTGCGTCACTGATCTATGCCCTATGGATTTCGGAATCTGGCGACGGAAGCTACTTCGATCCATTTGGTCGAGCGTGGGAATTGGCGATTGGAGCGTTACTGGCTCTTAGTCCGGGATTATTCGCGACGATGTCATCGCGCGTTGCTGCGATCCTGCGCACCGTTAGTTGGATTGGTCTGGTTATCGTTTTTGTTCCCGCGGGATTGGAAAGCTACGTCCCCGGATTGGGTGTCGTCCCGTCCGCGACTTTCGCGGCATTGCTCCTCGCACTTCCGAGGAATGGGGTCCCCCGTCCGGCAGTTGTCGTCCACGTGGTTCGCACCGCCCTCGTATGGGTTGGCGATCGTTCGTTTTCGATGTACCTCTGGCATTGGCCCGCCCTTCTAATCGCGCCATTTCTGTTCAATCGCGAACTGACGTGGCCTGAATTGGTCGGTCTTTTTGTCGCGGTACTGGCGCTTTCCGATCTCAGTTACAGGTTTGTTGAAAACCCGGTCAGACGGTCTCGACGCACGTGGTTGACCCAACCTCGACTAATCCTGCCGCTCAGTATGGGCATCTGTCTTGCCTTGGTCGCAGCGGTA
>Ga0114963_10003749_pt1 | contig 10398 bp, 8 predicted proteins | sample C_131016_EF_Meta_FD_87019 | JGI IMG/M metagenome (GOLD analysis project Ga0114963, IMG submission 87019) | Freshwater microbial communities from Lake Croche, Canada to study carbon cycling - C_131016_EF_MetaG | ecosystem: Environmental > Aquatic > Freshwater > Lake | place: Lake Croche, Canada...
GGCTGCTGTGGCTAGGATCAGATAGGCATAAAGGAGGTGGTTATCGGACAGAAGCAGGAGCGCCGCCGTGGTTCTCGGAAACCATCCAATAAGTGTTGGGCAGCGGTGCAATCAAACGTGAGGTTAACTTTCTTGCTGAGAGGTTGAGTGCTGAGAGATTTGGTGTAAAATGGAATCGATGCTTGGGTTGCGTGCGCGATCTAGCAATCATGCCGATATGGACTCTCAAATCCCACCCCTAGTGCTGAGCTTGAGTCTTGGCATGAAGATGTTTAGTAACTAAAACGCTTTTTATGTTAAGCAACTTGAAAATCCCAAAGGAACTTCGCAGAAAAATAGAGAACGAGCTTCAATCAGGAGAGTTTATAAGATGGGTCGAACAGCCCATCCCTCGTTATCTCACATTTCAGTCCATCACAGCTGGTTTTATCGGGATTTTTATGACTGGCTTTAGCTTTTTTGGGATTTGGGGTACAGGATGGGCGTTTAATTATCCCGATCCAAGAGAGGTTTCACGATCTGGACTTCTAGGGGGCCTTATAATATTTAGCCCTCTTCTTCTTATTGGTTTTAGATGTTATACTGATCCCTTCTGGGTATGGCATGATGCGCAAAACTCTGTTTACTTTGCGACCGATAAACGAGCTGTCTCTATTCAATATGGTTGGCCTACCACAATTAGAAGCTATTTACCTGATCAATTAGAGTATATATATCGGAGGGAAAGAGCCGATGGAACGGGCGATGTGATTTTTTTAAGCCTGCGACGGAGGAATGATGAAGGGCATGAATATTATGAGAAAATAGGATTTTGGGGAGTTCGCAATCCACGAGCAGTTGAGAATGTATTAAAGCAGCTGGCTCAAAATAATGCCCAACAACGCCCATACACGCCGACCGCCACGAGCTGATTGGTATGAGGCGCAGGCTATCTGCGGCGGGTGATGGCAAGCGTTAGGCCGCATGAAACAGCCTCTTCAAGCCACGAAGATCTCTGCAGTCCTTAGTGGCGTGGCGGTCAGCGTCGGCATGCCGTCAATCGAGAATCTCAGTCAGTTTCTTGAGCTGGGACCAAGCACACAGAATCTGGTGTTCATGTTCGGGCTCGTCATCTTCTTCTTTGGTCCAGTGCTCATGTTCGTTGTCGGCACGGCGCATCTCAGCATAAAGTCAAGAGAGATGATCAAGAGCGTCTACTGGGCATCGCTTAGGCAAGTCGCACTTCGCAGCGTATTCTGGCTGGTCGGGTGCGGCCTTGGATCCGCAGTGCTCTCAGCTCTGCATGGTGTGTTGTGGTAGCCGTAAAGTTCTCCCTACTACCCACTCCCAGCAGCCAGCATGCACGTGTCACAACTCGGAATTATGCCAACCCAGCATGCGCATGCGGCCTAACCCCTCGCTCAAGCTGACCTGCTACGGCATGCGGCGTAAGCCCGGGATGCAGTGCGCAAGCTATCCTTGCAGCCCGGGCTTACGCCGCATGCCTCCGCAGGCAGCTTAGCTCGAACGTTAGGCAGCACAAACACCACTTTCCCCACTTCGGAGACCACGAATGCAAATCGAAGGTACCTGCCACTGCGGCGCAGTCTCTTTCACCGCGGAGGTCGACCCGAGTCGCGTCATGGTGTGTCACTGCACAGACTGCCAAGTCTTATCCGGAGCACCGTTTCGAGCAGTCGTGGCTGCGCCTTTCGATAGCCTTGCCGTCAAGGGTCAAACCAAGAGCTACATCAAAGTCGCCGAAAGCGGAAACCGCCGCGCCCAGGTGTTCTGCCCTGAGTGCGGCACACCGCTGTGGGCCACCGCACCGGAGAATCCAACATCGGTCATGGTTAGGCTTGGTTGCGTCAAGCAGCGGGTCCAGCTCGAACCAGCGGTCCAGATCTGGGCGCATTCAGCGCTGCCGTGGGTCTCCGGGTTAGCCTCGCTAAAAGGGTCCGCAAAACAACAGGCGTTCCTACCAGTTACGCCGCCCGCGAGTGCTGCCTAACCCCTCGCTCAAGCTGACACGCTACGGCATGCAGCGTAAGCCTGGTGTGCACTGCCTGCGGCAATGTCGCACACCAGGCTTACACTGCACGCCTCCGCGTGCAGCTTAGCTCGAACGTTAGAGAGATGGAGCGTAGACAGCCGAACCGAAGGCTGGTATAGTCTCTGTATAGCCGCCACCAAGGCATGCAGACGAAGGTTCAGAAGTGGGGAAACAGCCTTGGCGTGAGGATTCCTCGCGGCTTGGCTGAAGAGGTGGGTTTGGGTGCTGGCACCGAGGTCAGCCTTACCGCAAAGGACGGAGAATTGGTCCTCAGGCCCTCAGTGCCTACCCGGCTCCGACTTCCGGATCTTCTTGCTGGCATCACGCAGGAGAACATCCACGCCTCGATTGATACGGGGGATGCCTTGGGGGCCGAGGCTTTCTGATGTCTGCTTCTTATGTGCCAGAGCGTGGTGATCTGGTGTGGCTGGAATTCACACCACAGGCCGGAAGTGAACAGCGTGGAAGACGGCCAGCTCTCGTTCTATCGCCGAAGGCCTACAACGGAAAAGTAGGGCTGGCCTTGTTTTGTCCAGTTACATCGAAGATAAAGGGATACCCGTTCGAGGTGCAGCTACCTGAAGGATATTCCGTGAGTGGGGTTGTCCTATCTGATCAGCTGAAGAGCCTTGATTGGCGATCGAGGAAAGCGAAGTTAATCGAGCAGGTTTCCTCTGATGTGATGGCGATGGTTACTTCGAGAGTGTTACCTCTCCTTGAACCTGACACTCCTGCCACTCTCTAACACACCCCTTGAGTGGACAGGCCGCCATCAACTCTCTGCTACGCCACCCCAGGCTCACAGCCTGCCACTCAGGGGCAGCGTTAGAAGGATCCATGTTGAGCTTGACGCAACTACGACCGACAAGGCATCACGCGTCCCAAAACCTGATCCAGGCTTCTTTTGCCTATATTCTAGAATGATCAGATCTTTGGAGGCTGTATGGGCCATCGCTCAATCCGGTTGATACTGTCCGTGGTGTTTATTCAGATGATCAACATTTTAGTCTGCATGGAAAGTGCAAGAGCTGACCTAGGCGAGGCAGAGATTGGCGCGAAGACACTAGAGTTTGATGCGTTCTGCGCCTTCCGAGGCAATAGATGCACCGTTTCGTTTTCCTCCGATAGAATGGTCGTAAACAAAAATGATGGCATAGCTCGCGCCCAAATTCTACGTATATGGGAAGATCAAGAGTTGCGCGGTTTTTGGGATCGATCCCCCGGTAACTACTATCACCCAGTTTATTATGTAACATACAAGAAAGCCAATGGCGACGATGCTACTGCAAAGTTTCTATTTATCAATACAGAAGCTGGTGCTCGATTCTGGAATTCTCTTAACATCTTCATGGGCCCTGATAGGCGTCCTGTTGGGCCGACAATCAAAGTTGTTAATTAGTTTGATTTGCCACCCATGTGTTCTCATCGTTCTGCCATAGTCGCTCTTGTGTCAATGTTGCGAAATCATATTTATGGTTCAGATTATTGCCGCTACTCTGTTTTCTTATTGTGGGCCGTCCAAGAAAACCATCCTTTAGACAGGCTACCAACAACACTCTGCTTAGTAACCCAATGCTACCTGCCTATCATTAGGGGGCAGAGGTAGTAACCATGGACCGATGGCTAAATGTTGCAGTGAAAGGTAGCGCTTCTTGGCCGACTGAGGAAACCACTGTTGTGTTTCAGGGCAAAAGGCTTATCTTGAAACCAGCAACCCACGACACCGAACAATCGGTCCACATCAACCTACGAGGCATCAACGGAGCTGAGGCTCTCACTCTCATCAATCGGTTCTTGAGCGTCCTTTCTTGGTGTGACGATCAACCAATGGAGAACCGGTACGGCTGGTCAGGAAACCCAATCCCCGTGGCAGTTCCAAGAGAATTGAGAGTAGTTGGCGCCTCAAACACCTTCCCCTTTTGTCGTTTAGTTGAACCCGATAAGAAGGCTAGGCTCGCATTGGCACTGTTCAGAGAGGGTCGAACGGTGAATAGCATACCTTTCGAGTTTTTAAGCTACTTCAAGATCCTAAATATCTTCTGGAAGGATAGATGGGAGACTATAGCCGATCATAGGCAAAATCCAATGATTGAGGGCATTCGAGCAACACTACCGCATCTCAGAGGTGTAATAGCAGTAAATCGAGTCTGTGCATTAGGCAACACCCAGCTGGACGTCCCGAAATATCTCTATGAGTCAGGTCGGTGCGCAGTTGCTCATGCATATGCTGATCCTATCGTTGACCCAGACGATGTCTGCGATCTGCGAAGACTTTCTGAGGATATGAGCATCGTGAAAGAGGTCGCCGAATTCCTGATCGAGACGGAACTTGGTGTTTCGAGATCCATAATAGGATGACTCTTCTAACATCCAAATCCAGAAGACGGGAGCAATGGCTGACTTCTGTGCCGAGATTCATACCCGCTTCTGATTTGGAGCGTTAGCCGAATCTTTGGGAAGAGCGCTGGGCTGGGCGCAAGGAAATGATACGCTCTATCCTGGGATCTGGTTACAGTGGCATCAGCAGCGAGGTAAGCATGAATTTCACGCTGGAGTGCGAACAAGAAGTAGACGGTCGTTGGATCGCCGAGGTACCGGAGCTTCCTGGAGTCCTTGCTTATGGAAGTTCCTCTGCTGATGCAATGGCAAAGGCTGAAGTCCTAGCCCTTCGTGTTATCGCTGATCGGCTTGAAAATGGCGAATCTAAGCCAGTCAGCATCCGGTTTTCGCTTCCACTCTCTGCATGAGCAATTGGCCGTCAGCCAAAGCCAAGAAAGCATTGGCAGCCTTGCAGTCCATCGGTTGGAGAGTTAAGCGTCAGTCAGGATCTCACAAAACCCTTGAACATGCGGACTATCCAGACTATGTCTTTGCGTTCCATGATGGCGAGGAGATTGGCCCCAGGATGTTGTCTCGAATCGCCAAGCACACTGGCCTTGAACCAGGAGATCTGTGATGCAGGCGGACAATCGGCTAACAATGCCATACACCTGAGCCGCCCCCTGACGATCTTTTTTGAACTTCCTGGCTCTCGGCGGCCAGCAGGACGGCTGTGGCGGTATCGAACACCAGGGTCGCCTCCACCTGGCGGGTCATCGCCTCCAGCCGGACCGCCAGGTTCACGGTGTCACCGATCACGGTGAATTCCAGCCGCTTCGGACTGCCGATCTGGCCGGCTATCACCGGTCCGCTGGCCAGGCCCACGCCGTTGTCGAGCTCGGCCAGCCCCCGCCGCCGCCAGTCGGCATTGAGGGCGGCCAGGGCAACGCGCATCGCCAGGCCGCAGCGCACCGCCTGGCGGGCCTCCTCCCGGGCGCCCCGGCTCAGCGGCGAGCCGAACACCGCCATCACCGCGTCGCCGATGAATTTGTCGATCGTGCCGCCGTGCAGGCCCACCACCTCCACCGTGACGCCGAGGTATTCGTTGAGCTGGCGCACATGCAGCTCGCTCTGGCCCGCCGCGCTGCGCTGACGGGTGAGGGTGGTGAGGCCGCGGATGTCGCTCATCAGCACGGTCACCTCCAGCTGGCGGCCCGCAGGATCCCCTCGGCCGCCTCCGGATCCGCCAGGATCTCCGCCACCACCCCCGGCGCCACGTAGCGCTCGAAGGTGCGACGCAGCCGGAGCCGTTCGCCCGCCTCCCGCAGATAGGCCTCACCGCCGTAGAGCAGGGCCAGGCCCGCCAGGCCGGCCAGGTGGGCCAGCAGCGGCAGCCAGCGGTTTCCTCGCTGCAGCTCCACCAGCCCCGCCGCCTGTTGCAGGGCCAGCAGCAGGGCCACGAGCGCCAGCCGCGCCTGGATTGAGGTCAGCCGTCGCCCGGCGGCCAGGGCCAACAGCAGCGGCAGCACGGCCAGCAGGGCCCGTTGCGGTGGCTGGGCGGGCCAGCTCAGCAGTCCATCACCCCGTAGGGAGTTGGCGGTGGCGGTGCCCAGCAGCTCCAGCCCCGAGAGCGACCCGAACGGCGTGCCATAGCCGGCGCTCCCCTCGCTCACCACCGGACCCACCAGCGCCACGCCGCCGGCCAGGGCCGACCGGCGCGGGTGGTGGGTCCAGCGGTCGGGGTCGAGCACCTCCCAGGCGCTCAGCCGCTCCAGGCTGCCTTCGGCGCCGTAAGTGCGCAGGGCGCTGTGGCGGTCGTCGCCCCGGGGGGGCCAGCCCGCCAGCCGCAGCACCGTGCTGGAGAGGGCGGGCGGTGTGTCGTTCACCTGCCGGGCGCGCAGCAGGGCACCGGCGTAGGCCTCGGGGTGGAGCAGCCGGTCCCCCGGCCGCGGCACCAGGATGTTGGTCAGACCCAGCTGAGCCGGGCCCCCGATCGCCGCCAGCAGTTGGTCGCTCGGGGTCAACAAGGTGAGGGAGCCGGCCCCCTGCTGGTCTTCGCCTTCCTGCATCTCGGCCGCAAGCGCTACCCGGCCGCGGTGGCGCGCCAGCACCGCTGCCAGGGCCGCGTCGTCGTCGGGGCCATGGGAGCTGGGCCCCTCAAACACCACATTTACCGCCACGGCCCGGGCGCCGGCCGCCAGCAGTCGCTCGATCAGCAGGCCGTAGGCGGCCCGGGGCCAGGGGAGGGAGCCCACGCCGCGGGCCCAGGCCGGCAGCTGGCGATTGCGCTCATACCAATCCCCCTGCTGCAGCGTCGCGTCGTCGACCGCCACCAGGGTCACCGCCGCCGGTGGGCGGCTGGGGCCGAGCAGCCGCTGCAGCTGGTCTTCGAGGCCCCGCTCGGCCACCTGCCAGCGGGGCCCCGGCCAGCCCGCGCTCAGGCCCACCCACAGGAGCAGCAGCGCCGGCAGCAGAGCACCGGGGAGCCGCCGCTTCATGGCCGGAAAGCGCCGAGCCGACTGGGCAGGCCGCTCAGGCCCTCATCAAAACAAACGGGGCAGGCCAATGGAGGGCACCGAAGGGGTGGGCAGGCTGGGGGCCAGGGGGGCCGAGGGCAGATTCACGGGAAGGCTCACGGAGGGCTGATAGCGGCGCAGGTAGCTCTCCAGGGAGCCGGCGTTCGGCAGCGGCAGCCGGAAGCCGTCGAACAGCGGTCCGCGCAGGATGGCGTCGTAGTCGCCACTGCTGAGGCTCAGCAGGGCCAGGATCACCCCCTGGGCCGACAGCCGCAGTTTCTGGCCCGCCTGCACCAAGGTGGGACCCGCACCGGTGGGAGTCCCCTCCTTCAGCGGTTCCACCTCCACCGTGCCCTCCAGCACCGAGAGCTGGGATTCGCCCTGTTCATCCACCTCCAGCAGGTAGTTGGTGCCCCGCACACTCAGCCGGGCGGAGCGGGTGCAGCCGGCGGCCTTACCCGACACCAGCACCTGGCCGCTTTCGAGCAGGGAGCAGCTCTGGCCGAGACGCATCCGCGAGAAGCGGTTGATGCGGCCCACCGCACCGCCGGGGAAGGCGAGGGCGCCGCGGCTCTCCTTGGTGCTCACGTCATCGGGGGCGGTGGCCTGTTGGTTCACCCGGCCCTTTTGACCATCCACGAAGAGCTGGTCGCCATCGAGGATCTCCTGGATCACGGCCCGTTCGGCGCTGCGGGCGGGCAGCGGGGGCAGCAGGGTGAGCAGCAGGGCTCCGGCCAGGCCCGCCAGACTCAGGTTAGCGAGACTGACTCTCGCCAGATTGAGGCCCGCCAGACTGAGGCCCGTTCGGCCGAGGCGCTCTGGCCCGGTCCGGAGGCCCCGCCCCATGCTCAGCCCCGCTCCAGCGGATCGGCGAGGCCTCAGCAATCCGTACGGCAGGACAATCAGCATCGCTCGGCACGGCAGCGCCAACGCACTCCGGCCCCATCCGGCAGCTCCGGCCCCCATCCGGGCAACCCAGGCCAGCGGCGTCAGGATGGGGCGCTGCCCGTCGTGCCGATGGCCCCGCCCAGCGCGATTTCCTCCTGGACCGTTCCCTCGTGGTCGGTGGTGTTGCCTGCCTTCGGGCTGGTGGTGCTGCTCACCATGACCTGCCGGCGCCGCGGCCTGCCCCTGCCCCCGCGCACCCTGCCGCTGCTGGCCACGGTGAGCACGGTGGCTCTTCACTTGGTGCCGCTCTCCTTGGTGCCGGCATCCGGCCGCCTCTGGCTCGCCATCGGCGTGGACCTTCTGCTGGTGCTGGCTCTGATCCGGCTGGTGCTGTGGCTGGTGCTGGAACTGCCCGGCGGGCTGGGGTGGTGGCGTCCGCCGCCGGAGTTGTTGGTGCAGCTGCTCCTGGTGGCCGGTGGCGCCCTGGCCGCCGTGCTGCTGGTCAACCGGGTCGGCCGCCTCGATGTGGTGGGGCTCGTCACCACCTCGGCGGTGCTCACCGCCGTGGTCGGTCTGGCGATTCAGGAGCCACTCAAGGATCTGATCGCCGGCCTGGAACTCCAGCTCAGTGATGACCTGCGGCTGGGGGATCTGGTGGAGATCGCCGGCGGGCAGGCCCGGGGCCGGGTGGAATCGGTGAGCTGGCGCGACACCACCCTGCGCACCTCCGACGGGGTGCGGGTGGTGCTGCCCAACACCCAGGTGACCAATGGAATCCTGCGCAACCTGAGCTTCTCCGGAGCGGTCTCGGACCGCTTCGATGTGGGCCTGGACTACGACCTCCCCCCCGGCGGTGCGCTGGCCCTGCTGGAGGGGGTGGTGGGGAGCCATGCGCTGGTGCTCCAGGAGCCGCCTCCCGAGGTGCGGGTGAAGGCCTTCGCCGACAGCGCCATCACCTATGAGGTGCAGGTGTGGTTCCGCGAACCCAGTGATAGGGCGCGCCTCTCCCTGCGCAGTGCCCTGCTGCAGCAGATCTGGTATGCCCTCAAACGGGAAGGTCGCAGCATCCCCTTTCCGGTGCGCGAGCTGCAGCGTCGCCGGGCCGATCCGGTTGCTGAGGCCTTGCTGGCCTCTCTGCCGCCCCAGGAGGGAAGGCTGCTGCTGGCGAGCCACTCCCTCTTCGCCGATCTGCCGCCCGCCGATCTGGATTCCCTGCTCAGCCATAGTCGGTCGGTGCTGTTCACCGCTGGCGAGGCAATCGTGCGGGAGGGGGCCAAGGGCCGCTCCCTCTATCTGGTGATCACCGGCCGGGTGGAAGTGGAGAAGGAGGTGCAGCCCGGCCACACCATCCATGTGGCCGAGCTCGGGCCCGGCGAGGTGTTCGGCGAGATGACCCTGTTCCAGGGGGCACCACGCAGTGCCACGGTGCGGGCCCTGGAGGATTCGCGGTTGCTGCGGGTCGACCGGGCTGGCGTGCGGGAGCTGCTGGAGCGCGATCCCGATCTGCTGGAGCGCTTCGCCCAGCTGGTGAATTCCCGTCGGCGCGAGCTCGAGAGCCTTGGCCATGAGGAACAGCAGCGGGAGGCCTCCAACCTGCTGGAGGCGATGCGCAATCTCTTCTTCGCCCTGGGGGGCGGCTGAATCAGGCCGGCCGGCGGCGCCCCGCCATCGCCAGCAATTGGCGTACCTCCGGCACCCCCGCCAGCCCGCCGATCAGGCCATAGGTGGCCAGGGCCAGGCCAGCGCAGAGGGAGTTCTGGAGCACCAGGCCCAGGAAGCCCGCCGGCCACGCCACCCAGGTGGAGAGCCCCCAGGCCACCCCGCCGGCCGCCAGTGCCGCCAGTAGCAGCAGCAGGGTGTCGCGGCTCCAGACGCGCAGGGGCAGGCCGCCGAGCCGGCCGGCCAGGGCCCAGGTGAGGCCCAGGCAGGTGATCAGGTTCACGCTCACCGTGGCCAGCACCACCCCGGGGGCGCCGAAGTTGAGGGCCGGCAGCTGCAGTCCCCAGGGGGTGGGCCCGCCCACCAGGAACCAGTCGAAGCAGGCGTTCAGGCCGATGCCCGCCACCGACCAGCGGAAGGGGGTGGTGCCATCACCGAGGGCATAGAACACCCGCACCAGCACATCGCGGGCCAGGTACACCGGCATGCCCACCCCGTAGGCCATCAGCAACGACGCCACCATCTGGGCGGCGCCGTGGTTGAAGGCGCCGCGCTCGTACACCAGCCTCACGATCGGCACCGCCAGACCCACCATCAGCGCCCCCAGCGGCAACATGCTGGCCGTGGAGAGCATCAGGCCCTGGCGAATGCGGGCGATCAGCTCGGGCCGGTCGGCTAGGGCGGTGAGCCGGGAATACACCGGCAGCAGGGGCACCAGCAGGGCATTGGAGAGCAGGCCCAGGGGGGTCTGCACCAGCAGGTTGGCGTAGCCCAGGCCCGCCGCCGCTCCCACGATCCCCGAGGCGAAGAACAGATCCACGAACACGTTGATCTGCAGCATCCCCGAGGAGAGGGTGGCCGGCGCCATCACCGCCAGCACCTCCTTCACGCCGGGATGGTTCCAGTCCCACACCAGCTCGAACTTGTGCAGGCCCTGCTTCGCCAGGGCCGGCAGCTGGATCAGCCACTGCAGCAGCGCCCCCA
>Ga0114963_10003750_pt1 | contig 10397 bp, 9 predicted proteins | sample C_131016_EF_Meta_FD_87019 | JGI IMG/M metagenome (GOLD analysis project Ga0114963, IMG submission 87019) | Freshwater microbial communities from Lake Croche, Canada to study carbon cycling - C_131016_EF_MetaG | ecosystem: Environmental > Aquatic > Freshwater > Lake | place: Lake Croche, Canada...
CCTGAACCTCTAGTCCTAGTAGTACTATATAACGTGTTACTCTAGTACTCTAGACACCCACCCACAAGTACTATAAGAGGCCGGCAAACTTTTTCACCGCGCGACAACGGTAAAAAAACAAAAAACAAAAAACTCCAAAAAAAAATGTAAAAAAAGCCAAAAAGTGCTATATAAATGGCAGTTATAACTTCTTACACAACAAAATATAAAATAAATACAAGGATGCTTCAGGTGAGACAATCTAAGCGACCCAAGGAGATAGCAGACGAGATTTATGATGAACTCAGCAAAGTTTTTGATTCATGTTTTGAGAGAAAATTGTCTGATGAGGAGGAGACAGATGCAGCAACACATTCATCAACACCATCATCAACACCATCAATACCTTGTCTTGAATTGACCTATGAGAATGTGTACTTATTCAAAGAGAACCACTTTCGAAAAAAGCTCAGGTTATCGTCGTCATCTGAGTCACCCACTCAAAGATCTCAAAGACCAATCAGAATACATGTTTATGCTGGCGGTGAATCTGGAAACATGTGTGGTCCGTTTTCGTCTGCGTTGTCAGAGTCTGGTTTGGAACATAAAGGAATCGTGAAAGTGGCATACAAATACAAGAAGGAATTCAACAATAAAACTGCAAAAGAATTGATTTCCTGGCTATTGTGCTCTGACGTGCATTTTTTTCTCACCCATCCAATCCAGGCTATGTACGGTTGGAACTGTGATGATCTTTTCCCACTCTTGGAACAGCTACGAGATCATCCTGGATGGCCCTCCGGTGATCAAATAAGCTGTCCAATTTTTACTCAAGATAAATATGAATACCTTTCGGCTCTACCAACTCTGACAAATCCGACTCTGAAAGTAATGTTGCCATTCAACTCGTCCGATCAAAATTATAGCCATACTATGCACGAAATCAGAGAGTTTGTTGCTATGGACTATAAAGAGAATGAAGGTTTTGTCGTTAAACCTCCATTCGAAACAAATTGTGGCCCTCATCTTCTAAAGTTCTGCAAACAAAGCGCTGGTGTTGATGCCGTTTTTAGAGCAGTTGAAATGCTAAGCGGTAATTGCTACCCTCGCTTACCCTACGTAATGATCCAACCAACAATGAGAAATCGAAAAGAATACAAAGTTGTTCTTTTCAATGGAAAATATCAGTATGTTAATTATAAACCAAAGACTCCCACGCACAGTCACGCATTTTCATACGAGCCACACGAACGGTTGCGTCGTTTCGCCGAATACGCTGTATCAGAATTAAAAGTATGTTGTCCTGGTGCTATTACTGATGGTCTTGTGAGGGTAGACGTGTTTCAAACAGCAACAAAGTCACTTGTCGTCAATGAGTTCGAAAGCTTGGAGGCGGTATACTACCACCATCTCCAGCACACGACAACAAATCAGCTGGTAGAATACTGGATAGATAAAATTAAGACAATTGTTGAAATGTTTTTTTAGGATGGTTCTTGTATAAGTTGCACTTAACACTTACTAATAAACGTGCTGTCTTGTAGCAAACTCCACAAGAGGATACTTTTTATTTATTTGAGTATACACTAGTAAAAAATATACTTGTCACAAAGGTAAGAAATGACAGTGTGCTACAGGCGCAAGTGTCGTCATGTTGTGCCGCTATGAAAACCACGTGATGTAATAAAAAAATACATATTAAAAAAATGATGCATCAGAGGTGGAAATAGGGTCACACTATACGTCCTGGTAGTTACTCGACATACCATATGGTATCGACATTGTGTCAGATACATATTCGCCTAGCTACTCATATATATATATATATATATATATAGACATGGAAGTACTAGGCAAAAGTCTACCTACAACATTCCTCTTTAACATCTAGTTAGGGTAATTAATGACTTCTTTTTTTCTTTCGTGAGTTCCTCTTTGAACTTTTATCACTACGACGCTTCTTTTCTTTGGACGCCTTCCGCTTTCTGTGCTTGCTGCCTCTCTTCTTCTTTTTTTGGATCTCTCTAGAAGTTCTATGAGACACCGCCTTCTTGTCGTGCCTTCTCTTGGAATGAGTGGAGCGAGATGATGACGAAGAGCGAGATGATGACGAGGAGCAAGATGACGATGAGGAGCAAGATGACGACGAAGAGCGAGATGACGACGAAGAGCGAGATGACGATGAGGAGCGAGATGACGACGAAGAGCGCGATGACGACGAAGAGCGGGAATCAGAATGAGCGCGAGAGCGTTTCGTCCTGGAGAAATCATGATCATGACTGCCGCTCTGTCTGCGGTGAGCCTTTTTACTCTTCTCATCTTGCTTATCTTTTATGTCCTCACGATGTTTACTTCTTCCACGTTGACGTTTCTCTGACACAGATTGGTCACGAGTTTCTTTCTCTTTACGATCACATGTCTTGGCACTCCTACTGTGCTCAGTTGAAAGACCTTTACGTTTCGACTCGTTCCCAGCATGACTATCACTTCCTTTTGGGGCTACAGAATACCCAGCAAGAGCTGTACTTGCAGATTGTAAATCCTAATGTGTTGTGTAAAAAGGTGAAGAGAGGTTATAACGATTGTTTGTAAAGAGGCAAGCAGACTAACACTTAGCTGCTTCACTGCTTTTGCCAATTCTTCTTGTAATGCTTTTTTTTCGAAGTCGGCTGCTTGCTTCATCTCCTTTTGTTGCAGTTTGTGTACCGTTTTCAGCTCATTAGACTGCTGAACGAGCTGTTTCGCCTTCTCTTTCACTATAGTTTTCATATCGTTGATCTGATTCATTTGTGTAGTGGTTTGTGTTTGAAGCTTGTTATAGTTAGTCTCTAGCTTCTTATGCTCCTTTTGCAACTCCGTCAGCTTTTGATCAGTATTGGCTGACAACGACGCCGATACCTTTGTCTTCGGCACACTCTTCTCCTTTTTGTGAATGGTTTTGCCAGCAGCAGCAACAACAACAACAGCAGCAGCAGTAGCAGCAGCAGCAGCATCATTGGGCTTGCCATCAACCTCATCCTTCTTTGTTGCAGGAACACGATTTGTTGATGGCGCCGATACCTTTGTCTTTGGCATACTCTTCTCGTTTTTGTGTATCTGGCTGTCAGCCTCATCATCATCATCATCATCTTCATCAGAAAACTTGGAGCCTAAGTTTTTCAGGGCTCGACACTTACTAGTTCTAAGTGGCAGCCTCCTTTGGAGTTCAAGTTCGCCCACGTTTTGATTTTTCGTTGACGAAGTCGTCCTGGTTAGGGGAAGAAATTGTTTCGGCTTAGTACAATATGCGGTCCGAAATTCTTCTTCCTTACTGTTTTGTAACAGACAGATCTCGTCGTACGCATGCCTAGATAAGGTGGAACAAACAACAAAAGTTAGTGAGAACGTAAAGCGTTTATATATATCTTGATACAAGCCTGTTCTTGCTTAGATACGATGCAAACGTCGCAGAAACCATCAGAACGAATGCCTTAAATTTGTTACGATTCATTTCTAAAGCGCCAAAGGAAGCTTTGTTTAACAACCAATCATCAGCACTAATACATTTATCGGAATCTTCCAACCCAGTTTGACTCCAAACAGTTACCGACTCAAAACCATTTGTCAGACGTCCTGTTATGTCCGACACCATCCTCGAAAGGGCTTCTTCAGGATCATCTACAAATTTGCTACCAAGGATTGCTGTTTCAATCAAGTATACGCACGGCCAGATAGACTGGGAGCTGATAAACAGCAACGTACAATCCCGATCATCAATTCGAATCACATCACCAACTGTTATACATTTACCCACACAAGTAGCGTATGCGGGGTAAAAGTCAACCATGCTTGATTTCGAACCAGATAATCCAAAAGTAAATCGTCCGTAAAAACAGATGGATGAATCTACATTGGTATAGTCTCTTTTGAAAAACTTGTCTTGCTTTTCATCCAGGCCGATACGCACTCGAATCGATGATGGAAAGACTGTGATTGCCAAGTCATCTGCATCGATATCTGCCAAGTTATTTGCATCAGTCGTGGTGCTCGAGTCGTTTGAATCCTTTGTCTCAGAGATTGTCTCGCAATCCGATTTAATATCGGAAATCTGAGAGTGTTGGAGATTCATATTTAATTTGTGGTGAATATCTTCGAGCTCTTTTACAACCTTCGCTGCTAAAACTGTATACGCACGATCGAGATTAAGCAATTCATCGCTTTCCTTACAGGTTGGTATGAGCCAAAAGTGGCTTCCGTCGTACGCGAAATAATTCATATTTGGAATTATGATATCTCGATAAGTTTCGAAGTCGGCACTTTCTTTGTGCTTCAGAAACAACGAATGAGATGATTGCTCTGCGCCCCCCCATTCCTGTTTATCAATGTTACTCGACAATCTGAAAACAGTTAAATTCACAACATCGGGTTGGTTGAAAATGAAAGGTAATACTCTACCATCGAACCAATATTCCTTTGGGAGACGTGGTTCTCGTCCATCAAACTCCGACCCACCAACGCTCTTCAAATTAAGCCAGTCCTTAACACCAGCCAGTTCCTTTTGACGAAACGATCTCAACATGGCCAAAAGCGGATTGCTAAACGCCTCCTCTGCTGTGGCAGTTTTCAGGCACTTGTCGACAATTTCGACTGCCTGGTTAAAATATTCTACAAAATATTTTTTGTCAACAGGTAATCTTAGTGAAATTATTTTCGCTGAATGGTCTATCAAACTTGGATAGTGCTGAAGATTTGTCTCATCAAATGAAAGATTCCGTCGGCGCCACGACCTGCTAAGGGCCTGATCGCACATGAAATATCCACATGCACCTGTAGGAGGGGTCTTTTCGTAGTATCGATGATGCCAAAGTCTCCGATATATTTTTGTCGGTGGTAGATACGATGCTCCCTTGGGGTGAGGGGATTGGAGAATCGTTTTTATTTTTGCTTCAAGATCCTTTCTAGGTCCACCGTAATTTTCGTTGAACGAATCCAGTAGCAGGTTCAAGTACCGGGAGGTCCAGGGTATGTTATTCGTAGATAATATCGTACAATCGCTTTCGACGTCCACCGAATCAAATAATGTTGGCATTATACGATAATTTCCGCAAACTCCTTCCAACTTTTCACCTAATTTCTTGCCTTTTAAATGGTTGATGGTAACTTGGATAGAGTCGGAATCATTGGCTGCCCGGGCATTGCCGGTAAATATATTCGATTGCTTTTCAGAATCATTGTCTACTCGAACACTGAAGTCAGGAGCATTATCACATGACACTTCCGGTTTCTTTTCAGTGTCATTGGCTGCTGGAAAACTTAAGTCAGGAGCATTATCACATGACACTTCCGGTTTCTTTTCAGTGTCATTGGCTGCTGGAAAACTTAAGTCAGGAGCATTATCACATGACACTTCCGGTTTCTTTTCATGGTCATTGGCTGCTGAAAAACTTAAGTCAGGAGCATTGCTTTTAAATATATCTGGTTGCTTTTCGGAATCATTGTCTACTCGAACACTGAAGTCAGGAGCATTATCACATAACGCTTCCGGTTTCTTTTCTGAGCAATTGGCTGCTGGAACATTTAAGTCAGGATCAACTTTGATTGAGACAGAATTTACTAATAATTCTATCGTCTCCATCGAACAACCTTTCGATTCGATATATATTTAAAATCAGCAATATTTTTTATGATATATTTTTGATTTTTCGAATTTTTGTCAACTTTTTTTGTGTCGTGTGTTTTTCCAATGTTTTTCTCTTGATTTTTCAAAACGTATTTGCCAATAAAATCTAACAGATTACTTCGAACAATACATTAGAATTCACTAATCGTCTAAAAAAGTATATATTATAATCGCTTGTCGGCAAAACGTATATACCTCGAACATATACTTGAGAAAAGGATTTATCTTCAAGTAGTTTTGTGCTGTGGTTTTTCGAATCTGAAAAACGGACAACTTTGCCGATTAATGTTGTAATCAACATGCTACATATTAATGCACTTTTGCCTGTTCCATCTCAACCATATATAATTTAAGTCATGAAGTTGAATCGACAAGTTGTAATAAATGAAAGAACATTAGGAATACAAGTTCTTAAAATTATGAGGTCGTTTTTTGATTTGTTCAGCAGATTTCTAAGTACCTTAACCAAACGATACGTTTCTTTTGTTTAATCAGTTGAAAAAATACATATTATAATCGCTTGTCGGCAAAACGTACCTGTTTCGATGATATACTCGAGATAATTGTTATTGTAATTCATTTTTACGCGATAAAAATCACAAAAAGGGGAAAAGACAAAAACATGAAAAATCTTTTAATTCCCACACACCACATACATATTTTTTTCTTTTTTCAAAGATATCATTATACAAAAATAACTAAATGGCGCAAAGTAAAGAGGCTTTGCGAGCTGAGGAGCAAGTTTATAGCCTACTGTCAGATATGGACAGGTATTTTGCGGATATTGGATGCGAAATTTCTTCCCACAAGTTTGACTGTACAGGTGTTACAGAAGAAAATACCGATCATGATGGTTCTACATCTTCTTTTCCAGTTCAAAAATTCAGTGACTTTGTCCTCACTAAAACTTCAATGACCGAATTGATCTCAGAACAGCGAAACTTTGATGTTAATAAATCTAGCAACCGTGAAAATGACGATAACGAAGATGACGACTTTGTCGACTTTGTCTTCAATGATCATCGTTTTGATACTGACGACGATGCCTCAATTTCTTATTCGGATGATACCATTTCAGAGTCAAGCAAGCAATCTATTACCCGATGCGGTCGTTCTCTAAAGAAGAAGCAAAAGAAGCATCTCTCAGATGCTAATGTGAAGGGCAAATGTATAAAAGCACTCACAGTTTACCAAGCCGGTAAAATGAGTTGTAGATGTGCGCACAATTGTCTACAAACAATTTCGATTGGTCAAGCGACACACGCTCAAGAAAACTTTTGGGGGAAAGACGAGGATACTTATCCAACGTCAAGTGCTAGAACCGTGAACATGAACACTCTTTTACTTAATGCATATGATGGAGTGACTAATTCTTTCAAATTCAAACTGTTTGACCCTTCACGGCCGAACTTTGCTCATATTTGTGAACCTGCGATTGTAACTTTGTTATTTGGAGCTGTAGAAAAGAGTGTCACTTGCTCCTTGAAAACAGCACCAAAGGGATGGCGCACTTGTAAAAATAGAATTCTAAGAACCAACGGTGATCAAGAGGCATTGCGACACCTTGCTGACAGGTTCGAGAGCATGACTCAACTCTACTCGAGGCAAAAGGTGGCGAATAAAAGACGCAAGCGCGAGGGTTGCGTAAAATATATTAAGGATTATTGTGCAAATAATTGTGAAGCAAGTGTTCTTGAAGTGGGAGTCAAGTATTTGCCGTTTCGCTCCACACGATCCTTTTACACTGATTACTTGCTATCAATGGTTTTACAGCATGGCGATCGTCATGGATCATATGTTGCTTCATTACGCACTTTTGAACGTGCTTTTAGTGACCTACAAGGGCAAAACATCCAAGAAAAAATATTGTTCAGTAGAAGTAAAGGCAATTTCAATGTTTGCGAAGTGTGCAATGCAGCAGCTGACTTGTTGACAACAAGACGCTTTTCAAGTGCTATCCGAGATCTTATTGGACAATACAGAAAGTGCTTATCATACGATTCCGTTTGATTTTATTTTCGTTTATTCACTTTGTTGTAATTATATGATATTTATCAAACAGACTTCATCTTGACCAGCAGAGGAAGCAGCGTGACGATTTAGAAGCACGGCGAGCTAAAGCAAGAGAATTAGGTCCTGACGGGCACCCTATCCGTGCATTATTTTTCAACGATGCGTTCACTGAAATGAAAGGCGACACTCCCCGCTGGAAAAACCAGAGCGCTCGAACCAAGGGAATGGATAAAATAACGAACAGAATATTTGGAGTCGAAGTAGTTTGTGGAACCATTGAGACAGTGTTTTTGTATCATGTCGATCAATTTATACCGGGTGGGGCAAATACATTGATTGAGGTGCAGCGACAAGCAATGGCAGATTTAGGAAAACTATTACAAGGACAAGGACAAGGACACCCATTTCCACGAATTATTAATTATCAGTTTGATAATTGCGGTGAAAACAAAAATCGTTATATGTTCGCTTACTGTAGCAAGCTTGTGGAAGATGGATATGTGGACTCCGTTTTTCTTGACTTCTTGGTTGTTGGACATACTCACTCCACCATAGATCAATATTTTAGCGTTCTTGCAAGCGCTATTCGAAATGCAAAATTTATCGGTTCGCCTCTTGCGCTTTGGAATCTGTTTGATAAGTTCGAAGAAAAGGTGAGGCCAGCTATAAATAGGAAAATTGAGGTACGATAGTATTGTATTCTCTTACTTCTATTGGTTTTGCAATGATTACTTGTTGTGTAAACTTCCGTCGTAGGCTGTTTACGACTTTGTCAAGGCAATCACGCCTTACCTTTCAACCATCAAGTACTTTCCAGTCCCACACTCTTTCCGATTCTTTCGATATCGTCAAAAATGTATAATGCAGTATAAACTGTTCGCGTTCTTTAAAACCTGGCTACCTCAAATACCTAGATCTGAGCTTGATCGCCTTTTTCAGAAGCAGCAGCGCTTGTCTAATGATGATAATGCTGACAATGAAGACGAACCTTTTAGCGAAGAAGAGGCTCTTCTATTAGATATTACTGTAGAACCCTTCAGCTATGCCGGCGGGAAAGATGAATTTTTGAATGCGCTCAATATAAACAACACCATCACGGTTACAGAAATGTCTAACCAACCAATTCTTCTTGAAAAGCTGCAGAACGTGGAAAGCGCTTTGCGCACTTTCAGAGAACTTGAAACGCGCGCACTCATGTTTAGGGAAATTGCCACACAACGATTGGACACTTTTGCTACAGGTCATTTCCTTTTTCCCTTTTGCTTCCATTTTCTTAATATTGCTGTCTACTTTTTGAAGTTATTATGTGTATTATGTCAAACAAATCGAAGATGGAGATGTTGATGAAAACGATATTACGTTAGTTGACGAAGAAGTGATTGAAAGAGAGAAGGAAATGAGGGCTTTAAGTAACTCAAGGGAAGGTTTTATTTATTGGATTCGTCACTCAGTAATGAAGAAAAAGGAGCTGACTAATCTACCGAGTATACGCTTTGTCAAGCCAAACTTGATCGTGTGCAATGGCACCAGAGCTTTCGACGAGAAACGGGGCGAGTACATATACATTAATGCAAAGTTTTTTGTGAAAGCAGCCTCTTCGTATAAAAAATGTGCGAAGATTATGCTTCAGTATGTCAAAGCTGCCTCGATCCAGGTGAACGCCTCGACATATTCGTATGATTCAGCTCATCTAACAGCCAACGAGTATCATTATTACGTGAATATACATAGCTTGAGTATCGCAGACTTTATCGATGAAATGATGGCGAGACGAATTACAATTGACTGCGAGGAACCCTGGGAAGCACTTCAGTGTCCTGATCGGTCACAATTTCAACATGATCATTCGTTTAAAGAACTGATGGAGAAGGAAACCGCTCTTGGGCACAAACTTGGAACCACGCTTCTCCAAAAGAAAGGACACGGAGCGAAAGATGCAATTGAGCTGGTTACTCGACCTGGTAATAACTATTATTTCAAACTCTTTTTGAGTTCTAACTTTTTTTGTGTTATTTGGACGTAACAGGATTGAACGATATAAAGTTCACTCAAACTGTGAAGACAAGAAAGAAAACTAAAGAGACCACTAGGCAGCATACTGAACGTATATTACAATACGCAAATAAAATCATTCCTGCTACTAATAATCTTCTTGAAACTGTAGCGAAATGTGGCAGTGATGATGATGATGTTGATGATGATGATGATGATGATAATGATGGCGACAATATTGATGGTAAACATCGCAAAGCTGCTCTCAAAATACCTACTAAGGCTTCGAAGCAAACGTCAAAAGCAAACTTTGCAGCGACCAAAAATGCAGCACAACAGAAGGCACAAATGACCGAAGCAGAGCAAGAGACTCAGAAGCAGAAAGGCCAAGAAATTTTAAACAATTTTTATGTCAAATTTCCACATCTGAGGCCAACGTCAAAGCCTCACACGCCTGAAGTGAATAATCTCTTGAACCCGCTTATGGTCAATGTAACTGAGCGTCCGTCTGACCTATCTTGTGCTAGTGAGAACAACGGCTTGGAACCTCCTATCGTCAATACAGCTGAGTGTCTGTCTGAAGTGTTTGGTGGTAGTGAGAACAAGGGCTCAGAGCTGCCTATCGTTGATACAACTGAGCGTCCGTCTGTTGGTGGTAGCGAGAACAAGGGCTTGGAGCCACCTATCGTCAATACAGCTGAGTGTCTGTCTGAAGTGTTTGGTGGTAGTGAGAACAAGGGCTCAGAGCTGCCTA
>Ga0114963_10003751_pt1 | contig 10397 bp, 6 predicted proteins | sample C_131016_EF_Meta_FD_87019 | JGI IMG/M metagenome (GOLD analysis project Ga0114963, IMG submission 87019) | Freshwater microbial communities from Lake Croche, Canada to study carbon cycling - C_131016_EF_MetaG | ecosystem: Environmental > Aquatic > Freshwater > Lake | place: Lake Croche, Canada...
CGGAAGGAACCGTCACCGGCAGCCGCAGCGAGTTCCGCACCAAAAGCAACGTGCAGCGGCTCGAGGCCGTGATCGATATCACCGAGCAGGCTGGGGTGTTCCATCTCGCGTTTTCGATTGAGGGCACACCCGATGTGCCGGTGACGATTGAACTGGCATTTCGTCACGGCGGGACGCTTGCGGGCGTCGAGCCGTTGGGCGGCAGCGGCACGGCATTCCTGCTGCCATCAGGCACCGGCCGGTATACGGTCGGAGACGACACGATCGAATGTGGTCCCGGGAATCGGGATCACACCTACACGCAGATCCGCGGGGCGTTGCCAAAGTGGGACGGCCAGAGCGTGTTCGTGACAGGCATGACACCGTTCCATCACACGCTGTCGATCGGATGAGGGCGTGCCGGAGTCTGCCCGGTGCCGCGCCGATGACCACCAGATCGGCCGCGTTGGCATCGCCCCAAGTTCCGTGATATCTTTGAATGATTCCGCCCCCCAAGACGGCACGTTTTTGCGGTGTGATGCGATGTCTCCCAGCCAGCCACACCACCAGCCGTCTTCTTGGATGCGGGTGCCGTCTGCTGCCTTACTGTGGGCACTCTCAATGCTGGCGGTTGCGGTCGAGGCTGACCGCATGTGGGCGGATGAATCACCGCCGCCAGCCGCCCCGATTCCTGTCGTCGATTTTATTCGCGACATCAAGCCGATCTTTGTGCAGCACTGCTACGAGTGCCACGGTCCCGGTCAGGAACGAGGCGGCCTGTCGCTGATCGAGCGCGGCCTTGCCCTCTCGGGAGGCGACAGCGGGCCGGGATTGGTGCCCGGCTCGGCCGCCACCAGCCTGCTGCTCCACCGGGTGACCGGTCGGAAGGCACCGGCAATGCCTCTCGACGGGGAACCACTTTCGGCGGCTGAGATTCAGCTCTTGGAAGCCTGGATCGATCAAGGTGCAGACTGGCCGCAGATCGCCGAGGACGCCGATCCGCGCCGACTCGCGGCGGCGCAGCACTGGGCGTTTGTGCCGTTGGTCAAACCGGCGGTACCGTCTTCCGTCGGTCCCCGGCCTCATCCCGTCACGGACGACGCTCTGGCCAGCGACACCATCGATCGTTTCGTGACGGCCCGCCTCGAGAGTCGGCAACTTCACCTTCAGCCGGAGGCCGATCGCACCACGCTCCTTCGCCGCGCCACCTTCGATCTGACGGGGCTCGCGCCGATGCCCGAGGAGATCGTCGCGTTTACCGCCGACACCCGCCCGGAGGCGTATCCCGAGTTGATCAATCGGCTGTTGGCCTCACCGGCATACGGAGAGCGTTGGGCCAGACACTGGCTCGATGTGGTGCGGTATTCCGATTCCGGCGGCTACGACACCGACATCTACTACGAACAGGCCTGGCGCTACCGCAACTACTGCATCCGCTCCTTCCAGGAGGACAAGCCCTTCGACCAGTTCCTGAAGGAGCAGGTGGCTGGTGACGAATTCTGGCCGGAGCAGGGGGAGGCGATGGCCGATGCGGTGGCCTTGTGGACGCTCGGGCAATGGCCCAATGCCTTCGATGCCTTTCCAGACAAGCTCGCCTACGTGCGGCGCAACGACCAGGTTGTCACGTTGAGCGAAGCGATGCTCGGTCTCACCGTGGGCTGCGCCAACTGCCACCACCATAAATACGATCCGATCAGTCAGCGAGACTATTTCGGACTTGAAGCGGTGTTTGCCGGTTCGGAGACGTTCAACCGCACCACCGGCAACGTGGCGTGGGTCAACGGTGAAAAGTCGCACTTCAGGGCGCTGCGTCACGCGACGCAGCCGGTGCCGGTACATCTGCTGCGGCGCGGCGAACTGAGCCAGCCCGCGGGAAAGGTTGTCCCTGCCGCGCCGGCATTCCTACCGCAAGGCGGACCCTTGTTCCCCGCGAATGCCGAGGATCCCTCCCGGGCCCGGGCCCGTCTGGCTACGTGGATCACCGCGGCCGACAACCCGCTCACCGCGCGCGTGATCGCCAACCGAATCTGGCAGTGGCACTTCGGCCGGGGCATCGTTGCCACGCCCAACGACTTCGGCACCCAGGGAGCATCCCCATCCCACCCGGAACTCCTCGACTGGCTGGCTGCCGATCTGCGGGACCACGGCTGGAAACTCAAACGCCTGCACCGTGCCATCATGCTCAGCCACACCTACCGGCAGGGTGGCCAGCGGGAACCGGCGGCGGTGGCGGTCGATCCGGAAAATATTCTGTTGGCCGGCTTTCCTCGCCGTCGAATGGAGGCCGAGGCGGTCTGGGATCGGCTGCTGGAGGCCTCTGGCCGTCTCGATCGACGGCCGGTCGATGAGCCGTTCGTGCCACCCCTCACCGATGAGGAATTGCAGGGGCTCTACGACATCAACGGCAAGCCGCGGGAATTCAAATGGAAGACCACCGAGGCACAGAACCGGCGGGGAATCTACATGCTCAACCGCCGATCATTTCGGATGCCCCTCCTTGAGGCCTTCGACCAGCCGCCCAACAGCGTCAGCTGTCCCGTGCGGCAAACCTCTACGGTGCCGGGCCAGACGCTGGCCCTGCTCAATGGCGACCTTCCCATCGAGCAGTCCATGGCGATGCAGGAACGGCTGGCCCGTGAGGAGCCCGACTCCATGGAGCGTCGGCTCAAGCGGGCCTGGCTGCTGGCATTTGCCCGTCCGATCCGACAGGAGGAACTGGCCCTCGCCCGGCAATTTCTCGATGCCCGCCCCGAAAAGCCGGCTGCCGAGGTTTGGACAGAGCTCTGTCTGGCGCTGATCAACGCCAGCGAATTCGTGTATGTAGACTGAGGTCTAAGGTCGCGTTGGCCTGGAGTGCCTACACTGGCCTGGAGGTGGTGCCATGTTCTGCCAACCCGATCGACCGCTCAGCCGCCGCGATCTGCTCGCCCAGGCGGGGCTGGGGTTTGGCGCCCTGGCGGCCCTCGGCGTGCTGGGCCGGGAGGGATTGGCCGCCCATGCCTTGGCTCCCCGCGCCGTGCACCACCGGCCGCGGGCCCGCGCGGTGATCTCGCTCTTCATGCATGGCGGTCCCAGCCAGCTCGACACGTTCGATCCAAAGCCGATGTTGGCACGCTATGCCGGCCAGACGCTGCCGGAGAGTTTTGGGGATCTCAATCTCGAGTTCACCAAAACCTCCACGGCCAAGGTGCTCGCCAGCCGGCGCACGTTTCACCGTCACGGCCAGTCGGGCCTCGAGATCTCCGATCTCTTTCCGCATGTCGCTACCCATGCCGACCGTCTCGCGGTGGTCCGTAGCTGCTACCACACCGAATTCAATCACTCACCCGCCCTCTACCTGATGCATGGCGGCAACCGGCAGATGGGCCGGCCGAGCCTGGGAGCCTGGTGCACCTATGGCCTGGGATCGGAGGCAGAGGATCTCCCCGGCTATGTCGTCATGCGAGACGGACCGCTGAAAGGGGGCCCGGAGACGTATGCCGCCGGATTCCTGCCAGCCGTTCATCAGGCGACGGAGTTGCGGAGCGTCGGTGCTCCCATCCTCCATCTCAACAAATCTTCCATCGCTCCCGATCTCGATACTCGCACACTGCTGGACTTCACGCAGGCGCTCAACCGACAGCATGCGGCGGCCCGGCCCGACGACGATCGCCTGTCAGCCCGCATTGCCGCTGGTGAACTCGCCTTCCGCATGCAGTCGGCGGCGCCGGAGGCGATCGACCTGGCTCGGGAATCCGCAGCCACCCACCGGCTCTACGGCCTCGACCGCGACGAGACTCGCGGCTTCGGCACGCAGTGCCTGATCGCCCGCCGGCTGGTGGAACGAGGGGTGCGGTTTGTGCAGCTCTACCACGGCTGCGGCAATGTCGGCTGGGACACCCACGGCAACAACGACGGCCAGCACCAGACCAATGCCCTGCAGACAGACAGGCCGATCGCCGGACTGCTTGAAGATCTGGCCGCCCGCGGTCTGCTCGACTCGACGCTCGTGCTCTGGGGCGGGGAGTTTGGCCGCACGCCCACCTCCGAGGGCTCGGACGGCCGCGATCACAGTCCCTATGGATTTTCAGTCTGGCTGGCCGGTGGAGGTGTTCGCGGTGGCATCACGCATGGCGCGACCGACGATTTCGGATTCAAGGCGGTGGAGGATCAGGTGCCGATTCGCGACCTTCACGCCACGATCCTGCATCTGCTGGGACTCGGTCACGAGGAGCTCACCTATCTCTTTCAGGGCTTGGAGCAGAAACTGACCGGCGTTGAGCCGGCGCGGGTGATCCGCCAACTGCTGGCGTAATTCCTGCCGCGGAGTTGCGTTGGCGGTCGGTCGCCGGATCGTCTCAAGTCTCGCTCCGCCATCAACCCGCGCTTCCCCGACAGTCCCTCAGGAAACGTCATGCATTTGTCGTCTGCCCCCGTCACGTTGGTGCCGGTGCCATCTCCAAGTTGCCGCGCATCTGCCGCGTGGCGGAAGTTCGGCATTCTGCTCGGTGTGCTGGCGACGTGCTGGTGGTGCGCAACGACAGGCTGCGCGGTGGCCGACGAGCCTGCGGCAGGACCCTCTCTTGGGGATCTGATGCGCGACGTGAAAGCCCCGGAGGGATTCGAGGCAACGGTCTTTGCCGGACCCGACCTGGCGAGGTACCCAGTGTTTGTCGCAGCCACGGTTGACGGCACGCTGTTTGTTTCGAGCGACGGGAATGGCTCACTCGATCGTGAGCCACACCGCGGGCGGATTCTCAGACTGCGCGACACCGATGGCGACGGAACCGCGGACGAGGTGCGTGAATTCGTCGCCGATGTCGACAGCCCCCGCGGGCTGGTGTGGGTGGACGACCGGCTGATCGTGCTCCACCCGCCCCACGTCACCGCGTTTCAGGACACCGACGGCGACGGTATCGCCGATTCACAGACCAGGCTGGTGAACGATCTTGGGTTTGGGTTTGCCGATCGCCCCGCCGACCACACTTCGAACGGTCTGGCACTGGGGATCGACGGCTGGATCTACGCCGCGATCGGCGATTTTGGATTTCGCGACGCCGTGGGGAGCGACGGCCGCCATCTGCACCTCCGCGGTGGTGGGATCGTGCGGTTTCGTCCTGACGGCACCTGTCTCGATCTCTTTGCCCGCGGCACCCGCAACAATCTCGAAGCGGCCGTGGGTCCGCTCCTGCAGATGATCGCCCGCGACAACACCAACGACGGCGGCGGCTGGAACGTGCGGCTGCACTCCTTCAGCGGCCTCGAGGACCATGGATATCCGCGGCGCTATCTTCACTTTGCCGACGAGATCGTGCCGCCCCTTGCCGATTATGGTGGCGGTTCCGGCACCGGCGCCTGCTGGATCGACGAGCCCTGGATGCCGGCCAGATGGAATGACGCTCCGTTCACCTGCGACTGGGGGCGTGGCCTGATCTATCGCCATCCTCTCACGCCTCAGGCCGCCGGATTCACCGCCGGGCAGGAGGAATTTCTCCAGCTCACCCGTGTGACCGATCTCGATGCCGACGGCGTGGGCACGATCTATGCCGCCAGCTGGCGCGATGGCACGTTCACCTGGACCGGCCCACATGTCGGCTTCATCGCCGGTCTGCGGCCGACCCGACACACCGCCGCCGCGGCGCCCGATTTCACAAGCGCCGACGGCTCGAAGCTGTGTGCACTGCTGGCCGGCCCCAGCCACCGGATCCGCCTGGAGGCACAGCGACAGTTGCTGCGCCGTGGAGTCGATTCAGAACTCGCCAGCAGACTCGAGGCACAGGCCGCCGATCGCGAGGCGGCACCGGGACCCCGGGTGGCGGCGCTCTTTACGCTGGCACTGGGGGGCGAAGCGGCGGCTCGGCCTGCCCTGATTCGCATGGCAGCCGATCCAGTGATCGGGCCATTTGCTATCCGGGCGTTGGGCGATCTGCTCACAGCGGCTCAGCCGGCCGATGCAGGGTCGCTCAGGAAAGATCTGCGGCAGACACTCGTCGCGGGCTTGGTGGCCGCCGATCCGCGGACGAGACTGGAATCGATCGTGGCGCTGACGCGATCGGGCGATGGTTCTGCGGCGGCGCCGCTGCTGCCGCTGGCGAAAGACCCCAACGCGCTCGTCGCCCACACGGCGATCGAGGGGGCGGTACGACTGGGAACGATCGATGAGCCGCGGGTGGTGGCATCCTGCGAGGCGGCTTTGGATGCACAGGGCACCACCGCCATCGCGGCCAGGCTGGGGGCTAGCCGCGTGCTCGGCGAACTCCACACTCCGGCCGTCGCCGCGCTGGTCGTCTCCCGCCTCGAGCAGTTGCAGGACCGGAAAGGGAGCTCGACAGAGAACGGCGATCTGCGGGAGGCACTGCTGTGGTCGGCCTCCCGTCTCTATCGCCGCGAGGGAGCCTGGCCGGGGGAGTCGTGGGGTGGCCGACCCGATGCCCGCGGTCCCTATTACGCCGCCGAGGAATGGGACGCTTCGCCGCACCTGCTTGCAGGAATCGTCAACGCACTCGCCGGCGGGAGCCTTGCAGACATGCCCACGCTGGGCCGCATTCTTGGGCTCCATCGGATTCCAGCCGACAGCATCGTGCCGGTGCTGACCGACTGGGCTGCCCGCGGGCCGCAGGGGCAGTATGCACTGGCCACATTCTTGGACGTAGAGGGCTCGTGGTGGCCGCAAGCAACCGACCTGCTCACATCGTTCACACAGCAGGAGGACGTGGCCCCGGCGGAGCGTGTGGTCGCGATTCGCGTTTTGGCCCGCTCCGAGGATGCCGCCATGCTCGGCCCGCTGGTGGCCGCTGCCATGAAGCTCGAGCCCACCTCTGCCGAGGCGGCCCCGTTGCAGCAGTTGGCGCGGCAGTTGGTGCGGGAGAGTGCGGCAGCCGCGGCAGATCCGCTGGCGGCGGAGGCACTGGCCGAAGCTGGCCCACAGCAGCGGGAAATCGTCGACGACATTCTGCTCACGGTAGCGGCGTCGAGCAGCGCCAAGAGCGCCGTGCGGGCGCAGGCGGCAGCGATTCTCGATGCGGCCTGGCAGGCAGGGCCAGAGCGGCGGCTGGCGCTCGTGGCGGCATGCGTGCGGACAGGGTCTCAGGTGCTGGCCAACAAACTCCTGGCCGCGGCTGAACAATCGGATGACGGCCCACTTCAGGCCACCGCTGCCGCGGGATTGGCGAAGCTCGGCATCGACGCCGAGGCGCTCCGTCGAGTGGCCGCTGATGCGGGACCGAACGTGAGCGAGCGTCCAACCGGCGCCGTGCTCGACCTGATCGATTCCCGCCGCGGAGATCGGGCGACGGGCGCGGAACTGTTCGCGGCGAAAAAGTGTGTTGGCTGCCACGCCGCCGGTGTCGACAGTGCCGGGATGGGGCCGTCGTTGGCCAATGCGGCCGGCATCTACAGCCGTCGGCAGTTGGCGGAGAGCATTCTCAAACCGAACAAATCGATTGCCCAGGGCTTTGCCACCACGGCGCTGGTGCTCTCCGACGGCCGACCGCTGGTGGGGTTTGTGACGAGCGAAGCGGCGGATCTCGTGGTGCTGCGCGACGGGCTGGGCGTGGAGCACCGGGTGCGCAAGAGCGACATCGAGGAGCGGTCGCAACTCCCCACCAGCGTCATGCCGGAAGGGCTGGTGAACGACCTTTCTATCGCTCAGTTCGCGAGCCTGCTCGATTACATCGAGACGCTGGTGAAGTAAACGGGGTGGCCGTGCAGCACCCCTTTGCAGACGCACGCCGCTCCGCCTCAGGCCAGCCGGCGTGATTCCTGATCGAGCGCGTCGGTGATGAACCGGATCGCGTCGGGGGCCACGCGTGCTTCATACTCGCGGCAGTGATCGCCGGGCGATCCACCGCTGACTGCTCCGCGGGATTCGAGCAACGCCGTGTGTGGAATGCCAAGCGCGCGGAGTTTACTCTGCAGCCGTGTGGTTCCGTCGTGCCAGTGGAGGTCGGATGGATCACTGGCAAACCACTGGTGCCGGGGCCAGTTGAGCGGATGCACGTGGAGAATGGCTGTGTCCTGCCGGGCCCGCTCCACGTCGCCGTAGGTCTCCCACAGTGTGTCGTAATATTCCCCGTCAACGCGTTCGTCGCATTCCCGCATGGCGAGATGAAAATCGATCGATGGGGCGATGGCGGCCGACACCGGAAAGACCGTGGGATGACGGTAGGCAATGCGGAGCGATCCCTGCCCTCCCATGCCGGTGCCGAGCAGGGCGATGCCGGGCGGCTTCACGCCAAGCCGCCGTTCGATTTCAGCCCGCACATGCTCCACGACGAACCGCTCCGGTGAGAGCTCCTTGTCGAAGCCGGGCATGATCCTGTCGAGCCACCAGGAGCGGCCCGTTCGTGGTGCGAGCGTGGGAAGTCCGGCTGCCTCGATTGCATCGCGGAGGCCAGGCGCATCGTGCAGTGTCTGTTCGTCCACGCCATGGAGATAGACCAACGCCCGACCGGGCAGGGGCTGGGCAGGCTCGTAGACGTCGCAGGCATGGCCGGCGAGTGTGATCGTTGACCAGTTTGGGCGAGCAGCGAGAGGGCGCACGTGTGGAGCAGGGGGAAAGTTCATGGTGGGGGTGCCAACACGGAACGGTACACTGCCGGTTTTCTCACGGGCAACCTCTGCCCTTTTCTGGCACGACCACACTGAAGTCTTCCCATGAAACGAACTGAAAACCGCGGTCTTGCCTGGTGGTGCAACGAGGACTGGCTGGCTGTCATCGTCGCCACCGCCCTGATCACTGCCGTGGTGGCCGGTTGGGATGTGCGACTGCCGACGCTTCCATGGACGGGGCCAGCCGACATCGCCACCGCTTTTTCGACTGCCAATCTCGAGGCCATCGCCCGCATCTCACTGGTGCTCATCCTTCTGGCCACGGCAGCTCTCGCCCCCGGCCTGGGGCTTTTGAATGCACGGCGACTGCCGGCATTGGCAGGTGGTATCGGCCTGATGTTCCTGCTCGGATGGCTGGCGATCTGGCTGGCGGCCAACTCCCGGGCCAAGTCGCTGGGGATTGAATATGTCATCTGGGCGTTGGCGACCGGCATGCTGTGGCGGCAGGTGCTACCGGTTCCGTCGTGGCTGTCGGCCGCCATCCGCACCGAATTCTACATCAAGGTGGGGGTCGTCATTCTGGGCTGCGGCATTCTGTTCCCCGAACTGCTCAAAGCAGGTGTCCCCGGACTGATCCAGGCAGCCCTGGTGATTCCAGTGGTCTGGCAGGCCACCTTCCGCCTGGCGCGACGGCTTGGCGTCGACGATGAGTTTGGCGTGATGATTTCCAGTGCGGTTTCCATCTGCGGCGTTTCCGCTGCGATTGCCGCCTGCGGTGCCATCGATGGCGACAAGCGCAAGCTCTCGTATGTCACCTCGGTGATCCTGCTGTGCGCGGTGCCGATGATGCTGCTGATGCCGTGGTGCACCCGGTCGCTGCACCTGGCCCCGGAAGTGGCCGGGGCCTGGCTCGGCGGCACGCTCGACACGACGGGATCGGTGCTGGCAGCCACCGAGCAGATCGGCGACACGGCATCGCGGACCGGCACCGTCGTGAAGCTCTCGCAGAATGTGTTCATCGGCATCGCGGCACTGGCGATCTCGCTCTGGTGGACGATGCGCGACGGCCGGAATGCATCGGCCACCCCTGGCCTCGGCATCCTCTGGGAGCGTTTTCCAAAATTCGTGCTGGGGTTCATCGCTGCGTCGCTGGCATTCTCCTTCCTGCTTCAGCCCCAGACGGCAAAGTCGCTCGACAAGCCGCTCAAGGGTCTTCGTGAGATCTGGTTTGCGGCGGCATTTGTCTCCATCGGACTGGAAACTCGATTTGGCGAACTCTTCAAGCTCGGAGGTGGCCGGCCGGCCCTGGCCTTCCTTGGCGGGCAGGCCGTGAACATCCTTTGGACGCTTCTGCTCGCGGTTGTGCTGTTCGGTGGCTGGCTCTGGCCAGCCTGAATGCAGCCAGCGGCTGCCGCACGGAGTGACTGTTCTGGGTAAAAGATGGATAATCAGTGGTGGAATACCACACCCTCTCTCTCGTTCCCCTCTCTCAGTTTGTCTCGCCGCATGCACACTCTGCTCACCGCTGCACAGCTTTCCGAGGGGATCGACCGCCTGGCCCGTGATGTGCGGCAGGCCTATGGCGACTGCCCGCTGACGGTCGTCGGCGTGCTCACCGGGAGTGTCGTGGTTGTCTCGGACCTGATCCGCAGGCTCGAAGGGCCCGTGCGGCTTTCGATGGTCTGGGCCAGCAGCTATCGCGGCACGGCGACGCGGGCCGGCCGTCTCGATCTGCGTCTCGACCTGCTGCCTGACCTGACCGGTCAGCATGTGCTCCTGGTGGACGACATCTTCGACAGCGGGCGGACGCTGGAGGCGATCCTCGCCGACCTGCGGGGCAGGGGGGCTGCCAGCGTGCGGTCGCTTGTGCTCCTGCGGAAGCAGGGCCG
>Ga0114963_10003752_pt1 | contig 10396 bp, 7 predicted proteins | sample C_131016_EF_Meta_FD_87019 | JGI IMG/M metagenome (GOLD analysis project Ga0114963, IMG submission 87019) | Freshwater microbial communities from Lake Croche, Canada to study carbon cycling - C_131016_EF_MetaG | ecosystem: Environmental > Aquatic > Freshwater > Lake | place: Lake Croche, Canada...
AGTATTAAGCGCCTCAACGGCTAAGGCGCCAGTATCAATGCGCACCAGCATTTTTTCGAGATGGTGACTTAGCCAGGGCAAGGCGCCGCGTTGTTGAATTAAGAGCGCTTCGCGCAAGCGAGCACTCGTGTTGCCGCGAGGCTTAAGCAACACTGCCAATAGGGATAAAAACCTGACCGCTTGCACCACTCGGTAGAGTCGCCAAATGCCCCATTGATCGGCAAAGCTACGAGCCCTGCCGCACCAGTTGCGTAACGACCAAATAAGAATCGACACACCACTTATCGCCAACACGAACAATAATGGCCACAAGATTTTTAACCATTCGGAGGCTTTGAACAGTGCTCGCGACCAAGACCCATAGTGCTCGGGTGGCACGTCAGAAAAAACACGCCCAAGGTGCTCAGCGGTAAAAGCAGGAATCGAAAACACCGCACAAAGTGCCACGACTACACCAGCCATGCCTACCCACACTGTTTGAATAAAGGCCTGACTCGCCGCATCGGTTGTGCGTACCACTGCGGCCAACTGTCGCAAGGTCTGCGTCAAGGCTCCAGCACCTGCATACTGAGCGGCCTGCACTGCCACCAAATCTTCAGTTGGCAACGACCCGAACCAGGTTGTAAATAGATCACCACCGCTTTTAGGAAACTGTTGCGACCAATGGCGCGAAAGAGCCCCTCGCGCGCCTAGCCCCTGATAGCGCCGTGCATCATCTTCAAAAATACCCAGAAGCGTTTTAGCGCCTGAGGTCATGGCGATCATCTCGGCAAGATAGTCGTAATAGTCAGCACGCTGCGAACGAAACTGCTTTGCCGCAAGATGCACACGCCAGTCAGACAAATTGGCTGTCAGAAAGTATTCTTTCGCCCTTGACAACCCTTTATGCACGGACCACACCCCTCTGAGCCTGTAAGACGTCAAAGTCACCAAAACGTGCCTGCACATCACGCGGATCCAGAAGGCCTTGCGCCATTTTGTAAATGGCAATTTGCTGAGCCGATTGGCGTTGCGGTTCAGCCAAAAGCAGCGCTTGTTGATTTCTTTGGGTAAACCATTGGTAGAGGCCGACACCATCCTTATTTTTAACGCCCTCGAGAAACTCGGGTTCGCGCACCGGATCAATCATTTCGGCTACAACAGTGCGACCTGCTGTGCCACGCAAGCTCGAAATTGAATGGTCACAATCTAGGCAGGCCTGCTCATTGCGAAATCTGAGGATACTGCGAGACAGCCCAAGGCTAACCTCAAGGCCGCTAACCCAACTATCTAGCCAGGCCTGAGTGCGCACTTGGCCCAAGGCGCAACGCCACTGGGGCTGCACACGCGCTTGATCAAACGTCAAAGAGCAGCGTGGGCACAGTTTCAACATCAATGCCTGAAACACCAACAGCTTGAGAATGCCTGGTGTGGCTAACAAATCTCGGGCCACACCAATAAAACTTGACGCTAAGCGATCTGGTATCAATAACGCCGACCCCGCATGCACAGTCGTGTAAAGATTGACCCCGCACGCAGCCAGATCCATAAAGGCTCGACCGGTTGTGTGATCTCTAATCTCACCAATGAGCAAATCGTTCATGGCAGAACGCTTGATTGCTTTAAGCTTGCTATCAAAGGCGTGATCGTCTTGCTCAGAAAAACTTCGGCACACCGTATTTTGAAGCGCATTTGGAATTAAGTATTCAGCAGGATCCTCAAGAGTAATCACCTTACGATCAGGGGCAATCGCACGCATCAGCGTTGCAATCGTGGTCGACTTTCCAGAGCCTACCGTACCGGCTAAAACAACTGCGCCACCGTCGGTCAGTGAAAGCCTCTCAAAAAGTGCAATTTGTTCAGGTAAATAGCCTAGCTCGTGAAGATCTGGCGTCAGCTTAGACTCATCCATTACGAGAAGCCGCAGGCACACAGAAGGGCCGACATCGGTCGCGAGCGAAGCCCACCTGAGCAAGAGCTTTTGACCATCAACGAGGCGACTCAAGCGCCCTTGCTGCTCAATCATCGGATCAAACACCGCACCGTTACCGCCTTCAATATCCATCCACGCCACTGCGAGCATATCGAGGACCGTTGAGGTGGGTAGGCTAGAGAACTCTGAGGGCGACACATAGCGCCCCGCAAGCGTAAAGAAAACTGGTGATGAATAGCGATTACGATTGACGTTGAAGTGAATGTCGCTTGCGCGACGCACGACTCCCCAGCGTAGTAAAGCATCAAAGGCCGCCGATAACGCGCCCTGCTGAGCCTGTCTGTCTGGGTAAGCACCGATCAATGCCGCATTCTGTTCGTCAGCAGACTTATCAATCGCAAGCAACAGCGCAGGCGGCAATACAAACAACTGAGGTTGGCTCAGGCGCAACCCCCGCCGTTTCAACAATTCGAGCACTGCGCGGGTCTGATCATCGTGGCAATACTCAAGCAAAGTAAATACACCAACGCTACCATCAGAAAAACCGACTGGGCAAACTCGACCGCGCAGGCTAAGCACAGCAAGCTCATGCGCCAGCGACCGCACGAAGGCAGGCGATAACTGCTGTAAGGTTTCGTGCGTAGGAATTTCAACATATTCAAGTGTGTTTATCACTGCTTCAGTTTGAAAACGACTCATCGCTTTGTTAGGCATCGCAAAAATCCTTTTTCAATGGTGCAAGCGCTAAGCGCATATTCATTTAGAGCCCCTTACGCAAACAGATGACATAAGGTTCGTCCGTCTTTTTTAAATACACGCAGGGTGGAACAATTCGTTCAAGTCTGTATTGCAAGGAGGGTCCCCAAAGGGGCCTAGCACGCAAATTTTTAAATACATGCGGCTCAGCATCTAAGAGCACCTCAGCAGTCAAGGTTTTGCCAACACCGTAGATCGCTAAAACCTGATTACTTTCGGGTGATGGCGTTTGTGTGCTGAGCCCAGGCTGAAACTGCTGCGTGGCTCCAAAAATATTTTTTCGAGCGGCCAGTAGGGCAGCTTGTGAATCAAGCCGTAAGAGCTCTTCGACCGTTGATTGGTCAGGCGTCGTCTCGTATGCGAGCGTTAGAGCGCCGTTTAATGACAAGAACGCGACTGCAAAAAAAAGGCGTGCTCCACGAAGGATCACAGGCTTATTGTTGGATGTGTTCAAACAGATCTCCGATAAGTTGTACGACCAAGGCGCTCCGCGTCAGCTCTTGCCCTGAAATGTTTCCGATCTCAAGCGTCGCGCTGCGCCAACGTACCGGCGCGTTCAACTCTTGCAACGCAGTGAGCGCACGTAACGGGCCTTTGAGTGCGAGCGAGCGTTGATGCCAAGTGGGCAAACCGGCAGGCTGCTCAAGCGGACGACCGTGCGAATCAAGTGGGACATTCATTAATAGTTTGGTAGAGAGCCCAAGTTGTATATGCTCAAACAACGAACTCAACCGCTGCAAGCTCGTCATCCAGTCGCCAGGCACCGGTGCTTGCGCTAAATCTAGGGGCTGCGCGGCGTGCAAGAGACTCCAGGTGAGCATGGCGCGATCAAGCGCCACCGCGTGGAACTCCCAGTCGCCGGGCTTGACGGCTTCAAGATGCTGATTCAAGGCAAAGCGATGTCGGCGGCGATAGTGTGCAGCACACGACCAATTCAGCGACACCGGTTCACATTGCACGTGCAACAATTGCCAACCCGCCGGATCGAACGGCACACGACGCCAAGCGTCCATCACCCGCATCAGATCAGAAAACCCGTGTACCGGATGTTGTTGGGAGTAATGTGTCATGGCGTCAAGCCACCGCTGGCTGGGGTGAACCTGTGTCACGGTCGCGCCACGTTCGGAACGTTGATCAAACCATTTCACCCAAAGACCAACGACCACTGCCAGCGCGAGGAAAGCGGCGCGAGACTTGATCCCGAACCGCGCAGCCTGGTGGACGAATACCCGAGCTTGCTCTGAGCATTTATCATTCAACCACGCCGGCAATTGTGTTGAACTTGCGACAAGCCCTTCATGCACCACCAAATTTGGAAAGCGAAGGCGGATTTTGTGTAGCGCCCCAAACGCGGATTGAGCATCCACGAACCATCGATCTGTTTCAGACATGATCGAGCCCGAATGCGAGGCGACCATCCAGCAGCCGCCTTCTTCAAAGCGAACGAGGCATGCTACTGCTGCGCTAGGATACGCAACGGAAAACAGCGCCGCCGCTGAATAGATCCCGCAAGACTGCGCGAAGTATTTTTTTTCGAGCTGTGCGCACCCAACTGTCATTGCTGGTGCACCAATGAGCAGAAAGTGTGTGGCACGAACCAAGCGTGCGTGTTTGCGTGCCTGCTTCAGAGGCTGGCCACCAACAATTGCGGTCCAGTCCATGCCAAAGATCACCGGTTGGCCGAACGAGTTGCGCACGACAACTGTTTTGGCGTGCGCCTGTGACGCATTGATTGGCAACTGATCAACCGAAGCCTTCAATTTAAAAGCCCTCTTCGACTTGAGCAGTGATGACAATGAGCGTGATCGTCCTGTTGTTTCTGACACGATCGCTTCCGCCCAAGGCGATTGGCGCTTCGGCGCTCAGGCGTATGCGATCGGCCTCGCCGTGCTTTTGTTCAAAGCCAGAGACCAGCATGGGTTGCCCAGGACGCAGTGCAACCTGTTGTACGGTGCCGTTACCATCAATCGTAATTTGCTGAATTTGCATTCGACTGCTTTGCTCACCAATCGTGAGCGTTTTAAGTGGCTGTGCAACCGTGTTGTCATACGCAAGCGACAGCAGGATCTGCCCGTCATCTTGCGCATCTGGTACGAGGGTGAGAAATGAACCAACGGTCTCTTCTTTCTGGCTGACTGACATTGAAGGCATGCCATTAGCAGCCCCTAGCGCGCCAGAGGCACCTGGCCCAGAGGTTTTCACTTGATCGATGTATGAAAATGTCGTTCGAACCGCGTGAGTAACCGGACGTTTATTGAGCGTAAGTACTGGCATCGAGACATGGCGCACAACCGTACCGTACTTTGCCAGAGCATTAACAATAAGTTTAGAAGACTGCATTGGGCCGTACGCAGCGTCGAGTGCTGCTCGAGCCACCCCGACGCCTGTGCCAGCAACAGGGGCAGACAGCGCCGCAGCAAAGCTACCCTTGGTAAACAAGGCTTCCCAATCAAGACCAAACTCGAGGTCTTCGTGCGTTTGAAGTGAAATCTCTTCAAAAATCAGCCGGACACGGCGTGTCAAAGTGCGATTTTCGCGCTCGATAAAGCGGCCAACAGCTTGCAAGGCCTCGGGCGTATCGGTCACGATCAAAGAACTTAACGCCCCAGGCTGCGCGGCCATCACACCCGCACGCGTTAAAAACGGCTCAAGACGCAACTTGATTGCCTCAAGCGCGTGCTGCTCGGTGCTCTTGAGTGAAGTGCTCGAGGTACTGTCAAAGCCTCCAGCTTTGGTGTTAGCGCCTCTCCCCAAACGTGCGTCGGCTTGTGCCGTGAGCGTCAATGACCTTACATCAAATACTTGAGTTTGCGTTCGATAGAACTCGATCGCGCCGTTGTGAAAGCGCCAGCACAAATTCAGACGTCTTGAAATTTGATCCAAAATCTTGGGAAGTGGTTGCGGCCCCATTTCAAGCAAGACTTGATGGGGCATCACCGCCACTGGCGTCATCGCACCAAGGCTGAGTCGGGGTAAAAAACTTTCGCTCGGAAGTAGCGCCTCGGGCTTAATCTGCACCGGTACACCCGTGGCTTGTGTGATTCTTTCTGCAAGCACCACAAGATCACTTTTGCCACCGCGATACAAAATGGTGGTGTTCACCTTTGCGCGCAGCGCTGCAGGCAACGTGACGTCGCGAGACAGCGGTACGGCGCGACTCACGAGCCAGGGCTTTTCGACCTGTTGTGCCTTGAGCTTTTCGGCGCGGTTGTTGGTGCGAGCTTCAAAGGCCGTTTGCACTCGGCCAATGGTATGACGCGTCTGCGCAACCTCTGCATCGCGCTGATTTAAGCGCTGATGAATGGCGCAACCATTAAGCGTCAAGACCGTCACAACCGAGGGGATGGTCATTCGTGCAACTGACCAACTCATGTCGAAGCACCGTCCCCGAGGGTGCGATCGCAGGGCTCAGCGACGGGCACAATTCGTAACACCTGATTTGAATAAAAACACGGCTGCAACGGGCGATCAGACAACTCAGTCGAGGCCAGCAGCGCTTGTACAGAAGCCACGAAATCATCTGAAAACTTTGCCGACGCCGACAAGGGAATATCGATATCGACAGCCCAATGCTCAGGCTCAAAACGCCAGCCACTGAGGCCAGCCCAACGGGTGAGTGCTTGCCTTAGGTGAAGGTCAGTGTGACTGACCGCAAAAAATGGTGCCGAAGCCTGAGCCTCGGAGCCAGACATGCGCGCTTGACTTGAGTCTAGAGAAGCTTGAACACTTGGGCGACCGGTCGCCACCTGCGTAGGATTTGAACGCCCCAACGACTGAGTACTTTGTGGTTGCGCAGCAAGCGCTTGTGCTGTCGGTTGGTGTTGCGAACCCGAATGGTGTTGCGAGCCCGAATGGTGTTGCGACAAAGCCGGTTGGGTCGTAGCCGACGCAACCGAAGATACGCCTGCACGCCGTGCGCGAGCCTGCTGACGTGCAGAACGAAACAGCAAGGCGGGCCAGTGCCCCTCTATGATGGTGTATGGACCCTGACGAAGATATGTCAGTACCTGCTCGCCTTGCTCGCTCGCGCCTAAAATAATCGGCAAGATTTGACCTGGCAACCATTGCAGCCAGGTGCGTGACGCATCTGAAAAAACTTGCAGCGGTGCGACCGCCCGATCACCGGACAGTTTCCAGTTGAAGTCAAGCGTACCCGACGGAACATTGGTGCCCCTGGGCTGCTCAGTGGGCCAAGGCCGCGTAACCGGCCCCATGCAGCCAGAGAGCAATGCAAACAAAAATAGCCACCAACTGCCGCGCATCGTCATCATCCACTCGCCCGTAAATATTTAACAGGGACGAATCTTGAGCCTAGTCAGCAGCGAGCACAATTGTGTGTCTCACGCATAGACGAAAAAAGCGCGCAAAAAAAAAGCCAGCTTGAACAGCCCCCCGGTGTCGGACCTCAATCCAACTCAGGGGGTGCTTTTCATGCTGGCTACCTGGCTCGCAGATGCCGGTTATTTTTTTCGGGTAGTTGGCGCAGCCTTAGCGAGTGCGGGATCCTGCATCAACGGACGCGACTCGTCGAGTGCCATGGTCAGTGCCGCTACGGGAGGCGTGTTGCCTGATAACGCTGCATCAAATTGCCGGCTCAAAATTGGCTCGAGGCTTTGATAGTTACGTGCCCGAAAACCGCGACTGTTTGTATCTTTGACTTGCCGCATAGAATCAATTAACAAACGTATGCCAGGTATTTTGTCATATAACGACACATTTGCAGCCCGATAGGCGGCATCAGTTAAAGGCAAATATCCAGTGCGCTGATGCCAGTTGGCGGCAATAACAGGCTTAGCCAGATAGGCTAAAAAAGCAACCGTTGCTTTTTCGGCTTCTTTTACGTGACCCGAAACAGCCCACAAGGCGCCACCGCTTACAAAAGGCGCACCCGCCGTTGGGTTGACTTGATCATAGAAAGGCATGGGTACCATCCCGAAATTTAAGCCACGGGTATCTAGCATCTGCCCAAGTGCGCCAGAAGTCGTTGTAATGACTGCACACTTGTTTTTGGCAAACAACCCATCGGCTTCTTTGCCGTTGCTGTTTTGCATGAGCAGTTCTGAACGTTTCCAACTCACCATGATCGACATGTGACGCATGAATACAGGGTCGGCCAGATTGAGTTCAGGTTGTTGCTTCGATTTATCGAGTCCGTTGCCAGGCGTGACGTACAACGTATGGTTAATTGGCGCGAGGTTTTCGAGATGGGTACTTACCTGTTGACTGATGCCAAACGGACAATCGTAGTAAGCCTTATCGCGCAGCGCGAGTAACTGATTTTGTAATTCAGGCCAAGTGCGAGCCGGTTTGGTGGCATCGAGCCCCGCCTTTTGGTAGCCATCCAAGTTGTAAAGCATCACGGGGATTTCGGCCATATAAGGAAACGCCATCAAGCGTCCCTGAGCGTCACGCATAAAGCCGGTTGTTTGGGGCAAAAACCAATTTAGATCTGCAATCGGATAACGTTTCAACAAATCATAAAGTGGAACAATATTTTTATGTTGAGCAATCAGTTCGGGTGAGCGGTTGTCTTCAATCTGCACGAGATTCGGTTTGCCCGCGCCGGGCGAAGTCATTGCGGCAGACGCTTGCGCGCGCAGACCCGCCTGATCATCAAATCCTTTTAGGATAACTTTGACGTCAGATTGTTCGTTATTAAACTGTTTGGTCAGTGTTTCGAACTCGGATTTATTGACCGAGCTTAAAGTGTGCCAAACCTGCACCTCGACCGGCTGGGCATGGGCCAAGCCTGACACCAAACAGCTGGCGCTTAACATCATTGCAAAACGGGTGAGAAAAGTCACGCTGTAATTTCCGTTAAAAAGTCGAACACTAAGGTTAGAGAACGTTGACCACACTTGGTGGGTAATTTTGACCAAACTCGCACGAGCGATCGTTTGACTTGGGATCATTTTAACGCTGCGACGTCGGCCTCTGAGGTAAAGGAGTCGGCAAAGAAGGCCTCTTCGGCCAAATTACACGCGGCAACAAACTCGCGACGCGCTGATTCGACAACGATTGGAGCTCCGCACGCGTACACTTGATAGCCACTCAGGTCAGGAAAATCTTGCATCACAGCGCGATGCACAAAGCCGGTTCGCCCCGTCCACCCATCCTCGGGTAATGCCTCTGAAACAACTGGCACGTAAGTGAAACCGGCGATCGTCTTTGCCCACTGCTCGACTAACTCGTTCATGTACAGGTCGCCCGGGCGCCGCCCGCCCCAATAAAGCGTGATGGGTCGCGTAATGTTTTGCTGCACCATGTGCTCGATGATTGACTTAATTGGCGCAAAACCCGTGCCACTGGCAAGCATCACAATCGGCAACTCGCTCTCTTCACGCAAAAAGAATGAACCGAACGGCCCCTCAAGCCTTAGAATTTCACGCTCTTTCATGGCCGTTGCACCTGCGCCAAACACGTGATCGGTAAACAGCCCACCATTTAAATGGCGAAGGTGTAACTCAAGGGAACTGGCCGCGTGCGGAGCATTGGCCATTGAATAGCTACGCCTTTTTCCATCTTTAAGGATTACTTCGACATATTGCCCGGCATTAAAACGAAAAGTTTCAGTCGCGGGTAGTTGAAGGGTCAAAATAGCCACATCAGAGGTCGGGCGCTGAATGGCTGTCACACGCGACGGAATCTTGCGGATCTGAATATCAGAGGCCAAGCGTAATTCACGCGACTCAATGACAAGGTCAGAAGTCGCGCGAGCTTGGCAGAGTAAGGTGAAGCCTGCATCGATTTCATCGACGCTGAGGATTTGGGCAGGACTTGTGCCCGCCTCGACTGAGCCAGACAGCACCTTGGCTTTGCACGTGGAGCAGGCGCCGCTCCGGCAACTGTAGGGCAAAACAATGCCAGCAGCCAGCGCGGCATCAAGCACGCTTTTGTCGGCCTCTGCAACAAACTGATGTTGGCTGGGCTGAATCGTAATTTGAAACGACATAATCGCTTTTACCTAAAAATGAGTCAAGAAAGTCGAAACTGCTTTAAACCGGCAATGCTACAGACGGTACCGCGGTGTGACAGTACCCACTTCAGACCGTACCGCAATCAAACGCTTTTAGCGCCTGACAGCACCGATCTGAGCAGTACCGCCTGTAAATCGGTACTGCTGGATTCTACTTTTAAAGAACCGGCGAAAGCACGGGGTCTTTACTGCGAATAGCGAATAATTTTCCTTTACGGGCGCGTTTTGACAAATATGATGCGAGTTCGGCGCCCGTCAAGACGTCTTGTACTTGTTTGTTGCGGTAGGTTCCGGTGACACGCAAGCCCGCTTTTGAAACCGGCACCGTTTGGGCCAGAATATCTGGCGCATCGAGTCCCATCAAAATCGTCCCTCGACCACCTGAGGCCAAGGCCTTGATCTCAGAGATCTCGATCAACAGCATCCGCCCGCGGGTCGACAAAAACGCCACCTGTACGGCCTGCGCAAACATCGGTACGGGGCGCAGCAAGCCGTCTTTTGGCTCGAGCGTCACGAATTGTTTGCCCGCACGCTGCCGGCTTGTCATATCCGAAATTTTGGCAATAAAACCAAACCCCTGTTGGGTTGCGAGTAACCAAGCCGAGTCTGAAGGGGATGCAACCATGTGGTCGATTCGGGTACCGGCCTCAAGATCAATCATTGAGGTCACGGGCACACCATCGCCGCGCGCTGAGGGTAAGGCCAACACCGGCACTGAGTACACCCGACCGTTGTCACCAAAAGCGATCAGC
>Ga0114963_10003755_pt1 | contig 10394 bp, 8 predicted proteins | sample C_131016_EF_Meta_FD_87019 | JGI IMG/M metagenome (GOLD analysis project Ga0114963, IMG submission 87019) | Freshwater microbial communities from Lake Croche, Canada to study carbon cycling - C_131016_EF_MetaG | ecosystem: Environmental > Aquatic > Freshwater > Lake | place: Lake Croche, Canada...
ACCCAAGCGCCGTCGGAGCCCAAGCGCGACCAACTGCCGCCGCCCAGAGCCAGGACCACCGCCCCGGCTTGCACCTGCACCAGCCCCCGAGGGGACTCAAATTCCAAGTCGTGTGGGCGCGTGCTTGGCGTGCTTGGCGTACCTGGCGCCCTCAAACCACCGACCCAACGATGGCGCATGTGAAACTGAACCGGGGTTTGCGCGTGGCGCAAGCGGTGCAACCACGCACGCAGCAAGGGCGCTGCTTTCATTTCAGCGGGGAATACACGGCCGCTGGAACCCACAAAAGTGTCCACGCCCAAACCCTGCGCCCAGGCTCGAACCTGATCGGCGCCAAAGTGTTGCAGCCAGGCGGACACAGCGCTTGAGCGCTCGCCAAAACGTGCCTCAAACGCCTTTGTGGGTTCGGCATGCGTGAGGTTCAAGCCGCCTTTACCGGCCAGTAAAAACTTGCGCCCAACCGAGGGCATCGCGTCAAACACATGCACTGACACGCCTTGTGCCGACAGCACCTCGGCCGCCATCAAGCCTGCAGGGCCCCCGCCGATGACGGCCACATCGACAACCAAGGGGTTGAAAGAGACGGTCTGCTCAGACAAATGCGACATCAGATGGATTTCATGTGGATTAGTCGCGCCGGTTCAAACCGGCGCTGGGGTTTCTGTCAAAATGGACTTAGCTTCCGTCTCTTAGTCGCAACTTCACAAGGAAAAGGCCATGGCCAGCGAACTGATCAAACACATTACCGATGCCTCATTCGAAGCCGATGTCCTGCAAGCGGGCCAACCCGTGGTGGTGGACTTTTGGGCCGAATGGTGTGGCCCTTGCAAAATGATTGCCCCGATTTTGGACGAAGTGGCCACCGGTTACGCAGGTAAATTGCAAATTACCAAAATGAATGTCGACGAAAACCGCGACATTCCCGCTAAATTTGGCATCCGCGGTATTCCTACCCTGATGATTTTCAAAGACGGTCAACTGGCCGCAACCAAAGTGGGCGCCATGAGCAAGTCTCAATTGACCGCCTTCATCGATCAGCAACTGGCCTGACGCAGCCTTCATCGCTTGGGTTGGCCTGTGCGAACCCAAGCGCCCCCGAAGCTGTGCAAGATCATCTTGACAGCCTTGCAGTTCCAGCTTTTTTTACTGTCATAATCGCCTCAAGTCGTTTGTTGTCCCAGCGACCCCAAGTTTTGCCAATAGCCTTTGCGAGCCCCTCCAATCCGGCTCCCGCTCCTGGCCCTTGAAATCCTCCCCCCGAATTTTTGACCGTCAGCTCGACACCGGGTTGTCACCACGCAGGTAATTCCATGCATTTAAACGAACTCAAAGCACTGCACGTGTCCGAAGTCCTCAAGCAGGCCGACGACCTTGAGATTGAAAACACGGGCCGCATGCGCAAACAAGAGTTGATGTTTGCCATCATCAAAAAGCGCGCACGTGCGGGTGAACAAGTCTTTGCCGACGGTGTCTTGGAAATCTTGCCCGACGGTTTTGGTTTTTTGCGCAGCCCCGACACCAGCTACACCGCCAGCACCGACGACATCTACATCAGCCCCAGCCAGGTGCGGCGTTTCAACCTGCACACCGGGGACATGATCGAGGGTGAAGTGCGCATCCCCAAAGACGGCGAGCGCTACTTTGCCCTGACCAAGCTGGACCAGGTCAATGGCGACCTGCCCGAAAACAACAAGCACAAAGTCATGTTCGAGAACTTGACGCCCCTGTTCCCCAAAGAGCAGATGCGTCTGGAGCGCGATATCAAGGGTGAAGAGAACATCACCAGCCGCGTGATCGACATCATTGCCCCGATTGGCAAGGGCCAGCGCGCCTTGATCGTGGCGCAGCCCAAATCCGGCAAAACGGTGATGATGCAGCACATCGCCCACGCCATCACCGCCAATTACCCCGACGTGCACCTGATGGTGTTGTTGGTGGACGAGCGCCCCGAAGAAGTGACCGAAATGCAGCGCACGGTGCGCGGCGAAGTCATTGCCTCGACCTTTGACGAACCCGCAGCGCGCCACGTGCACGTGGCCGAAATGGTGATCGAGCGCGCAAAGCGCTTGGTGGAACTGAAAAAAGACGTGGTGATCTTACTCGACTCGATCACCCGCTTGGCCCGCGCCTACAACAACGTGGTGCCCTCATCGGGCAAGGTCTTGTCCGGCGGTGTCGACTCCAACGCCTTGCAACGCCCCAAGCGCTTTTTTGGCGCCGCGCGCAATGTGGAAGAAGGCGGCAGCCTGACCATCATCGCCACCGCCTTGGTGGACACCGGCAGCCGCATGGACGAAGTGATCTTTGAAGAATTCAAAGGCACCGGCAATTGCGAAATCCATCTGGAGCGGCGCCTGTACGAGAAACGCGTGTTCCCGGCCATCAACCTCAACCGCAGTGGCACCCGCCGCGAAGAACTTTTGCTGCAGCCCGAAGTGCTGCAAAAGACCCGGATCTTGCGCCAGTTCATGTACAACATGGACGAGATCGAGGCCATGGAAATGGTCTTGAAGAGCATGAAAGCCACCAAAGGCAATGCCGAGTTCTTCGACATGATGCGCCGAGGCGGTTGATTTTCATCCTATAATCTAGGGTTTTCGCGAAAAGTACCCGGATGGTCCGGCGTGGCTCTCGCAACTGAAAAGGAAATAGAAATGAAAGACGGCATTCACCCCAACTACCGTGACGTGTGCTTCCAAGACATGTCCAACGGCTTCAAGTTCGTCACACGTTCGTGCGCCAACACCAAAGAGATGATCACCATGGAAGATGGCCGTGAGCTGCCTTGGTACAAGTTGGACACGACCAGCGAGTCGCACCCCTTCTACACCGGCACGCAAAAATCGGTGGACACCCTGGGTGGCCGCGTCGAGCGCTTCCGTAACCGCTTTGGCAAGACCACTGTGGCCAAGTAAATACGCCTGCTTCGCGCCAAAGGCAGTTCGGGCAACCGGACTGCCTTTTTCTTTGGTGAGCCCTTTGGGCCTCCTTCTTTTTTGCATGCTATCTTCTTCTTTGTGATACATCCCAACCCCGCCATCGTGGCCCAACATGCCGTTCGCCGTTTGCCGCGGTTGGCGCTGTGGCTGTGTTGCCTGGCTTATGTGCTGCCCGGCTTTATAGGCCGTGACCCGTGGAAACGCGAAGACATGGTGTCGTTTGGCTTCATGGCTTCACTGGCCGAGTTGTTCAGCGGTCACACAGCCAACTGGCTCAAACCCCTACTCATGGGGCAAGCCGACCCCGGCGCGGCCCTCTTGCCTTACTGGCTGGGCGCTTGGGCCATTCAATTAGCGCCTGCGGGGATGCCGCCCGATGCGGTGGTGCGGATTCCCTTTGCGGGCTTGCTGATGGTCACCATGGTCGCCACCTGGTTCGGGGTCTACGCCTTGGCACGCAACCCCAGTGCGCAGCCCATTGCCTTTGCTTTCGGCGGTGAAGCCAAGCCGCTCGATTACGCCCGCGCCATGGCCGATGGCGGCTTGTTGGCCTTGATCGCCTGCCTGGGCCTGGCGCGCTTGGCGCACGAGACGACGCCAGCTTTGGCCCAGCTGAGCTTCACTGCAGCCCTCTTTTTCAGTTTGGCCAATTTGGCCATCTACCGCCGTACGGCACTCGCCGTGATGGCCCTGGCGTTGCCTGGCTTGGTCTTGTCGGGGGCACCATCCACCGCGCTGATGCTGGGCGCAGGCGGGGCGCTGGTCATGGCGCTTCAAAACCGCAACGACTTGCGGGTGCGCATGCTGGATGTGGGTTTGATCTTGCTGATGTGCCTGGCTTGCGCCTTGCTGGCTGACACCTGGGGCCTGTGGCGCTGGCGACTGCAACCCCACCAAGGTCTGCAAGACTTTCGGCGCATGGCCAATTTGTTTGTTTGGTTTTTGTGGCCGGCCTGGCCTTTGGCCGCTTGGACGCTGTGGCGCTGGCGCTGGCAACTGTCGCAAGTGTGGCAACACCCGCATCTGGCCTTGCCGCTGTGGTTTTTGGCGGTCACTTTGGTCAGCACCGTTTTGACCGGCTTGAGCGATCGTGCGCTGCTGCTGGCCCTGCCCGCATTGGCTTCGCTGGCTGCCTTTGCCCTGCCCACCTTGGAGCGCAGCGTCAGCGCCCTGGTGGACTGGTTCACCCTGGTTTTCTTCAGCGTTTGTGCCTTGACGATTTGGGTCGTGTGGCTGTCCATGCAAACGGGCTGGCCGGCGCAACCAGCAGCCAACGTCGCACGATTGGCGCCTGGCTTTGCATTCAGTTTTTCGGCTCCGGCCTTTGCCGTGGCTGCCTTGGCCAGCTTGGCCTGGATCGGGCTGGTGCGCTGGCGCGCCGGACGGCACCGCGCCGCTTTGTGGAAGAGCTTGGTGCTGCCGGCGGGCGGCGCGACCCTGTGCTGGCTGCTGCTGATGACCTTGTGGCTGCCCTTGCTGAACTTTGGCCGGGGCTATGCGCCCTTGGTCAGTCAAGTCAGCGGCTTGATCGGGCCGGCCGATTGCGTCAACACACAGGCACTGACCTTGTCGCAAGGCGCGGCCTTTGGCTTTCACAGCCCCTACCGTTTGATTGCGATGGGCAGCCCCAAAGCCGCCGCCTGCCCTTGGTTGATTGCCGACCATTTGGCTGTGGCGCAGCAGGCACCGCCTGCGGCGCAGTGGCTTGAACGCGCCACTGTTTTTCGCCCAACCGATGACGGCGAAGCCATCGTGGTTTACGAGCGCATCCACCCTTGAGCAGCGTCCAGCGGTCCAACGCGCCGTCTGAAATGCGGGTCATCATGGCGCATGCCGGCACCGTGCTGGCCGGGCAGTTGGCCATCATGGCCTTCAGCGTGGCCGACACCTTGATTGCCGGGCGCTACGCCCAGACTGCACTGGCCGCCTTGTCCATTGGCTCGGCCATCTACATCAGCATTTACGTGGCCCTGAACGGCATGTTGCAAGCTCTCTTGCCGGTCTGGGCGCAACTGCGCGGCGCTGAACAATTTGCACAAGTCGGCCGCTCGGTGCGTCAAGCGCTGTATGTGTGCAGCGCGGCCATCGTGCTGGGCGTGCTGGCCTTGCTGTACCCTGACCCCTGGTTGCAGTGGACCGAAGTCCCTGCAGCCTTGCAAGCCGAGGTGCGCAGTTACTTGCAAGTCCTGGCCTGGGCCGTGGCACCTTCGCTGCTGTTTCGCATGTACAGCACGCTGAACCAAAGCTTGGGCATGCCGCGCCTGGTCACTTGGCTGCAAGTGGCGGGCCTGTGCCTGAAGGTGCCGCTGTCCATCGCCTTCACTTTTGGCACCCTTGGCCTGCCCGCGCAGGGCGCCGTGGGCTGCGCATGGGCCACCCTGGTGGTGAACCTCTTCATGCTGTGCATGGGTGTGTATTTGCTGCGTACCCAAGACGTTTACCGCGTTTACGGCTTGTGGCTGCCCATGGAGCGGCCTGATCTGAAAGCGATAGGGAAATTCTTGCGCTTGGGCGTGCCAGCTGGCCTGTCCATCATGGTCGAGATCACCTCGTTCACTTTGATGGCGTTGTTCATCGCCCGCATGGGCGTAGAGGCTACAGCGGCTCATCAAATTGCAGCCACCTGGGCCGGGGTGCTGTACATGATTCCGCTGGCGCTGGGCATTGCCAGCAGTTCACGCGTGGGTTTTTGGTTAGGTGCCCACAACCCGCGCCAGGTGCGCCGCGCGATGACAACCGGGCTGGCGATCAGCGCAGCCCTGGCCGCTATTTGCTGCCTGGCTTTGTGGCTGGGCAAAACCATGTTGGCCCAAGCCTTCACCGCAGACCCCCAAGTGGCCGCGATTGCGGTGGGCCTTCTGGGGTGGGTGGCGCTGTATCACTTTGTCGATGCAGTTCAAACTGTGTGCGCTTTTTTGCTGCGCTGCTTTCAAATCACCTTAATGCCCTTGGCAATCTACTGCGCTTTGCTGTGGGGTGTGGGATTGGGTGGCGGCTATGTGTGGGCCTACCACGGTGTGGGCCAGCATGCGGCAATGCCGCAGCCGCACAGCTTTTGGCTGACATCCACCGCCGCTTTGGCGGTGGTGGCGCTGCTGTTTTTGGGCTTGACTTACCGCGCCTTCAAAAAATCGCAGATCACATGATCAGCTTAACCCGGAGTCAAACGTATTTGGCTGGGGCTGGCGGTCAGGTAGCCCACTGCTGCGCCAAATTTGTCTTTGTAATTGGCTTTGATCAACGGATCTAACGTGGCCTTCACATTGCCATGGATGCCCGTCCAATCGCCTGCGTGCTGGAAGTTGCTCATCTGTTAATTCGGAGTTCCCTGGTTCGAGCCCAGGTTGAGGAGCGAAAAATTTAAAAAGCCCTGGCAGAGATGCCAGGTTTTTTTTCATTGCCAAACCAATGCTCAGCCGCCACAAACCTTGCCCTGATTTTGTGTCACCGGGTAGTCACAGATCGATCCTAGAATTATCAGACACTTACTTTAGTTCTTGCACAAGCTGCATACCCAACGCTCCTTACATGTCCTTATTTCATCTCAATTGGTGCAGCACAATGGTCTGTGCTTTGCGCGCAATCGCATTGACTTTGAGCGCCACCCTGGCATGGAGTGCTCTGGCGCAGACTGATACGACAACATCGGCACCCCCATCTTTACCGACACTGGCGCTGCGCCTGCAAGACTTTTTCCAAATGCCCTTTGGTCCCAAAGGCTTGATGATCAGTGATCGACTGCACCAAGCCCATGGCCGCCGAGTTCGGATCACCGGCTATGTCGTAGAGCAAGAGGTGGCCACCCTGGGCCAGTTTTTGCTCTCGCCCCGCCCGGTGCTCATGAGCCAACACGCGGACGGGGAGGCAGACGACCTGCCGGCGGCCACCTTATTTGTGCGCTTAGACGCTCAACAACAAGACTGGGCGGTTGCCCATGCGAGGGGCCTGGTGGAGGTGACCGGCATTCTGGATGTAGGTCGCCAAGAGGAGCGCGATGGCCGTATTTCTTGGTTCCGGCTGCAACTCACGCCCGAAGCCATTCACAGCATGAACCAAGTTGAAATTACCCAGTACCTTCACAGCCTGCGACACACGCACTAGCTACTCCGCATCGCTGCACACCGTCATTTTTACCTTGAACCTTTTTGATCGTTCCGAGACTGCCATGCAATTTTCTGCCCTGCGTCAGCTGACCGCTTTTGCTTTGTCGACCCTGGTTTGGGGTGTCTATGCCGCACCTACAGTCACGCGATTGACACCGCCCAGTGAACTTTTCACAAGTGGCCAGGCCGCACCGGTGATTGCACGCTTTTTACCTGGCCAACGTTTTGACCTGCAAGCCACGCTACGGCCTGACGACAAGGCCAAAAGCATCAGCGAGGCCAGATTTGCCATTGATGGCAAACCCGTCAATGGCAATGTGGCGCTCAAGGTTTGCGAAACCGGTTGCCTGAAAGGCGTGCCCGCCAACGCCACACTCGCCAGCGTTCGTGCTGTCAGCGTCGACAAGCCCGGCCTACACCAGTTGACAGTGACAGCCACCCAAAGCGATGGCCAGACGGTGACCGCCAACGGCAACTTCGAGATCGTACCTCTTGTGCCGGGTGGCCAAAAAGTCAAGAACATCATCATCCTGCTGGGTGACGGCATGGGTGCAGCGCAACGCACGGCCGCGCGTATCGTGGCTGGGGGCTATGCCCAAGGCAAAGTCATCACCCCCCTGGCCATGGACACTTTTCCAGTGACAGGCATGATCAAAACGGCCTCGCTCAATTCTGTCGTCACCGACTCAGCTCCCGGCATGACGGCTTATGTCTCAGGCAACAAAAACAACAACAATGAAGAAGGCGTGTTCCCAGACGACACCACCGATCCTTTTGACAATCCTCGCATCGAATACCTGAGCGAATACCTGCATCGCACGCAAGGTAAGGCGCTGGGCATTGTCACCACTGCAGACGTGTTTGATGCCACCCCTGCAGGCAATGCAGTCCACACCAGCAGCCGAGGTGCGGGCACCGGCATCGTGGACCAGTTTCTCGATGACCGGGATTTGACCGGCCTGACCGTGCTGATGGGCGGCGGTCGCAAATGGTTTATGCCGTCCACCACCCCCGGATCGGCTCGCAGCGACCGCAGCGACTATGCCTTTTCAGCCACCGATGCCCACACGGCTGACATCGTCAAGCGCTGGGGTGCTTCTGCAGGCGCGCTCGACAAAGATCGCGACCTGCTGAGTGACTTTCAGCGCGCTGGATTTCAATATGCCAGCGACAAAGCCACCATGGACGCCCTTGACGGTGATAAGACCGAGCGCTTGCTGGGCTTGTTCGCTCACTCCAACATGAACGTGGCGCTGGACAAGATCGACGGCCGACGCAACAAGGCCCGTGGCGTGACTGGCCGCGTGGTGGATGACTATGGTTTCCCTGACCAGCCCATGCTCGACGAGATGACAGCCAAAGCCCTGCGCGTTCTTGACCGTCAGAAAAAGGGCTTTGTGCTGATGGTCGAAGGCGCCTCGATTGACAAGCAAGCGCACGCCATGGACACCGAGCGCTGGATGCTGGACACCTTGGAATTTGACCGAGCAGTCGCCCTGGCCCAAGCCTACGCAGCCCAGCGCAAAGACACGCTGGTTATCATCACAGCTGACCACGAATGCGCTGGTGTGGCGCTTATTGGTGGCTCCAAGGTGAGTGACGCACGCCTGCAAACGCTGGTACGCGAAGGTAGTGGCACTGCGCTGCGCGACGCGGTGGTCGGCGTTTACGAGCAAGCTGGTTTTCCTAAATACCGCATCGCCGCTGACGGCTACCCCGACACTGTGGACATCGACAACCGTCTACTGGTCGGCTACGGTGCCAACTCTGATCGACTGGAAGACTTTCGCACCAACGATCGCCCTCTGCAAGACAGCCAGCAACCCTTCGTGAAAAAAGAGCCACTGGCCGCCTATCCGGCTGGCCCCATGGCGAGAGATGCGGAGGGCAAATACATGGTCACGGGTCAAGTGCCCGGTGATAGCGCCGTGCACACGGCCACCGATATTCCACTGTCGGCCTTTGGTCCGGGCGCCTATTCGTTTACCGGAGTGATTGACAACACCGATGTGTTTTTCAAGTTGGCACAGGCTGCCACGCGCGGAGTCGTCGAGCCTGCAGGCTTGCGTCTCAAACATTGATGCCTGGGTCCCAGGAATTCTTGTGCTGTGCCATTGCTGAAGGCCACCGACATGCTGGAAGCCAGCGAGGTGCTGGCCATGGCCGCAGGCGTTGCAAACTGGGCGCCACCATGCCGTTGAAAGTGACACGGCTGACTTTTGCGGATTTGGCCAGCGCCGGCATCGACCACAGCGCACTGGCCGCACCCAGGCTGCTGGCCAATGGCAACATGGGCATGCCGCTGGCCATTTTCAGTCAACGACGGCGCGAAAGAAATGCAGATGAGGTAATTAGAGTACAAGCTAAAGATTGAACCTCAGTTTCGTGCATCCATATGACAAATTAATGTCAAAAAAGCTTGATTCGTCATGCAAATTTAATTTTTCTTTCATCTTAAAGACACAGGTCATTACCAAAATGAGCCAACTCCAAAGGTGGCTCATGAAAATCACGGTGATCGGTGCAGGCTATGTCGGTTTGGTGACTGGCGCATGCCTGGCTGAGTTGGGGCATCACGTCCTGTGTGCCGACCACAACCCTGAAAAAATCGCCCTGCTCAATGCCGCAGGTGTGCCCATTTACGAGCCTGGGCTGCAAGAACTGCTCACTCGCAACCGTGCGCAAGGACGTATTCACTTCAGCACCGACATGACCGATGCCGTGGACCACGGTGAGGTGATTTTTATTGCTGTGGGAACTCCCTCCCAGGAAGACGGCTCTGCGGATTTACAGCATGTGTTGGCCGTGGCCGGACAAGTCGGTCGGCATTTGAAAAACTTCAAAGTGGTGGTCAACAAATCCACCGTCCCCGTGGGCACGGCCTACCGCGTGCACGAAGCCATTGCCACCGAATTGCGCAAGCGCGGCATGACGGACGAACTTTTTCAAGTCATCTCCAACCCTGAATTTTTGAAAGAAGGCGCGGCCATTGATGACTTCATGCGCCCGGACCGCATTGTCATCGGACTGGACAAAGGCCCGCACTACGAAGTTGTGCGAAACACCATGGACCAGTTGTATGCCAGCTTCAACCGGCACCATGCGCGCACCTTGTGGATGGATGTGCGCAGCGCCGAACTGACCAAGTACGCGGCCAATGCCATGCTGGCCACGCGCATCTCGTTCATGAACGAAATCGCCAATCTGGCCGATTTGATGGGCGCCGATGTGGACTGTGTGCGCCGCGGCATTGGGGCCGATGCCCGCATTGGCCATGGCTTTTTGTATGCAGGCACGGGCTACGGTGGCAGTTGCTTCCCCAAAGACACGCGGGCACTGATCCAAACGGCGC
>Ga0114963_10003756_pt1 | contig 10394 bp, 10 predicted proteins | sample C_131016_EF_Meta_FD_87019 | JGI IMG/M metagenome (GOLD analysis project Ga0114963, IMG submission 87019) | Freshwater microbial communities from Lake Croche, Canada to study carbon cycling - C_131016_EF_MetaG | ecosystem: Environmental > Aquatic > Freshwater > Lake | place: Lake Croche, Canada...
AACGCGCGACGCGCTACTTTGTCTTCATAGGCTGGGCCAATTCCCCGACCGGTTGTTCCAATCTTGGCAGAGCCCGCCTTCTCTTTAGCAGCTTCACGCGCGATATCGATCGCAGCATGATAGGGAAGAATCAAGGGACAGGCTTCGCTGATACGCAAGCGTGAACGTACTTCCACTCCGGCTTTTTCAAGACCTGCTATTTCCTCTAGCAACTTGGTGGCAGACAACACCACGCCGTTGCCAATGTAGCACTTGACACCAGGACGCATGATGCCGCTAGGTATCAAATGCAAGGCTGTTTTGACGCCGTTGATCACCAATGTGTGGCCCGCGTTATGTCCGCCCTGAAAACGTACGACACCGGTTGCGGTCTCAGTGAGCCAATCGACTAATTTACCTTTACCCTCATCGCCCCATTGGGTGCCAACGACAACAACGTGGCGACCTTTGCTGATTTGCATGTCTATGTATTTATAAGTTTAGGAATGAGAAAGATCGCGAACGATCCACTTGCCTGCAACGTGCACTAGTTCACGGTCACAATTGAATTCATCAACTTGGCTTTTATTTCCGGGCATGGCGCACACAACGGTTTCGCCTTGGCCGCGCAATTGCGCCAAGGCTTCACGCAAACCATTTTCCACACCCCAAGGTGCAAGAATCGCCGCCTTGAGTGGTTGTGCTGGCACAGCACTGACGAGTTCTTTTAAATCGAGGCTAAAGCCTACCGCAGGACGTTTGCGTCCGAAGACCGCACCTACTTCGTCGTAGCGGCCTCCCCGCACCAATGCATCGCTAGTGCCGGCCACATACATGGCAAATCGCACGCCACTGTAGTAACCATATCCACGCAAATCAGCTAAATCGAAGGTGATGTTCACCTGTTGAAAGGCATTGGCAATATGGCGGAGTTCTTGGATAGATTTCAAAATGTCAGGCCACGCAGCAAACGTTTTTTCAGCCTGACTCAACACGCTGATATCCCCATACATCTGTACCAAATCAATTAAAGCTTTTTGAATGTTGGCCGGAAGGCCTTTTGCGAGCGATTGAATCCCCGTTAAATCTTTGGAGGCTAAGGCTTGATGAAGTTGCGCATGGGTGTCGGCATGGATACTTGTGCTAGCCAATAATGCTGGGACGATGCGCGCGTCGCTTAAGTCGATTGAGACATGCTTCAACTTGACAGCATCAAGGCTTGTGCGTGCGAGTTCAATCACTTCAAGATCCGCCTCGAGCCCCGCGTGGCCGTATATTTCTGCACCAAACTGCAAAGGCTCACGGGTCGCGAAAGGACGGTCGGGTCGGGTGTGGAGCACGGGGCCGCAATAACAAAGTCGGGTGACACCAGCACGGTTGAGTAAGTGCGCATCAATGCGTGCGACTTGTGGGGTGGTGTCGGCGCGCAAACCCAAAGTACGACCCGAGAGTTGGTCTACCAGTTTGAAGGTTTGTAAATCAAGCGCGCGACCCGTGCCAGAAAGCAAGGACTCCAGGTATTCAAGAAGTGGCGGCATCACCAACTCGTAACCGAAGCGCCTTGCGGTATCGAGGTAAAGACGTCGGAGATCTTCGATGTGCCGGGCCTCAGAAGGCAAAACATCAGCGATGTGATCCGGCAGGACCCAAGCAGACATGTGGTGTGATGGTGCTGTTAAAAAAGTGATTTTACAGGGCTTAAGGGCTTACTCAGCCCAACCACCACAGCATAAAAACACCACCCAGCACACACACTAGGCCAAAGAAGCGGATTTGCCCATCGTGTAGTGCCAACAATTGGGCCATTTTTTGGCGCCAACCGTCAGGTGAGAGAAAGGGAAATAGTCCCTCAAAGATCAACATCAGGCCAAACGCCGCCCACAGCACGTCGCTGCTCAAGTCCATAGCAGTAGCCTTTTACTTCTTAGGAGCGGGTGCAGAACCACCACTACTACGCATTGCGTTGAAGAAGTCGCTCGAGGGATCAAGAACCATAAGGTCGCTCTTTTTGTTGAAAGTCGACTTGTAGGCTTCTAGGCTTCGGTAAAACTTGGCAAATTGCGCATCACGTCCAAATGAATCAGCGTAGATACGGGCAGCCTCGGCATCACCCTCACCTTTGATCATCTGGGCTTCGCGGTAGGCATTTGCAATGGTGACCTCACGCTGCCTGTCTGCATCGGCACGGATTTTTTCACCCTCTGCCGCACCGGTAGAACGTAACTCATTGGCGACGCGTTTACGTTCGGCTTCCATGCGGCGATAGACAGATTCGGTAATCGCATCGACATAGTCAGCACGGGTAATTCGCACGTCGATGACGTCTACGCCCCAAGGCTTAGCGCCTTTGACGGCTTGAAGAACTTCGCGCTTGACATCTTCGAGCAATGCATCGCGCTTCAAAGAGAGTAATTCTTTAACCGTACGCTTGTTGATTTCTTCTTGGAATGCATTGCGCACCACACGTGAGAGTTGCATGGCACCTGCGTTTTCATCGAGGCCTACGTTGCGGATGTATTGCGATGGATCCGTGATACGCCAACGGGCATACCAGTCGATCACGACGCGTTGTTTTTCAGCCGTCAACATGGGTTCGGTATCTGCGTTGTCGAGCGTTAAAAGGCGCTTATCGATATAGCTGACGTTTTGAAATGGCGGCGGCAACTTGATATTGAGGCCAGGCTCGGTGATCACGTTTTTGATCTGGCCAAATGAATAGACCACACCAAATTGACGTTGGTCCACCACAAACAAGGTAGAACTCAGCAAGGCCAGAACAGCCAATGCAGAGGAGATGTAAAAACCTATTTTGTTTTGATTCATGTTAGTGTCTCCTCGATCAACGGCTATCGCGGTCGCGTGAGCGGCCATCACGCGATCTAGCGTCTATGGGCGAGTTAGGACTCAAAGGATTGCCTGCTGGCTCGGTCAGGGGTTGCGTAGGTTGCGAGGAAACGGGCGCATTAGATTGCGCCGTTTGCTGGATGATTTTGTCTAGGGGCAAGTACAACAAATTAGAGCCCGCCTTGGCGTCGATCAAGACCTTGGTGGTGTTGCTGTAAATCTGTTGCATGGCATCGATGTACATGCGGTCACGCATAACTTGCGGGGCTTTTTGGTATTCCGTCACCAAAGACTTGAAGCGTTGCGCATCACCCAGGGCTTGGGAAACGATACGCGACTTGTAACCATCGGCTTCTTGCTTCAAGCGCGATGCGGCACCGACAGCACGCGGTACGACGTCATTGGCATAGGCTTCTGCTTCGTTTTTGGCGCGCTCGCGCTCTTGACCGGCTTTGAGTACATCATCAAAAGCCGATTGCACTTGCTCGGGGGGACGCACACCTCCTTGTTGTAAGTTGATGCCAACCACCTCAATACCAACTTTGTATTGGTCCAAGATGCGCTGCATGATGACGCGAATACGTGGGCCAATTTGGTCACGCTCTTCGGACATGGCGGCGTCCATCTTCATTTTTCCAACCACCTCGCGCACTGCCGTTTCAGCAGCTTGCACTACGGTATCCGTTGGGTTCTTGGTTTCAAACAAATAAGCGCGTGCATCGGTTAATCGATACTGCACGGCAAACTTGATTTCTAAAATATTTTCGTCTTCGGTCAGCATGGCAGACTCGCGCAAACCGGTAGCCTTGACGATGTTTTCACGGCCAACATCCACCGAGCGAATCTGCGTGACAAAAACTAATTCGTGGCGCTGAATGGGATACGGCATACGCCAATTAAAACCAGCACCAACCGTCGAGTGGTAACGGCCGAACTGGGTAATCACTCCTTGTTGGCCTTCTTGCACGATAAAAAAGCCAGTGCTCAGCCAAATGGCGACGATAACAGCGGCGATAGCACCAATGCCAAACTTGCCGATATTGAAATTAGGGCCAGCCGGTTTTCCACCTACAGGTGGCTCGGTTCCGCCCCCACCTTTTTTGGGTGAGCCAAAAAAGCCTGAAAGCTTTTTGTTGAAATCGCGCCACAGCTCATCCAAATCAGGCGGGCCGTTTCCAGAAGGTCGGTTATTGGGTGGTTGCTGCTGAGGAGGTTTGTTGTCCTCCGGCGGCGCACTGTTTTGTGTGTTTGGCTTGGTTTGCGATGTCTCGTCGCGGCCCCAACGTCCATCATTCAAATTAAAAGCACCAAGTACTTTGGAACGCCATGTTCCAAAAGTTTTGGGAGTGGGTTGTGAATTCATTCGCATAGCTTGTTTTTCGTATGAAGTGTGAATTGTGCCTAAACGCAAAAGCTATTTTTTGAACCTAAGCAAAAGTTAAGGTCGTAGCAAGGTTTTGGCTCAAATAAGCGCGCAGTGCTGAAATGCCTTCACCCGTTTGTGCGCTGGCAAAAAATCTGGGGGTATCGACACCGTCTATAGAAAAAATATCCTGCATATGCATAGGCTTTTTATCTGCCGACATGGCGTCCAACTTATTGAAAACCAAAACTTGTGGCACTTCATCCGCACCTATTTCAGCCAAAACTTTGTGGACTTCGTCCATTTGCTCTAAATAGTTTTCGTTAGATGCATCCACCACATGCAATAACAAACTCGCCTCAGCTGCTTCTTGCAAAGTGGCTTGGAAGGCATCTATCAACCCGTGCGGTAAATCACGAATGAAACCAACGGTATCAGAGATAGATACGGAACGACCACCACCTTGGTTATCTCCCAAGTAGAACTGACGCGTGGTGGTATCTAAAGTAGCAAATAACTGGTCTGCTGCATAGGCGCGTGCTTTGACCAAGGCATTGAACAACGTGGATTTACCTGCATTGGTATAACCCACAAGCGATATAGTGAAAGCATCGCGTCTTTGGCGCTGTCTGCGCTGCGTACCGCGTTGGCGCTTGACTTTTTCAAGCCGCTCGCGGGTGCGTTTGATCGAATCCCCAATCATGCGCCTGTCCAACTCAATTTGGGTTTCACCAGGTCCTCCACGCATACCGATACCACCGCTTTGACGCTCTAAATGCGACCAGCGACGCACCAAGCGGGTGCTAAGGTATTGCAATCGGGCAAGTTCTACTTGTAATTTGCCCTCATGGCTTCGAGCGCGTTGGGCGAATATTTCAAGGATAAGAAATGTTCGGTCGTTGACCGCGACTTCCATGTGGCGCTCTAAATTACGCTGTTGTGCAGGGCTTAAAGATTGGTCGAACAAAATCTCGGTAGCACCATACATCAAAATCAACTCTTTGATTTCATCGGCCTTGCCTGAACCCACAAACAAGGCGGCGTCAGGGGCTTTGCGTTTACATACAACACGGGCCACGGGTGTTAAACCAGCTGTTTCCGCAAGCAGACCGAGCTCGTGTAGCTCGGCGTCAAAGTGTGGGTTACCAAAATCAACCCCGACCAAGATGGTCAGGGCCTTATCGGACGAAGCAGTCTCGCTCAAACTTCGGGCGAGCTGCCAGTGCCATCGGCGGCATTGAAGTTCACTGCGCGTCCTGGAACAATCGTCGAAATAGCGTGCTTGTAAACCATTTGTGTCACTGTATTACGCAAAAGCACTACGTATTGATCAAACGATTCGATTTGGCCTTGCAATTTAATACCGTTGACCAGATAAATAGACACTGGGACGTGTTCGCGTCGCAGGATGTTCAAAAATGGGTCTTGCAAAAGTTGGCCTTTGTTCTTAGTGTTATCTGTGTTCACGATATGCTCCGTGTTCGAAAGTTGAAAACAGTTGTGACCTTACCACAGGTGGCGGTCTACCCTATTCCCTAATTGTCTTTATCGCTGTAGGGGTTATGGGATGTCTTCATCTCAATTCGAAGCGGGGTGCCTTCGAGTGAGAAGGCTTTACGAAAACGGCCTTCCAAATAGCGTTTGTAAGCGTCAGTCACATGTTCCAACGAATTGCCATGGACGATGATGATGGGCGGATTCATACCGCCTTGGTGGGCATAGCGCAATTTGGGACGGAACATGCCAGCGCGCTTGGGCGATTGGAACTGAATCGCCTCTAACAACAAACGCGTTAGCACAGGCGTCGTCATTTTGCACATGGCTGCTTTGTAAGCGTTGGTGATAGCGGACCACACTGGCCCAAGTCCTTGGCGTTTTTTAGCAGAGATGAAGTGCATAGTGGCGAATTTCAAAAACGCCAAACGCGTCTCAATCGAGCGCATCAACAGCTCGCGCTCATAACTGTCTACCGCATCCCATTTGTTGACAGCTAGAACTACAGCCCGGCCGCTTTCCAAGATATAGCCCGCGATATGCGCGTCTTGGTCTGTCACGCCTTGGGTGGCATCGAGCAACAGCAACACCACATTGGAAGATTCAATGGCTTGCAAGGTTTTGACGACGGAGAATTTTTCAATCGCCTCGAATACTTTGCCCTTGCGACGCAAGCCTGCTGTGTCGATCAATTCGAACTTCTGGCCATTGCGTTCAAAGGGCACGCTGATAGCGTCACGGGTTGTGCCCGGTAAATCGAAAGCCACCAATCGCTCTTCACCCAACCACGCATTGATCAATGTGGACTTGCCCACATTGGGACGTCCCGCTACTGCGAGTTTGATGGTGCCATCGGGAACCACGTCCGCGTCATCGTCGGTCTCAGCCAAATGCAAAGGTTCCAGGGCCATTTCGACCATGCTGCGAATGCCCTGCCCATGCGATGCGGAGACAGGCAATACCTCGCCAAGCCCCAGTTCGTAAAACTCGACCAACTGGGCGCCCTCTTGCATGCCCTCTGCTTTGTTGGCAACCAAAAGCGTAATTTTTCCAAGACGGCGCAAGTAGTTGGCAATGTCGTGGTCTTGTGCAGAAATACCTGCACGCGCATCCACCACAAAAACCACCACATCGGCCTCTGCAACAGCTTGCTGGGTCTGCCGCGCCATTTCTTTGTAAATGCCGTCCTGGGCGTCTGGCTCGAAACCGCCGGTATCGATAACGATGAATTCGAGCTTGCCAAATTTGGCGTTGCCGTAATGGCGGTCACGCGTCAAACCCGCAAAATCGGCAACGATCGCGTCACGGGTTTTGGTTAATCGGTTAAAGAGAGTGGATTTACCTACATTAGGACGGCCCACCAAGGCCAATACGGGTTTCACTGCGCAGTCCTCACAATGTGTACAGTCCTCACAATGTGTATCAAGGCAGATTCAACCCAGTGACACGACCTTCACGGCTAACCAGTACATAGGTTGCAGATGCGGCAACAGGCGCTGCTGCGAGCTCCTCGCCGTCTATCTTCAAACGGTTGAGCAAACTTCCGTCAGCTAATGAGAGCAAATACATATACCCGCCGCTGTCTGAAATCACAATGCCTTTTGGGGTCACCAAAGGAGCGCTTAGCAAGCGGTATTTGAGTCTCTCGGTTTCCCAGACGCGTTCGCCATCTTCACGGCGCCAAGCTTGGACCACCCCATTGGCCAAGGGAGCAACAAGGATGTTGGCGTTACCACTCAAACCTCTGTCGCCCACCGAAGGACGGGTCCACATGCCTTGGCCTTTTTGTGCATCCACACAACCGATTTGTGCTTGGAATGCACGCGCACAAACCACATCGCCCATGCGGTCGGGGGGACCCACCAGATCAACCAAGCGTTCCATATCGTTGGTACCGCGCGGGGTGGCGATGGCAGATTCCCACACGATCACACCGGTACTGGGGTCCAAGCCAGCCAAACGTCCTGACAACCCAACTAACAAGGTGTTTTTAAAAGCGGACAAGACGCCTGCCTGCTTGAGCACCAAGGGCTCGCCAGGACGCTGTTGGGTCCATAACTTTTGTCCCGTAGCGCCGTCAAAGGCCAAAACGGAGCGATCAGCCGTTAATACAAACACGCGTTGACCAGCCACCAAAGGCGGGGTGAAAGACTGGGCAGGCAAGGTTTGACGCCATTGCACTTTGGCGTCTTGCATCACCACCAATTGGTTGTCGCGGGTCACCAAAGCTACTTGCTGGCCATCGCTCCCTACGCCGGCACTCACAATGGTTTTAGGAAGCGTCAGGCGCCATATGTCTTTGCCAGTTTTGGCATGGAGCATGGCCACCGTGCCATCGCTGTTAGCAAGTGCAATGCGATCATCGCGCGCGGCAACCGACAAAGGAAAGTTGACCTTGCCAATTTGTGCAGTCCATGCAGTGCGGGCTTCTTGCAAAACAGCAACAGGCGGAATATCAACTGGTTTGGGACGTGAGGCAGAACACGCGGCCAAGAGCGCCACAACACCCAGGCAAAGCACCGGACCTAAACGCATAGTCATGCCAGCCATCACTTGGAGGTTTCCTGCGCAGGCTTGCTAGCCGATGCCGTCGCACTGGCTTCGGGATCAGCGCCTAGTGCTGCCAGTTTGAAAGCAATCAAGCGGCGGTATTGGGCATTGGGTTCCATGGCTTTCCAAGCCGCTTGGTAGTGTTTCACAGCCTCGGCAGGTTGGTTGGACAGCATGTCGAGATCACCCAATCGGTCATCCACCAGTGGGGTAAAAGCCTCTGGCGATTTGGCGCTGAGCAATTTGCGGGCTGCATCGAATTCTTTGTCTTGAATGAGTAGGCTAGACAAACGCAAACGGGCTAAGGCTTGGTAGCCTTCATCGGAAGCTTGATCAATCACCCATTGCAATTGCTCTCTTGCCTCTTTAGGGCGAGATTTTTCTTGAAAAATACGCGACGCTAAGAAAGCCGCTTGGTGGGCGTAAGTAGTGGAGCCAAATTTACTTTTGATGTCCCCAACAGAACGCTCAAAAAGCACCAAATCTCCCGCAACAGCGGCACGCTCTACCGTATCAAACAAAGCCGCTGATTGGGCAGATTGTTTTGATTGCCATGCTTGCCAACCCATCCAACCCGCGTAACTGCTAAGAATGCCGATCAGCAGCCACGTGATCAGGTTGCCCCAACGCTTCCAAAAGTGTTTGAGTTCGTCGAGTTGTTCTTGTTCTTCGAGGTCGAGATGCGTTGCCATGGGTTTCTATCCATTTAAATTTAGGCGGATTGTAGGCGTGCGCCTTCACCGAGACGCTGAACGACAAAAGCAGCCAAACCGCTCAGCGGTGTTGTTTCTTGCTGACCTTGTCCATCACGCAAAGACTTCCATGTCACCTCTTGTCTAGCGAGTTCGTCAGCACCAAAGATTAAGGCGTACCGCGCGCCACTGTTATCGGCTTTTTTGAATTGCGATTTCATGCTGCCTAAGCCCTCACTGGCGCCCGCATGCATTTGCACCGACACACCCTGGCTACGTAAAGTATGCAAGGCCTCAAACACCACTGGCATAGCCGCCGCATCAGGAACAATGGCATACACATCGGCGTGGGTAATGGCGGGTAACAGGTCTTGCTCTTTAAGTAATTCCAAAACGCGTTCGACACCCAAAGCCCAACCCACGGCAGGGGCTGGTTTGCCGCCGATTTGCTCTATCAAATAGTCGTAGCGACCACCACCGCAAATCGTTCCTTGGGAGCCCAAGCTTGTAGTCACAAACTCAAAAACCGTGAGGTTGTAATAGTCCATGCCTCGCACCAAGCGAGGGTTGATGGTGTAGGAGACGCCAGTGGCGTCTAGCAGGGCACGCAAAGTGTTGAAGTGCGCGAGTGATGCTTCGCCCAAAAAGTCCATCAGCTTAGGCGCGCCTTCAGCTACAGCCTGCATGGCTGGGTTTTTGGTATCCAAAATACGCAAGGGGTTGGTGTGCAGGCGGCGTTTGGCTTCTTCATCCAACACATCGATGTGTTGCTCTAAATAAGCGATCAAGGCTTGGCGATGCGCCAAACGTTCGGGAGGTTGCCCCAAGCTATTGAGTTCCAAACGTACATCGCGAATTCCTAGCTCTTGCCACAGCGATTGGGCTAGCACGATCAATTCGGCATCTACCTCAGGCCCAGCAAAGCCTAAAGCTTCAGCCCCTATTTGGTGGAACTGGCGATAACGGCCACGCTGAGGTCGCTCATGGCGAAACATAGGACCCATGTAGTAGAGGCGTTTGGGGCCTTCGTACAACATATTATGTTCAACCACCGCGCGTACTACGCCAGCAGTGGATTCAGGGCGCAAAGTGAGGTGCTCGCCATTCAAGCGGTCTTCAAAGGAGTACATCTCTTTTTCGACGATGTCGGTCACTTCGCCTAAACCGCGCACAAACAAAGCCGTCGGCTCGACGATAGGCGTGCGCAGATTGCGGTAGGCAAATCGCTGCATCAGGTTGCGTACCTTGTCCTCTAGCCACTCCCAATGGGCTGACGCGGGCGGTAGCAAGTCATTCATGCCTTTGACAGCATGCAATGCGACAGGCTTGCTGGGTTTGGCCGGCGCCTGAGGTGCTTGCGATTGCGAAGTTTTATCTGCGTCCATCCCTAATGCCTATCAGCCGAAGCGCTTTTCAATGTAGTTTTCAACAATTTGGTGGAACTCTTGGGCGATATGTTCGCCACGCAAAGT
>Ga0114963_10003758_pt1 | contig 10388 bp, 10 predicted proteins | sample C_131016_EF_Meta_FD_87019 | JGI IMG/M metagenome (GOLD analysis project Ga0114963, IMG submission 87019) | Freshwater microbial communities from Lake Croche, Canada to study carbon cycling - C_131016_EF_MetaG | ecosystem: Environmental > Aquatic > Freshwater > Lake | place: Lake Croche, Canada...
ATTTGGTAGCCATTTGCTTGAAGAAAAGATATTAAATTTGGAACCTCATCTGGCGTCATTAAGCCCCCATTACAACAATTGTTATAGCCATTGTTATAGCCATTGTTATAGCCATTATATAAACTAACAATCGCGAACACACATTGTCCTCTACCATAATTATAGTTATAATCGTTATATTGGTCATAAGGCGGTAGATTACGATTTATATTTAAACGTCTAACAAATCGCCGCAATGGGCCCAGTGGCTCTATGTTAGTTACCAATATGTTTTTATATTGCTGTAGACCTTCTTCGTAATAGGGACGGGTTGAAATGGTAAAGGTAGAAAAATTATTCATATTCATGTTCGTATTCATTACTATATAAAAGTATTTAATAAAAGTATTTAATAAAAAATTGAATTTATATATTATGTTAAATAAATAGTATTATAACAACCCAGATTCCCTATTCTTTGAAATCTAACAGTATGTCCCAATATGATGAATATAACAATGACTTTGGTGTTAGTGTTAATGATGTTTATGTGGATTCTAATGTGGTTAACAATGGCGCTCTTATGGGTTTCAGAGAAACAGAAGAAAGCAAGGAAGCTACTGATGTAATGCTACCACACGTAATACATCGATTTAAATTTACAAATGAGCTAATGGAAGAAATTCACACATTTGCTAAAATTCACCAGTATGACGATCGCTCTGATTTTAAGGACGCATGGAAGGAATGGACTGAGACAAATAGCGAATTAATTCAAAGCGAACAAGCCCGCTTAAACGAACTAGGTTTTCGCGGCGATTTACTAACAAAAATGTTTAAAAGCGCTCGATATTATTTTAGAAAGAAAAGCGACCAACAAATAGAGCCTAAACAGCGACGTCCCTATGTTAGTGTAAATAAGGAATTATTGTCAGCAATGGATCAACATATTAAAGCCAATATTTACAGAGAAAATTATCAGCCAAAGCTCGGCTTCCAAACATTCTGCGCCGATAGCGACGATCTACTTCAAAAAACCATCGCCAAAATAGTTGGCGCTGGCTTAAGCGATAAGGCCGCTATAGAAAATAAAATTAAAAAAACATACAAAAACCGATATTTTATGATAACAAGTAAAAAAGCCACAAATTTATTGACAACTAACAATAATGAAGTCAACTAATGTCTATTATCATTTAACTGAAACAAATAAAACACCTAGTAAATCTAAAAACTATATATATAAAGTTGTCAATAATACATCCTTTGTTAGTAATGAACTAACAAATTCTCAAACCATTTCTAAAATACCAAATTATTCCACCTTTTTTCATGTATATTTAGAAATGAATACCCGACGCGAGATAATTGGCAAAACCCCAAGCGAAATTATACTAACAATCGATGGGCGGCAATTAATATATTTAAAAAACTACTTAAAGGCTTTAAGTTCGCCAAAATTGTATATATGTACGATAATCAATTTCTACAAAACCTACTTAAAGAGCATCCAAATGTTAGTTGACAATTGGATTGTCCATAATTGTATTCAATTTGATGCTTTAATGGTTAACCCATTAAATAAAACCCCCATTATCTCCAATTTCTCGTTTTCCCTAAATATTTTAAAGGCAACTAGTATTGACTATATTCGTCCCTTTTTTGTTCAATATGACCCCGAGTATATCACTTGGCCAATAGAGCTCCATATTTTATCCTTTTTGCTGACTAACAAATTACCAAGCTTGTCTTTTACCAATATACAAAATATTATACGTGATACAAGTAGATCAAATACTGTACTACATACATTTGGGACAGCCATTGTTAGTGCGTATGAAGCAGACGCACTTGAATATTTCGGCAAATATGTTAATAAGTCTGTTAATTATATTGTTTCAGATATCTTTTATCATTATGAAACGTGGGATAACTATGCGCTAAGTATTGTATTTTTACGCATACTCATCGGGCTTCATAAAAGCATATCTACTGGCACTGGCAACAGCAAACAAAACAAATTCATAATTCTTTTTATGAAGTTGTTAGTTGGTAATATTCATTTTAATCCCCTAAAACGGTTGTCTATTAGTGCCACTACTAACAAATTTGAAGAGATTATGGATACAATCGATGTAAACGAATGGTCTAACTTGGTTACAAATTTAGCAAACAGCTTATTTGCGACTGTGTCTACGTCTACGTGATTTGCGACCACCCGTCATTTCTGATATATCTGATGGGGACATACTACTGCTCGCCGAACTAGGCATTGGAGACGATGTAGCCATCGGAGACGACGCAGACATACCACCCATCATGCCCTTTTTCCACTCGCTTTTGCGCTTACTAGCGCGGCTTATTGCGTCCTTATAGCTAGCAATATTCTCGTCTTTTTGTATTTTTTTTACGAATGACACCCATGACTTCAACATATTATTGGCCTTACCCCTTTTATGTGTTTTATTCATCATTTTTCTTCCACGAGAACGTCTTCGCTTGCCTCCTTCTAAATCCATTATATACATTATTGTAATATTTTATTTTGTTAATCTAGTTAAATTCCTTAATACATTTAAAATTGAAATCTTTTGTTTAGTTTGTTAGTTTAAACTAACAAATTACTATAATTGTCAAACAAAAATGACTAATATTCAATTTACTCGCTACCTATATATTATCGAAGAAACCAAGTTAGCACTATTGGTCGCTATCCTCAATAAAAGCGACAACGCACTATTTTGGGCCTATGAACTTTATTATAGCGGTCTCGTACAAGAACTGGTTTCTATAATATGGCAAATTTACTACGACTTTTTCGCAACCCTTAACCCCGCATTTGCCAGTTACTTATCCAAAAAAATAGGCGAATTTAAGAACACTAGCGAAGCATCCATTTTTAGCTCTATTATTCAATCACTTCTTTATCGCCCTTTTAACACCGACATGTTTTTCCTAAGAACACTAACAACCCTTTATCAATGCGATGTTGAGTATTTTGATGAAAATAGTATTTCCGATATCGCATCATTTAAAGCCAATATGATTTCGTGGATGGCGAATTGCGACTACCGATCTGTCGCCCAATGGATACTACACGAAAACACTACTTTACCCTTGACGCAAATTTATTCTTGCTGCTTAGACGTATTTGAAAAAGACGTTAAACTAACAAAACTCCGATTAATGAAAGACTTTGTTAGTTTATTAGGTTCTAATGAACCTTATAACGGCAATCACATTTTACTAGCCAAAATTATGGAACTCTTTTCTAAATTGAAACAGCTCAAGTGCGGACGCAGTATCTACTTTACTGCCGAAAAAGACGACATTAAGGTATATGAAACGCCGATAAATGTAAAGGCATACAATATTCTACGCAATGTGCCGCTCTATAATATCGACGAATTTAAAATGTTGGGGCTCTTTAAATTAAAAAGACACAAATATAATATTTCAGAGATTTATCGGCATGATTGGCTAATACACGCAGCGAGGACGCCTATATGGGTAGCACGTATTCGCGAATATGGCGGCTTTATTGCTAATCATGGCAAAACAGTTGAATTTCCAAACGACAATTTATTCGAAGCATTTCACGATAAGTATGGATTGGAACCAGACGAGCAGCCCAAAGAGGTCCAGCAGCGCAGTATTATGGAGATTGAGAAGAGCATGACGTGGCATACATTTTATAAAACTTATAGGAAAAATGGTCTGGTCGAAGTATTTGATGAAGAGCTGGAGGAGCTTGACGTAGACGATGTAACTTACTAATTATTTAACCCTTTTTTACTTTTTTATACGTTTCCCTCAAATTGTAAGAAGGTTTAATAAAAAAATTGAAATTATTAATATTACCCTAGATAATAACAGATAATATACATACACAATGGTTAGAAATACTCACGGCGGCTCCGGCCATAAAAAATTCGCACGCAAACACACTACGGGTGCTAAGGGCAGCAGTAAATTACGTACATCTGAAAATGACGGAGAAATATACGCGGTTGTAACCAAGATGCTTGGCAATGGCATGTTTCATTGCCACTGTATAGATGAAGTTGTTCGTTTAGGTCATATTCGCGGCAAATTTTCTAAAAGAGGCGGCAAGCGCGATAATATGGTCGAAGCGGGCAAATGGGTATTAATTGGGCTTCGGGAATGGGATATTAGCCCCACCGCGATGGCTTCAAAAAGCGACAAAATTCAGCATTGTGACTTATTAGAGGTGTTTAATGATAGCGATAAAAGTAGATTAAAAGACACAGTTGAAGAGGATTGGCACTTGTTGGATAGTAATGATCCAACCAAGCACCGTTCTGATGTACCAATTGACGCCGACGATATTGTCTTTACAACACACAAAGACTTGGAGCGCCAACAACTGATGTCAGAAATGGACTCGTCTATTGTAGAGAAAATAGTATTTAAAATTGGCGAGGACGACGAAGCAGAAGAAGATGTAGATGTCGGCGATATTTAACAGATTAACTACTATAGATACTTGATCTTTACTAGTAAATTTACAATTCTAAAAAATAAAAATAATTAATACATAAAATTACTGCCTCCTTTAATTATATATATCGAGTTGTTTGTTGTTTGTTTTCTGTTTGAGATCTTTTGGTATTGCTGGTAGGAGACACATATATTTTATATTGTTGTCTTTATATTGTATTTTTTTAAATAATATAAACGATTTAAATATATAATTTGTAATTATAATAAACAAGTAGAATAAAATAGAAATGAGTAACCCATTTATAAATAATAGATTTAAGATATTAGATGTACCAAATACTAGCAATGCGGAAAAAGAAAAATATGTAGCGCCAAGAGGGGACAAAAATTTTACGCAACCTTGTAAACCAGATACAAATACTGGCGGACCCTTTCGCAGCCAGCGACGACAAGTAATCGCAAAAGTGACAGCACCTATATTTAATATTGAACAGCATTTATTTCCAAATTTAAGTAACAATTTATCTTCTCAAGGTAAAAAAGCAGTGAATGAAACATTTAAAGATATTATTAATACCGTTAAACAATCGCCAGTTGATGAACAAAATAGTGTTAAGCCCGGCTGGGTAGAAGTAACGGGAGTTAAAGGGAAAACCGCTTATAGTTATCGCTATGGCGAGAAAACAGAATATCAAACAAAAATGGAAGAGAGGGAGGAAATTGAATCCACACCCAATTATATTATGAACACGGCTATTAATAAAATTATGAAACAGAGAGAAAGACATATTACCGAATACAATAATATACACGGTGAAGGAGAATATGAAGATAAATTTATAATGTCACCTTGTTATGGTTCGGAATATGATACTGATGAACTCGCAGATGATGAAGAGGATGATGGTGACGAATATGACTGGTAATAAGTATACGGAAATAAGTATACGGAAATAAGTGTACGATATTAAGTTTAATTTATGTTATATAATTGTAGTCATATAATATGAATGAATCAACTATCGAAGAATTAGACGAAACTTGGCTAGACGAATTTAACTTATTAGATAACGACTATAAAAAATTTTATGCCGACAATATAACCTTTATTAGGTATCATTGTATTTATATTAATGAAGCCAATGAAATTGAATTTATTAAAGAAAATAAATCCATTCTCGGTGTCCCAAGTATTATACAAAAAGAAGAACTAATACACATTATTAAAAATAATTCGATTGTTAATAATAAGAAGTATAAAGTTTTTTCCATGTCATTTTTTAATCTTAATATTGAACCGATACATTTAAAAACTTTTTTAAAATCAAAAAATAAAGATATTGGTTCGAATTTTCTACAACCCATTACCATTAATAATACTACAATTGATAAATCTATCACCATGTTTCACGATATCAGTAATTTATTTATTTTATTTAAACATGACAACATTATCACTAACACCAATAAGCATAACGTTACTCATAAACTAGCTCATAATTCTCATAAAAAGACTAAACGAAATCTATTTAAAGACAAGACACTATAACTTAGTATATTTAAGATGTCGTCACTTGTCTCAGCAATAGATCATTTTACACCTTCCAAGGTAGGAGAAAACGGTAGCATTGAATATACATGGTCTAATGATCTTCAAGAAAGAATATTACAACTTAGCTTTCAATTAACAAGAACAAGAGACGACGGCGCTATTAAAAACTTGGAAAATATCGCAAGCAATATTTTAAAAGACCTAAACTACCAGTATAGTCATAGCGTCATATCCAGAGAGGTATATATCAAATACATGTCGATTTTTTATCGTATGATTGGACACACTCGAGACATTATTGACGGAAAGGGAGAGTATGCGTTGTCCTATATGCTACTGTGTGTTTGGCAACAGTATCATCCCAAACTTGCGGAATTCGCATTTAAGCATTTTTTGGTTCCACCCAAAAATGACGCAAGCATTCACCCATATGGCTGTTGGAAGGATATCAAATATCTACACAGTTATTCCCAAGATTCGCAGCTTGTTGCCTATGGATTAGGACTAATGTGCGAGCAATTACGTTTAGACTCTACGGCTTCTAATCCGACATTAGCAGCAAAATGGGCTCCGCGTGAAAAGTCAAAGTATGATGGTTTGTTCACTAAAATGGCCATTTCATATTTTCCAAACTATTTAGAGACTGCTAAAACACCACAGTCTATGGAGAAGGCGGTTCTAAAGGCTAAAACCGAACTTAGAAAAATTATTTCCACTATAAATAAGAAGCTGGATACGGTCCAAATTAAGCAGTGCGGTAAAAGCTGGGCCGCAATTGAGCCTACAAAACAGACGTCGATTACCATGCAGAGGCAAAAGAAGGCGTTTCTCAATAAAAAGAAAAATGGTGACCAACGTAGCGAGTTAGAAGATCGTATTCAATGTGCTGAACACTTCGTTGAATTTGCTAGCAAGGCGGCGAAGGGCGAAGTAGAAGTGAAGGGTAAACGCGTTGGAATGAACGATTTTACAAAGGATGCGCTATCGCTTATATGCCAATCCGTGACTGGAAGTAATGTCCAACCCGAAATTGACATATTAAATGCGCAATGGGTAGACAATTCGAAGCAAAACGGGTCATTGGGTGACGTAATAGTGATGGCAGATGTTTCCGGATCAATGAGTGGTGATCCGCTAAATGCTTGTATTGCTTTATCGGTGCGCATCGCCGAAAAGTCTAGGTTAGGGAAACGTGTTTTAACCTTCTCTTCTAGTCCTAAATGGCATAATCTAGATGGTCTCGAGACCTTTTATGACATGGTAAACAGTTTAAGGCACGCCGAATGGGGAATGAATACGAATTTGTATGCGGCATTAGACATGATTTTGGATTCAATTATTGCGAACAAGTTAACGCCCGAAGAAGTTGAAAATATGATTTTGGCTATTTTGTCCGACATGCAAATTGACTCGGCGGATAAAAACTACAAATCCGTCATGGAGGGAATTAAAGACAAATACGCGGATGCTGGAAATAAATTATGGGGCAGACCATTTAAGGCGCCACATATTCTATTTTGGAATTTGCGGTCAACTAGTGGGTTTCCTACGTTGTCTACGGAACCCAATTGCTCCATGATGTCCGGATTTAGCCCCGCGATACTAAACCTCTTTTGTGAAGAGGGTATTAGTGCTTTACAAAATTCTACGCCTTGGGCCATGTTTGAAAAAAGTGTATGCCTTGAAAGATATGATGTGCTAAAGGAGTTTCTTGAAGCAACTCTGTAATTATATAATAAAATATTTATGTGTGGGTTCGTAAAATATTTTATTTTTAATTTTTATAAATAACATGACACGTTTGTAATCTCTGGATAATGTTTATTATTTAACCGCTTTAATTTGGTAAAAGGCAGCAGTTCTTTTTCTTTCAACGCAATATACAAATCGTTATTATGGAAAAATATATTTGAATTACTTATTTTTTGTTGACATCTTAATGTTGTTATATCTAAAAAACAAGCATGTGAATGAAACCAATTTGTCATTTCTAATTCGTAATTTGCAATAACATCTTCTTGATTTTTAATAAATTGTTTTTTTTCTTCCATATTTTTTATAAAATTCGGAATTGCTGCGGTTTTTAAAGCGAATAAATAAGTTTGGATATGATATTTTTGTTCCATAGAATCATTATATCCATAAAATTCAACATCTGTGTTACTAATAAAATTTAAAAAATGGGAAATCGAAGAATGAATTATGTACGAATCGTTCGTAAATATTACATAATCATATGGTTTACTATTAACCGTATTTTGTAAATCATACAGAAATTTACCAAAATCATACATACCATCATTTGGGATTTCTTTATATACTATTTTTGATTCATCACAATACTTGTTTAATTCGTTATTATATTTTAATCCAGTTGAATTTATAATTACAATATCTAGTAAATCATATTTTAAATATTTTACATTGTTTTTTATTGTTGAGAATTTTATGTCAGAATCACAATGAGTCGCCATTATTAGCAAATACTGTTTATTATTGGTTAAATTATTATAATTGTTTTTTGTTATTGTTTTTAAATTAATAAAATTAGTTATTTCTATTTTATTTTGTTCATGCTCCATTTTTTGCTGCTCCATTTTTTGTTGCTGTAATTTTTGTTCTTGTAATTTTTGCTGCTGTAATTTTTGCTGCGCCATTTTTTGTTGTAATTTTTGTTGCGCCATTTTTTGTTGCTCCATTTTTTGTTGTAATTTTTGCTGCTGTAATTTTTGTTCTTGTAATTTTTGCTGCTGTAATTTTTGCTGCTGTAATTTTTGCTGCTGTATATTTTTTATTTGTACTTGTTTAGCCTTATTTTCACGTAATTTTTGTAATAATACTTTTTGTTGATTTAGTTGAAGTAATTTTACTTTTAAAGCAGAATTATGAATATTAGTTAAATTTTGCATTATATAAATATATATATATAAATATATATAATTAAATAAAATTGATTTTAAAAAATAATAATAAACGTATGCCAAAGTCATCATGAATTATATAGGTTGTACACGATTTACAAATGAAACATATCAAGAAAACACTTCGTATAAAACTAAAAACGGAGAAGTAGTTATATACGGACTAGCGCTTAAAATACGCCAAATTTATTCCAATGGATCACATATGTATATAGCAGAAATGAACAACTCAACAAACAAAATAGAAGGCATTGGATTAATTGTGAATCAACTGGTGCCTAAACGGCATAAAATTTATGAAGATAACAATTACAATCGCTATATTTATAAAGGCAAATACTGGCTAAGCAGAGAGCAAATAGGTGCGATTGATACAAGCATTTTAGAAACGTTTGATAATATTTTATTTAAGGGCAAGTCACATCTTAAAAATAGAATGGGCATTTCCATATTGTCGGAACAACTCTTTACTCATTGGGATTATTCACTGCGCGAATTAAAACACAAAATAATTTTGGCATTTTCAACGCATTTTGGCGAAATAGAAGATAACTAGGGATACAGATATTTAATTGTTATTAAATATACATAAAATTATAGCATATATTATAATATGACCACTATTAATTATAATATAGACAACTATACTATTACCGAATTACTTACTATACTTGATCTAACAGACCCAACTGAAAAACAAATTATTGACACTACAAATCAATATATTCGCCGATTTTCACCCTCTAACCCTCAACTAGTTAATTTTTTTCAGTCCATGCAAACCAAACTTATTCAATATATGCGTCAACTGGAAACTTCGGGTCGAGACGCTGAATATACTCCTAATGAAAAACAAACCGACGAATGGTTTAAATATGAAGTATTGCCTCAAAATAATTCCGTTCAAAAAGATAAAATCACTGACCGTATTCAAAAAATTGATGTATATGACAATCAACATGTTCCTATGAATCGGCAACAATTGGGCGTCAATAACAATTTCAACGTTGATGTCGCACAAGATACATTAAATCCAAATTTAAAAAACACCACCACACGTTTCATTAACATCGACAGCCAATTTCGCCAAGCATCCGGCGGGTACGACTCCATCGCAACCGATTTTACGCTTGATTTATCCGATCCTCTTACAAATGTTATTAACTTGCGTTTATACTCTATCCAAATACCTTATACATGGTACACCGTTGACTATGTTTATGGTAATACATGTTTTTGGGTCACTAATGCGGGCAATTCTTTTAAAATATTTATTGATCCGGGTAACTACTCGCCTAATGATTTTTGCGCCGCATTGAACACTGCGTTTACTAATATGGCTAATTATCAACCACCTAATGTAGATGGCTTAGGATTTGCCGCTGCGTTTACATATGGCGGCACAATTACACCCACACCTACTATATCATCTTATAATCGCAATAGTGGCAAAATAACCATTAATCTCAATA
>Ga0114963_10003760_pt1 | contig 10387 bp, 11 predicted proteins | sample C_131016_EF_Meta_FD_87019 | JGI IMG/M metagenome (GOLD analysis project Ga0114963, IMG submission 87019) | Freshwater microbial communities from Lake Croche, Canada to study carbon cycling - C_131016_EF_MetaG | ecosystem: Environmental > Aquatic > Freshwater > Lake | place: Lake Croche, Canada...
AAATATATTAAAAAATAAAATACTTTGTTTAATGTATAACTTTGTCCCCAATATCTAGAAAATACGTCTAAAAATGCATTACAATCAAAAGAACTTGTCTCTTGGCAACATGTTTGAGCCCAAAAGCGTTTTGGCTCAACACTTACAACTAGGAGTAGGCTTGATTAACTAATAGCGTCCCTTATGACTGTACTTCTAATTGAAGATGAAACACCGGCAGCAAAGCGACTGGAACAACTGATTGCTCAATGTCGACCCGATGCGGTGATTTTAGGAATTTGCGATTCTATTACCGCTTCCGTTCGTTGGCTCCAATCGAATCCTTCCCCCGATCTCATTTTTCTTGATATTCACCTCGCCGACGGACAAAGTTTCGAAATTTTCAATCAAGTCAGCGTACAGTCGATGGTCATTTTTACCACCGCTTATGATCAATACGCCCTCAAAGCATTTAAGCTAAACAGCATCGACTATTTGTTGAAGCCAATAACGAGCGAAGAGCTGGCTACTGCTTTCCAGAAATACGATAAAATGGTAGGAAACTACATTTCTTTCGATAGTTCTTTGGTCAGTCATTTGCTTAATAACTTTCAAACCCCTACCTTTAAGGCGCGATTTCTCGTTAAACAAGGAAGTTCCCTTTCCTATATCCTCGTACGTGACGTACGTTATTGTTACTCAGAGGATAGCATAGTCTTTGCGCGTCTAACCGATGGTAAAAAACAGCACTTGGATTACACTTTAGAGCAACTGGAAGCAGTTCTTGATCCTAGTCAGTTTTTTCGAATTAACCGAAAAATTATCTTGAGTGCTGATGCGATCGTCAAGATCCATCCTTACTTCAACAATCGACTTAAGCTGGATCTTTCACCAGTAGCTGCATTCGATGTGGTGGTAAGTCGTGAGAAGGTGAGTGTTTTTAAGACTTGGTTAGATCGCTAGAAAAGAAGTTGCTAACTCCATTAAAACGGGGTATTTACAAGGATAAAAGAACCAATCTCTTTTGCTTAAAGTCATTGGTTTTGGTTTTAGATAATTACACATTGGTTGAACTACACTTTATTAATCACGGGAGAACGCTTGTAAATGATAATCCCGAACTAACACATTGATCTATGAATCAAACAAAACCCAACGCGACCATTAAACCGTCTACGGACATTGTTTTGGCATTTTTGGTATTTGTAGCTTGTATTCTTTACGCTATTTTTTACCAAGAGCCCATTGTTCAAGCGGCCACCATCTCAGGATTGGGATGGCGGTAAAAAAAGAAAGACTTGCTATTCAGGAACGGGTGAACAATTAATCATCACCCGTTCCTTAGCAAGTCTATTCAAACCAGAGACTACTAGAAACATAATGTTTTCCCTACGCTCCGCTTAACAACTGATCATCTGTTTTGCAATCATTGGGTAGCCTGTCATTTTTTAATAATGATCCTGCTCTTATCCTCCAAACGCATCCCCGAGCTCTGCTCGTAAATTCTCAAGTACTTCTGATGGAGCGGCTCCGGCATTTTTGTGCCGTCAATCTTTAAATGCGCCTTGGTCAATTCAAAAGAATAAGGCTTTCCCATTGCGATTAATTCATCTTCGGAAAGGCTTTCTTCAATGATGGAATTAGGAGTACCTCCTCCACGAAAAAAGCTCCGTCCACTTCCCGGCCCTTCCATTCTGAGATCCACATTAGGAGCGCGCATGCCCTGAAACGGCACTTTTCGAAACTGTCGATTCATATCATTCCTCATCTTCTGCCCATCGATGATTACCCTTTGCTCCAAATTTTGTGTCATTCGCTGAATTTCGTCAGCATTGATGACCACATTAATGTTCTTGTCGATGTTGCTGCGAAGAGAATCCGCAATATCAAAATTGTATTCAAAAGTCATCGGCCGTTCCGAGCCATAAGCGCGAGGATGCGGGGCAGGCATGCCGCCATATTGAAAATTATACGCCTTTGGTTCCGGAGCATAGTTGCGCACGATTTCAATAGAATCCCCATCTTTGATGATAAAGGATCTTTCGATTTTCTGGCCATATTCGGCTCGTGGAGTCACCTGAACTTCAACGTGTTGCTGCCCATCGGGGCCAATGCGTTTGATGATCACTCCTTCTTGACCATTGTGCCGAACACCAGGCGGCGGGGCAGGCATATTGGGAAGTCCTGGCGGTGTTGGCGGAGTAGGCGGCTGCGGTGCTGTTGGTGAAGAGGGTGGTGTAGGAGGAGGAGGAGGAACGTCTTTTATCAGTTGCGCAACCTCATTCTCATAAGTTTTGAATTGTGCAGCCGGTATCTCTTTTCCATTTACTTTTAGCGCTTTGATGGCGCCATTTTCGACTACCACGTCAAATTTTTTGCCATTCTTATTGGTACGAAGGGTAATGTTGCCAGTAGGAAGGGTATCCGTTTGTGCTGTAAATGTCCCTCCAGTACTGATCGAAGTCGCTTCGGGCAAAGGCGCATCTTTGTATTCTGCCTTTACCGATAAAAACAAACCTGCCAACAGTATCAAGCAGGTAACTGTGAATTTTTCCATAATGTCTGGTGCATTTGATGGTTGATGTAATATGCGACGCACCCGCGACAACAACACCTTGCGCCGACCCACCGCCGCCATTGCCAACATAGGATTACTACCCAGTCGCAATTCTTGCAGATGAACCAGTGCCTTGGCATACACCAAAGCATTGCCGCAAATATCTACGGCAATATCATCACAACAGTGTTCGCGTTCGTTGCGGATGGTGGCGGAGATCCACCAAACGGCCGGATTAAAGTAAAAAAGAACGTCAATGAGGGTCTGAAACAAATTCAGTAAAAAATCGTGACGGTAAATGTGCGCCAACTCATGGGCCAAAATAGCTTCTACTTGCGCCTGACTCAATCCCCCCAGCATTCCAAGCGGAATTAGAATAGTGGGTTTCCAATAACCAATCACCATGGGTACATGGATTTTGGTCGACTCTTGCAATATGGGCAATCGTTGCAGGTGCAAGGTACTCGCCAGTTGGCTAAGCTGTTGTTGCCAGTAAGCTGGTATCTCTTGAGTGCCATGCTGTTTGAGGTGCTGAACATAAGCCACGCCCCCCAACAACCGAAGCATAAAAAAAACCAAACCACTGAACCACACATAAACAATCAAAGGCAAGTTCCGATCAAAGTAATCATTGAACCAGTTTTTCCAGTCTTCCCAAAACACTGGCGCCGATGTTTTTTCAACACCAGCAATCGGGGATTGCTGAACTGACCAAACCCAATCACTTGCCGGCAAAGCCGCCGCAGTAAGTGCCTGCTGATAGTAATGAAAAAATGTCCAACCTGCCGCCGTCACCACGAGGATCAATGCGGCATAAGCTGCATTGTACCGCCAATGGGCTGAAAGCCTTGGAAAACTGACCAACAAAGCGGCCAATACCAGCGCAATTACCGCACTTTGCCAGAGGGAGTTGACCACCATCCAGCCTAAAGCATAAATCATTTCGGCAGAGATTCCTTGCATAGCGTACAAGTGTTAAGCCTTTTTTTCAATCTGATCAATCAAACTCTTGATTTCATCCAGCTCTTCTCGCGAAGCATCCGAATTGCCAAGCGCCTGTAAAACCATTTTCATCGCCGAACCGCGAAAGGTGCTGTCTACAAACTTTTGCAGCAGATTTTGCTGCATGTCCGCTTCCGAACTACTCGCTTCGTAAATGTGCGTGCGGCTCTGGGTATCCCGTCTGGCCAGACCTTTTTCAACCATGATCTGCAATAGCTTCAAGGTTGTGGTATACCCTACCTCCCGTTTTTCATTTAGCTTGTCGTTCACAAAACGTACGGTTGCAGCTCCATGTTCCCACAAAACTTGTAGAATTTCTAGTTCCCCCTCCGTAGGTTGTGGCGTTTTCTCGCTACTCATCCCGTTCTTTTTTTAAAATACGAACCGTTTCGTAGACAAATATATACGAAACGGTTCGTAGTTGCAAATTTTTTCTACACTTTTATCCTTCAACTACTGCTTACTCCATGCTTTTACTTGTATACCAATAGTTTGTCGATCTTCTTTGAAATCAAAAACGGCGTCCTGGTATTTTGGTTTATGCCATTTAGCACTGGGGTTATTGGAAAAACCGAAAGGCTCGGCGGGAATCCCAAATAAATTATTGTCCAATTTGCCATTGCTATTCTGATCTTGATACACGGCGATGGCGTATTTTCCAAAAGACAAATCGGTAATGTTATAGATGCATGGTCCTTGTTCGGGGAGCGTGATGACTGCGCGCTGGCAGGTGATCTTTTCTTCCAGGAAGTTTTCTTCCTTACAGTACATGGCCAGATAAATTTTCCCCTTGTTTGCTTGTGCACCTTCGATCTTTACTTGTAGCGTGCCATTACCATTATTTAAAAATGGAAAATAAAATAGAAATGATAATGCTAGGCAATGCCCCAGGTTCCTCCATTTCATCATCTTGTTTTTGATTTGGTGAAAAAATATTTGAAGGTGAAACGGGAATTGAGCCCAACTGTTTGCCAATTAGCGAAGGATTAACAAATTACCAACATCAAAGCCGTTATTCAAACTCAACCAACACTGGCGACTGAATGAGCGGGATGGTAACTGAAAAAATGGTATCCGTTTCTTCTATCACTACCGGTTGGTCGGTAAAATACACATAGCGATTTTGGATATTCGCTAAACCAATTTTGGTGGATTCCCCATTGCTGTTGCGGCGTTGGAGGTTATTGCAAATGGTAAGCTTAGTAGTGGTTGCTACCAACGACACGGTGAGGGGATGCTCGTTGGAGATGATGTTATGCTTAAATGCGTTTTCAAATAGAATTTGTAACGACAACGGCACAATCAGGTTGTGTCTTGCCTCTTCCGAGACTTTCAATTTTACCTGCAGGTTTTTGCCAAACCGCTCTTGGTGTAAAAAAACATAGGACTCTAAAAATGCCAACTCTTCATGGAGTGGAATGAGTCGGCGATCCTGTATTTCTAGAATGTAGCGATATACTTTAGCCAGTTTTTCAACAAATTTTACTGCTTTTGTTGAATCTTCCGGGATGATGTAGGCCAATGTATTTAGGCTATTGAATAAAAAATGGGGATTTACCTGACTTTTCAAACCTTCTAGCTGCGATTGAATGAATTGACTGTGCAATCGCTCCTGCTCTACGATGGAATCCTTCCAACGGGCATACATGTAAATACTCTCATAGATGGCCCACACCAAGGCAATAATGGTAATGGAAGCCACATTGGCTCTAAAAAAATCAATAGGAATTTTTTTTCCGCCAAAGAAATTTACGATAGGGAAACAGATCAAATCAATGGAAAAACTGATAACCAGATATATCGGAATCAGTAATAAAAAACTGAACATGATGCGTTTTCCGGTTTCTTTAACCAGCGTATACTGCTTCCGCATAAAAATGATGACACCCCTTACCGAAAACCAAAAACTGATAGTGTGAAGGAGAGAGATGATAAACTTAGGCCAATAGCTCCGAATGCCATTTGGCAAATCATCGATAAAAAACATCAACGGCACTAGAAAAGCAACCAAAGGAATGCCAATAGCAATGGCGAGTCTATCGTCCACTCCAATCAGCCTGATTACCTCTTGCTTGCGCCGTTGTTGTTTTGTCATCATCATACGAATTTAAGCATTTTTTTAGAATTGTACCCGATAGAGTATGTCTGGGAAAAAGCCAGTCTGCAATACATCATTGATTTGGCCATTCAAAATATTGTACCGCCGTACAAAAAGGTTTTTATGGTTGGATATGTTTTGCAAATCAACAAAAAACTGTTGCGACATCCGACGACTTTTGCTATTGACCCGATAACCCAACTTGATATTCATCTTCAGGTAGTTGGGCAAACGCTCACTAAAGGCGATGTTATCCTGTAGTACTTCCTTGTTGGCTTTTTGGGAAGCAGCCAGATCAACAGGAGTAAAGAATTTTCCGCCCGCTGTGGCAAATTTGGCATCAAAGGTAAATGCGTTGCGCTTGTCTTTGCCAAATTTGAATTCTTTGCCGATCAAAACGTTTAAAATGTATTTGTTGTTGAAGGCGGTATTTCTTTCAATCCCATCGCTACCGGTATACTTAGAATCAAACAAAGACCCCGTCAATAGCGCGTAGTAGCCTTTGCTGAAGAATTTTTCCAGGGTAAGTTCAACCCCATAGTTTCTACCCTTTCCTTTGTTGGCAAGTGTACCTGCTTCCGGGAAAACAAAATCTGCCCCGGCGTTCAACAAAGAAAAACTAGATGCAAAAGTCTGCACGGGCACATGATCAATGGCTTGGTAGTAAGTCTCCGCTTTCAAACGCCACTGGGTTCCAAACCGACGGTCGTAGGCCAATACAAAATGGTTGCTACGGGTAAAGTTAAGCTTGCGGTTGAGGTTTTGGTATACACCGGGCGCCACTTGTTCTTGATAAAAAAACACGGGCATTGGCTGCATTTGATTGTGCAAACCGTACCCAAGGGTGAGGGTTTGATTGGGCAAAAAATTCCAACTCATCGCCAAACGTGGCTCCAAAGCAAATTTATCGGATATACCCAAATATTGTCCGTGCAATCCGCCATTCACTGTCCATTTCTCCCCTAAGCGCCATTGCCCCTGTGCAAAGGCTTGCCACAAGCCAATGTTGCCATGAAAATCGCGCAAGGTAACCCAGTCGGGCAAACCGTCCTCATTCAGATCTGGACGATTTTCGCGATCCAATACGCGGCTATTCACGCCAAATACTTGTCCCAAAACTCCAGTACGCAAGGTAAAACGGGCATTGAATTTACGGTTGTAGTAGGAAGAGACCGATGCGGTATTGGTAAAATCATCCACATCCGTCACTGCCTGAGGTTTGATTTTATCAGTACCAATAAGTTGATCTTTGTCGTAACGGTTACCAGAGCTGGAAAACGAAACTACGGTTCGCCAATAGGCATTTTTGCCCACAACCAAGTTGTGCCGCATCCCTACAATGGCCAAGCTGGAGCGCGCATAAGCGTCTTCGTTGGGATTGGCAAAAAGATCGTTGGCGTCAACTTTGCTGCCTAGGAAATCAATTTTGCTCGTACCAGCAATGCCAAAAAAGGAAAAACGCCCCAACTTGGAATTGCCCAAATCTACTTTAAATGAAAGATCGCGGTAATTGGGAATGGAATTGGTACCAGTTGGGATACCTACTGCATTGGCCAACTGCACAAAAGAGTTGCGAAAACTAACCAAGTAACTTCCGTTGTGTTTTTTGTTCAAAGGCCCTTCCGCCATTACTTCCAAACCGCTGAAAGCTGCCAACTGAACGGTATATTCGTGGTGGTCTTTGTTGCCACTGCGAAAGCCAACATCAAACACGCCAGATAAAGCATTCCCATATTCGGCGGGGAAGGCCGAAGTCATGAAATCTGAATTGCGCAGCAAGTTCGGATTCAAGGCACTTACTGGCCCTCCCGTAGTGCCCAATGTAGAAAAATGGTTAGGGTTGGGAATAGGAATACCTTCTAAGCGCCACAGCAAACCGGTAGGTGCATTTCCCCGGATCACGATATCGTTGCGCGAGTCGTTAGCCGCTGCGACGCCAGCAAAATTGCCCGCCAAACGCGCCACGTCATTTCGCCCGCCCGAGTAACGGTTCACTTCTTCTAAGTTGAACGAACGCGCACTTACCGCAGCCATATCGTTGTTGGCTTTGTCTTTTTCAACTGCGGCCGATACGACCACTTCTTTGATTTGTACTACCGATTCTTCCAAAGAGATATCTAAAACAACCTCCTTGCCGGCGCCGACCAGTACGTTGGGCAAGGTGATGGCATTGTAACCTAGGTAACTGACCCGAAACGCTTGGCGGCCAATAGGCACTTTTTCCATTGCATAGCGTCCGTTTTCATCGGTAACCGCCCCTATAATCGGCTCAACTTGCAGCAACTGAATGGTAACACCTACCAAAGGCTGTTCCGATTGTTTGTCGATGATAACGCCTTTTACGGTTTGAAAACCTTGCGCTTGTAGCCCTTGAATACCGGTTAAGGCCAGTAAAAAAAGTAGGATTCTAAAAATGTTTTTCATAATAACAGGTGTGTGGTGAAAAAATGATTGGTGTGTTGGGTGACCGGATCGGCGACGTGCCGCTTCCATTTGTTTACAAAAGTGGGCGAGAAAAGGCCAACTACCCAGCTTATTCTGATGAATCAACAGTGTTCTGGATGTGAACTGCGGTATTAGCTATTTGAATTGAAAATCAAAAAACCGTGAACAGAATCCCGATGTTGGATTTTTGAAAAAAAAGTTTGCAGTAAATGCCAAAACCATTAACTTTGAATTTCAAAGCACTTTACAATGACGCAACACCATCGACAACATTTTGAAACCCTCCAGGAAATTCGTTCCATCATGGAGCGTTCATCGAGGTTTATTTCGCTCAGCGGATTATCTGGCGTGAGTGCGGGCATTTTTGCCCTGATCGGAGCGGGTTTTGCCAGTGCCTACTTGGGGCGTTGGCCATTTGGGCAAGATGATTACTACCCTTTCAAATTGCAGGAATTGCACCGCTGGGGGCTTACGGCCTGGCAGTTTTTTTTGATTGACGCGTTGGTGGTGTTTATTGGAGCTCTAGGAAGTGCAGTTTTTTTTACAACGCGCAAAGCGAAGTTAAAAGGGCAAAAAATTTGGGATCCGCTGGTTCAGCGCTTGCTGATTAATCTGGCCATCCCATTGACCAGCGGTTTTATCTTTATTTTGGGGTTGATCTACCATGGATTGGTAGGTTTGGTAGCTCCAGCAGCATTGATTTTTTATGGTTTAGCCCTGGTACATGCCAGTAAATACACCCTCAACGACATCCGTTACCTGGGCGCAGCAGAGATTGTTTTAGGCCTCATAGCTACTTTTTTCATCGGTTATGGCTTGCTTTGTTGGGCGCTTGGTTTTGGCATTTTACACATTGGTTATGGGTGGTACATGTACCTAAAATATGAGCGACCAGCTTCCAACTAGACAAACGCTATGAAAGACATCATCGCGGATCTCAATAAGGCTTTCGATCACCGGGTGCGACTGGGCATCATGTCCATTTTATTGGTCAATGATTGGATGGAGTTCAATGGTTTTAAAACATTGCTGGAAGTTACCGATGGCAACTTAGCCAGCCACATCAAGGCCTTGGAAAAGGAAGCCTACATTGAGGTAAAAAAACAGTTTGTCGGTAAAAAACCAAACACCACTTATCGCGTAACTGAATTGGGTAAAAAAGCTTTTGCTGCCCATTTGGATGCCTTAGAAAAACTATTAAACATCCGACCTTAACATCTCATGAAAAACAAATTACTGCTCAACCTCGCTGTCTTCATCGGCGTTTTGGTTTGTCTGTTTTACTTTTGGTCTAATCCCAATCGACTTCTTTTATTGCTACTGAGCGTTTTATTGGCGGGGATGATGCTTGCTTTACACCCGGAAAGTTGGCATCGCCCTATTGTACGGAGTTTGGTAGTTGGTATACTCTTAACCACTCTTAGCATTGGATTGCATATGCTTTTTTGGATCAAGATGCTGCATTTTACGTTATTGGTCGTTTTGCTATATTTTACCGAATCCCGTGAATTGCGTTTTTTGGGCTTTGCAGTATGGTTATTGGTGCGTTTGCCTTTTATCTTGCTCAAAAATAGGTTGCGCTCATCGCGTACGTCAAAGCATTTTTATATTTGACCTCCTTAGGTTAGGGCTATAAAAAAATCGGGAATGCTTAGATGATTTCATCCAAACACTCCCGATTTGACTGGTGCAATTCAAGACCCCTTCGACCAACTAAAGGGAATCTCAAACTGACTTAGAAACAATACACATTGGCTTCGATTAGGGTCGAGGCTATTTTGCGACGCAAGGCTTTCACATTTTGCGCCGGATATTTGGTAAATCTTTTAAGTCCCATCAACATGGTACGCAGCAAATCGCCTTCGGCAAAAGAGGCCAAAGCATCGGTGCCAGCACTTGCTATTCTGGAAGTAGCGTCATGAATAAATACTTTCAACATGGCATCGTATACTTCCTGACTAATTTCCTTCTGCATACCGGCCAATTTTTCAACCCGCAACAAAAGTGATTCTGCTAACAACACATCCGCCAACATGTCAGCAACATTCATCAAGATCTCTTGCTCGTCCTTGAGATTGAGCTTGCCTTCCATTTGCAATTTAGCAGCAGCTCCAGCAGTCATCAATACTGCCTTTTTGAAATCTTTGATTGCTTTTTTCTCTTCGCCATAAGCACCTTCGGGTTGTTCCAATGAAGGCATGCTGGCCAATTCTTTTTGTACATCCCAAGCTGGGCCTACAATATCCAAAGCACCCTTCATTGCGCGCTTGAGCAACATGTCAATAGTCAGCAAGCGGTTGATTTCA
>Ga0114963_10003761_pt1 | contig 10387 bp, 13 predicted proteins | sample C_131016_EF_Meta_FD_87019 | JGI IMG/M metagenome (GOLD analysis project Ga0114963, IMG submission 87019) | Freshwater microbial communities from Lake Croche, Canada to study carbon cycling - C_131016_EF_MetaG | ecosystem: Environmental > Aquatic > Freshwater > Lake | place: Lake Croche, Canada...
ACGGGGGTGGAGCGCCGAGCGCGCCATTCAGCCAGCGGGGCAGCCCTGCGCTCCAGCTCTGACAGCATGGTGCTCAGGCGATGCCAGTCGGAGCTAAGTTGTAGTCCAATTCATTGCAACGCGGGGGGATTTCAAGCGGCCGTCAATGCCGCTGCTCATCAGGCGCACATAGGTGGTTATTCGCTTGCCTCCTCGGCCTCGACGGCGCGGAGCACCTCCCCTAGCGCTGTCATTGCGCGCCCGAGGCAGATCTTGGCCTCCTCAGATCGGCTCTCCTTGAGCAGCAATTGTGCTGTATCGATAGACAAGGCCGCGGTGGCAAGGAACTGCGCCAACCGATGCTGGCGCTTGTCGGCCGCCGAATTCATGTCAGCCCCCACCATGATCAGGGAGGCTATCCTGTTCTGGGAAGCCCATGAATGCGTAACCAATAGGGCGGATCGTCTTGATCACCGTTGGTTCTGTCCCGGGCTCGATCTTGGTGCGCAGCTTGCGGATCAATGTGTCCACCGCACGGTCCATCGGGTCATAACGGCGACCAAAGACACTCTCGAAGAGGACCGCCCGGCTTACAGGCTCACCCACTGATTCGTAGAGCACGCGCAGCATGGCGAATTCTGCCGTCGTGAGCGGGCAAATGGAGCCGTTCGGACGGCGCAGCTCCCGCCGGGCCACTTGAAAACGCCACTCGCCGAGATTGCTGGTTGCAACCGCCTGGGCTGGTGCGACTGCCATCCGGTTACGCCGGACCACGGCACGGATACGGGCCAGAATCTCTCTGGGCGACGTGGTTTTTTCGCACTCGTCATCGGCGCCGAGTTCAAGATTAACAATCCGATCCATCGGATCGGAGTTTCCCGTGATGATAATGCAAGGAAATTCGTATTTTTGACGCACCGTCTTTAAAACATCAGTGCCACTAATCGTTTCAAGGCGTTGATCAAGTAGTAATATATCAGGCACCTTCAACTGCAGAATTTGAAAAAAAAGATTAACGTCTTGCACTGCCTCAACTTGGCAGCCATTGACTTCCAAATAAGATTTCATTGCGTCACAGAACGCGGGGTCGTCGTCGAGAATGATGACTTGAGTGGCCTCGCCGGAATCTGATTTCATGAATTTAACCGTATGTGATGAGAGAATTGCGCCCCGGTTAGGAGCCAATTCAAAAATTCAGCCTTAATCGCAGACAATGAATTACACCAAAATCCAATCTGGAGTATATTAATTATCGGAAAAACGGAACAAATCAACTTCATTTCTGCAATGACATTGAACCTGGGTAGCAGGCTCGCCACCACCTCAACATGAGGAAGCCCGGGTTGCTGGCGAAGGGCCACGCCAATTGGTTCAGCCATCACCCATCAATCCTGACTTGACCCGCTGCAAGGGCAGCGAGAGACGCAGCGTGACAAGCCCCGACGCAGCCACAAGGCTCAATAGCGCGGCACCCTCAAGTTTTGCCAGCCTTTGCGCCGAAAAAAACCGCAGTGCAGCGACACCTTGTGCAAACGCCCCAGTCTCGTCATCCAAGGCGAGGCTTTCCGGCAATTCCTCCTCACTTGCATCCGGGCCGGCCAGCAGCGTGATGTAGGCCCAGCCTGCATCCGCACCCCCGACAGTGGAAAGTCGCATGCGCAGCGCGTCATGATGGGGTGGGCAGGGAAGAAGCGCCTCAAGGCAGAGTTCCAGAATCCGCTCCAGCCGGGAGCGCTCGGCCAGCACGGAGATGGCCGGTAACGTCTGGACCATCCGCAAGGCGTATTCAGGATGAGCCTGGGCGACCCGGTTCAGCACCTCCGTTGCCAGGGCATTCAGTTCCAGAGAAGTTCTGGGGCCGGAAGTTGCAGGCCCAAACGCGCGGACCAACTCTTCCAATTGCGCCACCCCATTCGCCATGTCGCGCAAGCCCTGGAGCGGTGCCTCGCTCACGCCTGGCACAGGTGATGCCGAGGCGCCTTGGACCCTGAGCCACTGCGAGACGTCAGTCACGCGTTGCGCGATCTCGGGCGGCACGGCGCCACTGGCAATCTGCCGTGCCAGTTCGGCGTTGGCTTGCCCAAGCCGTGCAAGCAGGCCTTCGCGCGTCACCGCGCCATCCGATGGGCCATCGGCGATTTCATGGCGTTCATGCGCTCGCCGACGCCGCGCCTCCGCCCGTTCCGCAGCAATCTCGACGGCTTTGGCGATCTCGTGGAGACGGAAAGGCTTTGTCAGAAAATCCGATGCGCCAGCACGCTCCGCTCTCGCGGCATCTTCGATGGAGGCATTGCCAGAAATAACGACCACCTCTTTCGCGCGCCGCTCGTCAGTCTCGCGGGATATTTCCTCAGCGAGCGCCAGCCCATCTTCGCCAGATAGGCGGACATCGGTGATGACCACCACGATATCCGGCCGCGCGGCCAATTGGCGGCGCGCCTCGGTGGCCGAGAATACCAATGCAACCGTGAAGCCCAGAATGCTGAGGCCGTGGGCCAATTGCTTCGCCAGATCCTGCTCGTCATCCACAACCAGCACGTGGCGTTGAGGTTGCGTAGCCGTGCAGGAGACACGTGCCGAGGCGGCTCCCAAAGCGTTCATCAGCCCACTCCGATCAGCAAAAATCCGCGAACCATACCGTGCGGCACGTGCACCGACCACGTCATTAATCTTCTATGATATGCGCTGTGATTGGAATACAATTTTTCACTTATTTTTATGCGGTTTTGACGATAAAATTTATCAGCGGTTATCCATGTGAGCGCGTCCCGCCCAGCGGGCTTCAAAGATTCGCTTACCAGCGGGATTGCCGCAACCGCCAATTGGTTTGTCATGGAAGCCCATGGGCACTGTAACAGAAAGTGAAGCACCAAAACATTTTTACCGCGCGCTCTGCCGAAAACCTACACCGGTCGTGAGCGACGCCCGCAGCCAACCGGACGGCCAGGTGGAGCCAGACTTGCCGCCCCGCCCCTCAGGGAAAAGCGTTCTTGGCTCGTGGATTTGACCGCAGTCTAGTGCGCAAACGTTGCATAGCGAGGCAATATGCGCTTTAAAGTACACTTCGATATTCAAAACTAGGCCTTGCCTGCCGTCGATACACTTCAACAATCATTCAAACCGGGAAAAAAATTTTGCACCTGCCACACAAAAAATCTGACGTGTTGATTGGGAGGGCAAGTTTATTCCTGGCTTATGTCGTTTTTTTCCCAGTATTATCAGGTATTCTAGTTTATTTTTCTCTTTTATTCATTTCTAATATTGAATCTTTTAAAGATATTATTATAATTTCAGACAAATGGGAATTTCCATTGATTACCATTGGTGGCGTGCCAATGTTAATTTTTTATCCGCCCATTTTATTTCTTGTAAATTTCATATCTTATAAATTTGTTGCGGGTTCATTCCAGCGTGAGCGCCGCGATTATTTTGCGAAAGTCGAACTCATAATTGAGAGTTTGCCAGCGAGCTTATTTTTACGGCAAGTCAGCGCCGATGGCAGCTCCAAATTGATTTATCGGGGCGGCAGGTATCGTGACGTCTACCGCACCACGGATGATGATCTCAGATACAGGGGAGACATTTTTTCGCTCTCGATCGGCCAGCAAAAAGCTATCGATACCTATCTCGCATGCCTCAGGGATGGCGAAACGGTGTTGGAGTGGGAATTCCTTCGCCCCAATTTGCCCAGTTGCTGGATCCGCTCCTATTTCAAAACCGTTAGTCTTGATGGCAAAGGCGGCGGCGAAATCATCGGATTTGGTTTGAATATTGACCGCGAGCGCGAAGTCGCACTGCGCAATGTACACGCCATTCGGATGAGTTCGCTGGGTGAAATGGCATCCTCCATTGCCCATGAACTCAAGCAACCGCTGCAAACCCTCTCACTCGCAGCCGAAATCACGATGATGCAATCCAGCGGCAACTCCATTCCGGCCGTTAATGCGCAATTGGAGACCATTATCAGTCAGGCCCGGCGGGCAGCTGATGTAATCGAACATTTGCGCCGGTTTTCGCGCGGCGACGTGCCCAGTGAGCCGCCGAGACCGGTTGATCTGCGCAAGGCCATCGAGGGCGCTTTGGCGCTGGTCGGTGCGTATCTGCGGGCCTCCGGCATCACCGTGACGTTCAATGACAATGCGGACATCACCCTGCTCGCGCATGAGATTTCCCTGCAGCAGGCACTCACCAACATCTTCATCAATGCGCGCGACGCCATGCACGATCTGCCACCTGGCCGCGTCAGGCAGTTGCGAATCGCAACCCGGCGACGCGGGGCCCAATTGGCCGAAATCACCATCAGCGATACCGGCGGGGGCATTGATCCAGCCGTATTGCCCCGGCTTTTCCAACCCTTCGTGACCACCAAAAGCACCGATTCCGGCACGGGGCTTGGCCTGTCGATCTGCCACGGGCTGCTCACCGCCATGTCGTTCAAGATCAGCGCCAACAACACCGCCGAGGGTGCCCAATTCACCATCACCGGCCCGGCAGAGCGGGCCCTGACAGAGCGGCTGCCGGCTCAATCCGAAAGCATCTGACCGGCCGCTCTCCCAGCATGCGCGCCCCCACCCTTTGTGACTGGGCTCAGGCACATCATATTGCCGCCAATCCTAGGAGTATCCCGCATGACCGATCAGGTCCCCGTCACCGTCCTCACCGGCTATCTCGGCGCTGGAAAGACCACGCTGCTCAACCGCATCCTCACGGAAAATCACGGCAAAAAATACGCCGTGGTGATCAACGAGTTCGGCGAACTTGGCGTCGATAACGACCTCGTGGTGGATGCCGATGAGGAGGTCTTCGAGATGAACAATGGGTGCATTTGTTGCACCGTGCGAGGCGACCTGATCCGCATCGTCGCCGGCCTGATGAAGCGCCGTGAGAAATTCGATGGCATTATCGTCGAGACCACCGGCCTGGCCGACCCCGCCCCGGTGGCGCAGACCTTCTTCGCCGATGAGGATGTGAAGCGGGCCGCCAAGCTGGACAGCATCGTCACCGTCGTCGATGCCAAGAACCTCGCCGCCCGCCTGGCCGATAGCCGCGAGGCCGAGGAACAAATCGCCTTCGCCGACCTCATCCTGCTCAACAAGATGGATTTGGTGAATGCGGAGGAGGCGGCCGAGGTGGAGCGCCGCATCCGCGCCATCAACCCCTGGGCTGAGATCATCCGCAGCACCAAATCCGACGTGCCGGTGACCAGCGTGATCGGCCGCGACAGCTTCAACCTCGAGAAAATTCTCGAACGCGAGCCGGATTTCCTCTCGGGCGAGGATAATCACAGCCATGATACCGAGGTGCTCAGCGTCTCCTTCAAGGTGGAAAACCCGATCGATCCCGAGCGCTTCAACGCCTGGATCACCCAGCTTCTGGCCGCCAAGGGGCAGGATTTGCTGCGCACCAAGGGCATCCTGGCCTATGCCAATGAAGACCGGCGCTTCGCCTTCCAGGCGGTGCATATGCTGGCCGATGGCGACTATATCCGCAAATGGCGCGATGATGAGCCGCGGCACAGCCGCATCGTCTTCATCGGCCGCGACCTGAACCGCCCGCAACTGCGCCGCGGCTTTGAGGCCTGCCAGGTGGGCGCGCCTTCCAGCAATTACGAGGCCGAGCTGGCCCGCTGGAGCCCGCCTTCGTGAGCGAGGCGGCAGAGCATGATTTCCTCTTCGCCACCCGTGGCGATGGGCGGGAATTGGGCGCCTATGTGGTGGCGGTGGATTTCTGCCGCGCCACCGGTGCGGCGGGCTTCGGCCTGGGCGATGGCACGGTGCATATCGGCGCCTCCTTCACCGCCCATCAGGCGCATAAGGGCGCGGTGCTGAGCCTTTGCGCCGATGTGAAATCGGGTTTCCTCACCGGCGGCGATGACGGCAAGCTGGCGCATACCGGCGCCGAAAGCACGGTGCTGGCAGAGTATGGCAGCCGCTGGGTGGAGCATGTGGCGGCCCACCCCGAGGGCGTGCGCGCCGCCTCGGTCGGCCGGGCCCTGCATTTGCTGGATGGCGCGGGCAAGCCGCTGAAGTCCCTTGCGCATCCTTCCACCGTGGCCGGCATCGCAATCGACGCGAAGGGCAAGCGGGTGGCGGCGAGCCATTACAATGGTGCCTCGCTGTGGTTCGTGGGCGCGAAGGAAGACAAGCCCCGCCTGCTGGAATGGAAGGGCAGCCACGCCGCCATCGCCTTCACCCCCGATGGCACCCATGTGGTGACGGCGATGCAGGAGATGTCGCTGCATGGCTGGCGCCTGGCCGATGGCCAACACATGCGGATGTCGGGCTATCCGGCCAAGACGCATTTCCTCTCCTTCACGTCCAAGGGCCGCTGGCTGGCCACCTCGGGGGCGGAGAGTGTGGTGCTCTGGCCGTTTTTCGGCGGCGGGCCGATGGGCAAGGCGCCGAGCGAATTGGCCGGTGGCGATGATGTGATGTGCACCGCCGTCGCCTGCCACCCGCAGCATGAGGTGGTGGCGGCTGGCTTTGGCGATGGGCTGGTGCTGATCGCCGAAATCGGCTCGGGCAAGGTGGTGCCGGTGGCGCCACCGGGGAAAGGCGGTATTTCCGCCCTCTGCTGGAACGCCAATGGCAGCATGCTGGCCTTCGGCACCGAGAAGGGCTTTTGTGGCACTGTGGATTTGGGCAAGCGATGACAATTCTCACCACCTCACACCTCACCATGCCAGCCATTGGACTGGGCACCTGGCCGATGAAGGGCGCGGAATGCGAGGGCGCTATCGAGACGGCGCTCGGCATGGGCTATCGCCATATCGACACCGCCGAGATGTATGGCAATGAGGTGGAGGTCGGCCGGGCGCTGGCGGCCAACCCAGTGCCGCGTGGTGAGATTTTTCTCACCTCCAAGGGCTGGTGGGACAAGCCGGATGGGCCAGCGCTGCGCGCCGCCTGCGAGGCGAGCCTGGAGCGGCTCAAGACGCCCTATCTGGATCTCTATCTGATCCATTGGCCCTCGCCGCAACTCAACCTGGCCTCAGCCCTGGAGGGACTGGCCAGGATCAAGGCCGATGGCCTGGCCCGCGCCGTGGGTGTGGCGAATTTTCCGGCCGGCCTGCTGCGCGCGGCGCTGGCGTTGAACATCGCGCCGATTGCCTGCAACCAGGTGGAGCATCACCCGCTGCTGCCGCAGGCGCCGCTCCTGAAGATCTGCGCCGAGAATGACATGGTGCTGACCTCCTACTCGCCGCTGGGCAAGGGCGAGGTGCCGGCCCATCCCGCCCTGGCACCCATCGCCGCCCGGCTGGGCTGCACCACGGCGCAGGTGACGCTGGCCTGGGCGTTGGCGCAGGGGCCGGTATCGGTCATTCCCAAGGCGGCCAGCGCGGCCCGGCAGGCCGAGAATCTGGGTGCTGCCGCCATCACGCTCTCGGCGGCCGATCTGGCCAGCATCAGCGCGATCACCGAACGCCGCCGCTTCGTCAATCCGGGTTTCGCGCCGGATTGGGCGGCCTGACACTTGCCCTCCGCCCCCTCTTTGGGCGATAGGGCGGCTTCACCAAGCAGGGATCTGATGATGGCCGAACAGGATGAGGACGAGACGCCGGAACTGGGCATCCCGCTGGAAACCGTCGCCACCATAGCCGATCTCCTCAATGCGCTTGAGGATGACGACCTTGATGAAGATGAGGACCTCGACGAGGAAGACGAGGACGATGCCGAGGATGAGGACGTTAACGAGGAACTGGTCGAGGAACTGGTGAATGAGTTGAGCGAGCCTGAGCAGGCCGCCCTCGTCGCCCTGGCGCTGGTTGGCCGCGGTGATCATGAGCCGGAGGAATGGGCGGAAGCGGTGAAGGCAGCCTCGCTGCGCAACGCCAAATCTGACCCGGCGCAGTATTTGCTGGGCCTGGAGGGTGCGGGCTATTTGCTGGGCGAGGGTCTGGCGGCGTTTGGCATCTCGCTTGATGAAATTGAGCGTTGAACGGCTTGTGCCAGACCGCGAGGCTGCCCATGCTACCGAATATGCCAATACGCCTTCATATGCGCGGCGCTGGTCCGGGATTTGCTCTGGTGCTTCGGCGATGATCCGCAGGCTTGGTTTCGCGCTTTTGCTGCTGGCGGGCTGTGCTGACACGCCGGCGCCGCCGCCAGTGGTGGGAAGCGTGCCGCCGCCGCCGCCCTCGCGCTTCGATGGCACATATCGCGGCATGGCCACGCGCAGCTTTGGCACGGCCAATGATTGTGGCCGGCCCAGCGGGCAGCTTTACATGATCTTGGCACAGGGCCGCGCCACCGGCTCCCTGCCTGCCAGTGGCGAGGCGCGCGGCGTGGTTGGCAATGATGGCAGCCTGACACTTCGCGCCACGCTGGATGCCACCCAGCGCGCAGCGGGCCGCATTTCCGATAGTTTCGAATTCACCGCCCGCTTCCAGACCCGGAGTTGCGCCTGGGATATCCGGCTCAATCGCGAGAGCTGAGGGCGGCGGCACCCCCTGGGCAGCCCGCCTGCCTGTGCCATAAACCCGCGAAACCTCTTTCCGGAGCCTCCATGACCGAAATCTCCCCCGCGGCACTCGACCAACTCTTCCGTGAGGCCCGCACCCATAACGCCTGGCAGGACCGCCCGGTGACGGATGAGCAGCTGCAGGCGCTCTATGAATTGCTGAAATTCGGCCCGACCAGCGCCAATTCCAGCCCGGCCCGCTTCATCTTTGTCCGCACGCCCGAGGGCAAGGCCAAGCTGAAGGGCGCCCTGAGCCCGGGCAATATCGAGAAGACGATGACCGCGCCGGTCACCGTCATTATCGCCCATGATCCGAAATTCTACGACCTGCTGCCCAAGCTCTTCCCGCATGCCGATGCGAAGAACTGGTTCAGCGGCAATTATTCGCTGGCCGAGCAGACGGCGTTCCGCAATGGCACGCTGCAGGGCGGTTATTTGATCATGGCGGCGCGGGCGCTGGGGCTGGATGCCGGCGCGATGAGCGGCTTTGATTCCGGCAAGGTGGAGGAGGCCTTCCTCAGCGATAGCGGCTGGAAGGCGAATTTCCTGGTCAATCTCGGCTATGGCGAGCCTGCCGGCCTCTTCCCCCGCAGCCCGCGCCTGGAGTTTGACGAGGCCTGCCGTTTCGCCTGAGCGGGCCACTGGCCACAAAAAAGGGCCGCTCCCGCAAGGGACGGCCCTATCGCTCTCGGGGCTATGGTTGGGATCAGCCGTTGGCAACCCGCACGCCGCGCTTCACATCGCGCTCATCCGCCGCCTGGGCCGCCAGCATGACCCGCAGAGCAGCTTGGCGCCGCAGCACCGCCAGACGCCGCTCCTCCCGCGCCCGCCGCCTCTCGTCGAACCAGACGAGCATCAGCGGCACCACCGCGAGTGCCATCATGAAAAGCATCAGAATGCTAGGCGCGATTTGCAGAGGAAGCGTGGGCATTGGTCTCTCCAAGAATGGTCGGGCTTCGATTCCCGAAATCAGCAATCTCTTTATGCTCCCCGCCGTCTGAACCTTTGCTGAGTGCCATGTTCAGGCGATATTCAGCTTTATGAGGATGTGATGAATATCATGCGCCGCCAATTTGTGCTCGCCCTGGCTCTTCTGCTCGCCCTGGCGCCCTATGCCCTGGCCCAGGATCGCCGCGACCATGAGCGCGCCCGCGTGGCGCTGGAGGCCGGCGAAATTCGCCCTCTCGCCGAATTGCTTGGCGATATTGAGCGGCGCTTCCGTGGCCGGGTGATCGAGGCCGATCTGGACCGTGATGACGGCCAGTGGCTTTATGAATTCAAGATCCTGCCGCCCAATGGAAGAATGTTCGTCATCGAGGTGGATGCGGCCACGGGGGCCTTGCTGCGCTCCCGCGGGCAGGTGCAGACGCGGCCCTAAGCTCTGGCTCGGTTTTCTCGCCCAGCTTGTGCCGGCAGGGTTCCCCGCCGGGCCGTGCTGCGGCAATAAACACCGATGTCGCATAACAGCTTCGGCCACCTCTTCCGCGTCACCACCTGGGGCGAAAGCCATGGCCCGGCCATTGGCTGCGTGGTGGATGGCTGCCCGCCCGGCATTGCGCTCAGCGAGGCCGATATCCAGCCCTTTCTCGACCGCCGCCGCCCCGGCCAGAGCAAATTCGTCACCCAGCGCCAGGAGCCGGACCAGGTGCGCATCCTCTCGGGCGTCTTTGAGGGCCGCACCACCGGCACGCCGATCGCGCTGCATATCGACAATCAGGACCAGCGCTCGAAGGATTATTCCGAGATCGCCGAGACCTTCCGCCCCGGCCATGCCGATATCACCTATCACTGGAAATACGGCATCCGGGACTATCGCGGCGGCGGGCGTTCCTCGGCGCGCGAGACGGCGATGCGCGTCGCCGCCGGCGCCATCGCCAGAAAACTGCTGGGCGAGGGTGTGGTGATTCGCGGTTTCATGGCGCAGATGGGCGCGGATGCGATTGACCGC
>Ga0114963_10003762_pt1 | contig 10384 bp, 3 predicted proteins | sample C_131016_EF_Meta_FD_87019 | JGI IMG/M metagenome (GOLD analysis project Ga0114963, IMG submission 87019) | Freshwater microbial communities from Lake Croche, Canada to study carbon cycling - C_131016_EF_MetaG | ecosystem: Environmental > Aquatic > Freshwater > Lake | place: Lake Croche, Canada...
ATGATGAACATCGAGATGAAAAGTGACAGCGCGGTGATCAGGAAGCCGAATCGGCGCGACAACGATCCGTCGACGGTCGGCAGAATCAGGTAGTAGTAGCGCAGGTTTTCGGTGTACCACGCCTGGCTCGGGCCGATGTCTGTGCGGATGCGGGTCGCCTCCAGCACTGTCGCCAGAGTCTGATCGGCGAACACCACGGTCAGCACGATCGTGCCGACGGCCAGTAGCGGGGCGATCAGCGGCCAGATTCCCACCACCGCGCGGCGGCGAGCCAGAATGCGAAGGATGGGCCGGCCACCGGCGATGAGGGCGGCCACCGCGATCAGGCCGGTCGGCTGGATACCCAGCGTGAACGCCGCGGTGAGGATGGCCAATGCCGCCGGTGTCAGCCGGCCCGAACTGATCGCCCGTTCGATGAGCACGTAGGTGATCAGGGCGCCGGTCGCGATCTGACCTTCGGGCCGTAGACCGTTGTTGAACGGCATCCATGCGGCCAGCAATACCAACCCCGCCGCCCACAGTGCCGCTCTGCTGCCGACCACGGCCGGGCCGAGTCGGGGCAGAACCTCGCGTGATAGCAGCAGCCAGCACACCAGTGCGCACAACAGGTCCGGTAGTCTGATCCAGATACTGGCATCGCTGACGTGTGTCATCAATGCGAGCACGTTGTAGTACCAGCCGAACGGATCTTCGGGGCTGCCGAACCATCGGAAGTAGTTCGACATGTAGCCGGCGTGTTCGGCGACCCGGGCCATGCCGAGGATGTAGCCGTCATCGGAGGAGTTGGCACCCAGGACATGCCACACCACGAAGCTGGTCACCACGGTCACGTCGACGGCGGTGAACGTCCGCCAGCGCTGTGGGATCAGCCCGTGCATCCGGCGGCCGTCGAGCCGGTCGAGGCGCCACAGCGCCGCGAGGGCGACCGCGGTGGCCGCCATGGCCAGCAGCATCGCGGCCAACTTCACCGCGGTCGGTCTGGTGGAGAACCGGGTGTCGATGGTGGCCGAGACCTCCAGCCCGCTCGGTGCGGGTCCGGTTAGGTCCGTGAAGACGCCGACGATCGCCGGACGCAGGTTGGGATCTTTAAAGCCGCTGCGCAGATCGTTGTAGCCGGTCTGTGCTGAGTCCTTGACGTCCTCTCCCGCAATGGTTTTCGGCGCAAGACCGACGAAGGTTGCGAAGGTTCCCGATTCCGTGGAGTTGATCTCGATTCGCCGGCAGTTCGGCGAGTCGGCCTCGGCGCGCGGCACGCTGGCAATCACGACGTTGCGGTCGGTGACGTCGACCCGCTGGTTGGTCACCGTGATGAAAAGCGAATTCAGCGCGGCGTCTTTGCCTTTCGGTGGCGCCAGGCCCAGAACCAGGCCACCCTTCGGCGGCATGGAACGCACCACTGCGCAGGGCACGGTGATCGTCAGTGACACCGGCGCCTGAGAGATCAGCGGTGCGGTGACGTTGGTCAGTTGTCCGTTCTGCGGCCAGTTCAGCGTCGCCGTGGTCTGCACCACCGGTAGCAGGGGGGTCAGCACCGACAGCACGAATCCCAGCAGCCCGGCGATGGTGGCGACCCAACGGATGACCCGCACGTCGCCGGCCGCGTCGCGGGCGCTCGCCTCGAGTGTCTGTGTCATGGGTGTGCCTGTTTCATGAAAGTGCTCTGTTTCATGGGAGCGCCCTGATCGGTCCGTTACGGCTCCAGCCGAAAACGCGTTTGGAACCCTCCTCGATCACCGCGTCGGGCGACTGCGTCGCTGGCACCACCCGGATATAGCGTTCGATCGCGCCCCAGTCGCGATACCAGTCGTCGCGCAGGTAGGTCGGTACTGTCGCAGTCGTCAGCAGTGCCTGAATAAACAGGAAAGGGCCACCCGCTCGCGCGGACTGCCACATGTTCGACGACACGACGACCTGTTTGAGGTTGGGCAGGATCCGGAACTGCGGAAGTTCCGCCACGCCCAGGTGCTCGGAAAACGGGCGCTGGCACGGGAAATTCGCCGCGGTGGCGATGTCCATCAGGATCGGCGTCTTGGTGCCCAGGAATTCCTGCGCGGTCTGCAGTGGCGGCACCCGCGGCGGGGTGAAACCGAACCACTGATCGGCGCTCAGGTTCGGATCATCGGCGACGATCCTGGCCACGTTGGCCTCCGGCGGCGCCCATGCCAGTGGGAAACGGAGGTTGCGCCAGGCCTTCTGCTCGATGGTGTCGATGGGCTGAACCTTGTCGAGCGCGGTGAAGCTGCCGTTCGCCGCTCGAACGCCCCACTGCAGTTTCAGTGACTGGCCGTAGTGGAACTCGTTCTCGTCGTCGTAGTACCAGATCGCGCCGGCGGCAGCGACGGTGACCAGTGGCCGATTCGGCGAACGGGGTGGCAGGTCGTACCACGCCGACGTGACTTTGGCGGCGAGGGTGTCCTGCTTGTAGCTGCCCATCACCGACGTGGTCTTGGAATCAAGTCCGAACGGCAGGAACACCTTTGAACCGTTTACACCCACCGGCCCATAGCCGCCGCCGGTACCGCCGGAGAAAGCGATTCCGAAACTCGGCTTGTTCGGTGAACCGTCGGAGTTGACCGTTCCGGGGTTGGCGACGAATGGCGCGATCGGGTCGAGGTTCTCACTGATTCCGTTGGGTGTGAAGCCGATCGGGTTCTCACCGCCCAGCGGGCCGTACTGTCCCCAGCTCTGCCCCGGGGCGGGCTGAAGCATCCCGGCGTTGGTGTCGGCCTCGACCAGGACGTCGTCGGCCATCGCGCAACTGGAGGTCGATAACCCGGACTGCAGTGCAGCGAGGTTCGCCTTACCCGTGGTGTAGGCGGGGTAGCGCTGCGCGAACCCCTTGGCCATCGAGCCGACCGCAAGCAGCACCATGATGAGTGAGACGACCAGAAGCGGAGTGGAGGCCAGCACGCGGTTGCGGCGGGTGTCTTTGACCTCGGTGTGCCCGGCGTAGTCCAACCGGAAGTGCAACCATCCGGCAACCAGTGCGCTCACGATGGTCAGTGCCAGGAACATTGATGTGACCGGCTGATGCAGCAGTACCGGCGCCCGGTCGTACCAGGGCACCCCGTAGTTGCCGACGTAAAACCAGCCATTGATGCCCGATGTCGCCCAGGACACCACGAATAGCAGCGCGGTGACGTACAACGCCAGATTGCGCCGGCTGTGCAGGCCGACCCTGGCGAAGGTGAATGCGGTCACCGCCCCCAGTGCTGCCGTCAGACCCGCGAACGCGCCGAACTGGACGGCCCACTTGGTGGGGGTGAAGGTCAGCAGTAACAGACCCAGGGCGGTGCTGCCGATCAGCCGCCAGAGCGGTCCGCGGGCTATCCCGTGAACACGTGAGCGGCGCAAGAGCACTGTCAACATGGCGAACAGGCACAGCAGCATCACCAGCACAGCGAAGCGCCGGGTCAGTGAGCTCTCCACATGTTCTTCCACGGTGAGGAAGTAGTAACGCAGGAAGTCCTGGTACCACGAAATCGTCGGGCCAACAACGTATTTGATCCTGGCCGACTCGGCGACGGTAGCCAGTGTCTGGTCGCGGAAAACGATGACGAAGATTACCGAGAAGGCCGCGGCGAGCACGGCCAGCGGGGCAAGCAGGCCGTCGCGCGCCCGTCGCCGACCGATGATCTGGGCGATCGCGCGCGCGCCCACCAACAATGGGGCTGCTGCCACCAGTCCCTGCGGCGCAAGCGTCACGCTGAAGACCGCGACCACGATCGCGACGGCGGCGGGAGCCAGTCGCCCGGTGGCGATGGTCCGTTCCACCAGCATCCACACCACCAGCACACCGAAGGCGATCAGCGGTTCCGGGCGCAGGCCGTTGTTGAACGGCAGCCAGGCGGCCAGGAAGACCAGCGCACCGGTGACCACGGCCACCCGGTTGCCGGACAGGCCGCCGGTCCCGGACCCCAGCCGCGGTAGCACCCGGTGGCTGAGGATGAGCCAGCTCCCGATTGCCGCCGCGGTGGCTGGTAATCGCATCCAGACGCCGGCGGTACTCACCGACGCCAGCTGCGCCAGCACCGATTGATACCAGTCGAAGGGTGCCTCGGAGGCACCGAAGAAGCGGTAGTAATTGGTCGCATACCCCGCCTCGCCGGAGATACGGGCGATAGTGAGGTTGTAGCCGTCGTCGGACGAGATCGCACCGATGATGTGCCACAGCAGCAGTGTGCCGATGACGCCCACGTCGGCCGGCCAGTGCCGCAGCAGATGGTGACCTGCGCGCGGCAGTGTTCGGCGGCGCCCGTCCGGGACCGTCAGCGCCATGATCGAGGCGATCACGCACGCTATACCGGAGACCATGACGGCCAGCTTGAGCGCCGTCGGCTTGGTGATGAAGCGCGTGTCGACATCGATTCGCGCCGAAAGGCCTTGCTGAGCGGGAACTTTCAGTTCGGTGAAGATGCCGGTCACCTGTGGTTTTTTGTCCGGTGGCAGCGTGCCCGTCGCTCCTGGGATACCGACGAAGTCCGCTCCCACCGCGCCGGGGTTGGCCCATGCCCGCACCGTGCTGCAGGCGCCCGAGGCAACCTTGGCGCGCGGGGCCACCGCGGCAACCTGGTCGCGAAATGCTACGAAGACCGAGTCGGCATTGGCTCGCACGAACAGACCGTTGCGGGATGCGTCGATACCGTCGGCAGGGTTGGTGGCGAAAACCAGTCCGCCGGCCGGTGGCAGCGTCGCGATTGCCGCGCAGGGTATTGAGACATCAAGTGATTCGGGGGCGCCGGATACCAGGGGAGCGGTGATGTTTCCGACGAGCCCGCCGGGGCCGACGCCCTGCGGCCACAGGATGGTGGCGGTGGTTTGCCGGACGGGTAGAAGAGGTGTCAGTCCGCACAGCGCCACGCCCAGAACACCGGCGAGGATCGCGACGAGTCGGGCGATCCGGCTGGATTGCGCGATGTCGCTGGGCACGAAGGTCGATGGTAGGCGACAAGCCGGTGTATCCCGGCGCGAGCAGACGCAAAGTGTCACTCGGGGGCGGCGTGTCGGGGGCTTTTGTGTCTGCCCGCCGATCCGGCGACCGGTCGGCCGGGCACTCAGTGTTGAGGCTAGGTCGGGCGCAGCGGCGCCGGACTCCACAGTCCGCTGCGGGTCGCTGTACCGAGGTCCAGGCGGGCGGCGGTGGCGTCGGGGTAGAACTCCGCCAGCCGTTGCAGCGCGCCCCAGTCGCGGAACCAGTCACCGTTGAGGTACGTGGGCACGGTGGTGGCACGGAACAGCAGTTCGCTGATGCCCAGGGGGCCACCACCGATGTTGTCCATGACGGGGGAATTGGCGTCAGCGCCGAACAGGTCGGGCAGGATCCGCCACTTCGGCACCTCGGTGACGCCGTTGGCGTGCCCGAACGGGCGCTGGCACGGGAAGGCCAGACCCACCAGCCAGTCCAGCAGCACCGGGTCCTGTGATCCGACCACCTGTTGCAGTGTCCGCAGGGTGGGGATCCGCGGCGCTGTGACGGCGATCCAGTGTTGTGGCGCCAGGTCGTCATCCTGGGCGACCACCCGGACCACGGTGGCCGTCGGCGGTATTGCTGCCAATGGCGCCCGCAGGTTGCGCCAGGCCGGCGCCGGGCCGATATCGGCGAACCCCAGCGAGCCGCCGACTTTGCCGTCCGCCGCCTGCTGATCAGTCGCCCATTGCACCGCAACCTCGCCCTGGTCGAATTGGCCCGCGGCTGAGACCACCAGCAGAGGTGCGGAGGCCGCGCCAGCGCTCTCCCGGGCCGGCAATCGGTACCAGGCTGAGCGCAGCAATGCCGGTTGCTGGGCGCCGGACCGCCAACTCCCGAGCACCGGGGTTCGGGCCGGGTCGAGGCCGTAGGGCAACTGCGCCCGGGAGCCGTTGACGCCCACGCTCGTCGCGGCACGGGCGCCGGGGTCGCCTTCGCCGGCGGTCACGGTCTTGTCGGCGGCATCGATGAAATTGCCGCCGGCAGGTGGTTCCTTGACCGGATCAACCGAAATATCAGCCGGAATACCATTGGGCGCGAAGCCTTCTGAGATCACCGCGCCCAGCGCGGAGCCGATCGGGACATCGACGGGTGTCAGCATGCCGGTGTTGGGATTCTGTTCGACCATGACATCGTCAGCCAGTCCGCAGCTCTTACCGGTCAGTGCTTGGAGGTTGGAGCGGCCCACCGACCATGCCGGGTATTGGCCGACCATTCCGATGGTCAGCGAGAGCACTTCGAGGATGACCAATGACCATGCCGCGATGGCCAACGGTGAGCCTGCCAGCCGAGACCATCGGCGCCCGCCGGCGGTGCGGTCCTCGCGCCCGGTGAAGTGCAGCCAGGCGGCCGCGAGCAATACCACCGCAGTCAAGCCCAGCAGCATCGTGGTGAACCCGAGTCGCCATTCGGGGAACCGGTGTGCGAACGGGACGCCGAAACTGGACACGTACCACCAGCCGTTGACGCTGGCGAAGGACAGCGCCGTGATGAACAGCACGACCGCGGCGAACACCGCCCGATTACGGCCAGACCTCAGCACGTGGGGTGTGACCGCGATCGCGGCCAATGCGCCCAGCGAGCCGGCCAGGCCGGCGAAGACGCCGAAGTGGTGGGTCCACTTTGTCGGGGTGAACATCATGGCCAGGAACGAGATGATGGTGACGCCGATGATCCGCCTGCTGGGGCCGGCCGCCGTGCCGGGAATGTGGCCGCGGCGCAACACCATGGCCACCGATACGGCTAGGGCGATCACCAGAGCCAGTACTGCGAACCTGCGGGCAATGGACCCGTCCGGCGTGGCCATGAACAGACGCTCGTACCGCAGGTGTTCATCGAACCAACTAAGGCTGGGCCCGACCGCGCGCTTGAGGGCGTTGGCCTGAACTTCGCCGGCGAAGGTCTGGTCCCGAAAGATCAGGATGATCGGTACGGTGGCGGCGGCCAGGATCGGTGCCAGCAGCGGCGCCAGGCCGAATTGGCGGGCCCGGCGGCGCACGATGGTCCGCAGTGGTCCGATGGCTACGAGCAGCGCGCCGATGGACGCGATCCCGGTGGGTCCGGAGAACAGTGTCAACGCCCCGATGATGCAGGCCACCGCGACCGGCAATAGTCGGCTGGACGCCACGCCGCGCTCCACCGAGCACCAGGTCGCCAGGATGCCCAGGGCGATGATCGGCTCGGGCCGCAATCCGTTATTCAGCGGCAGCCAGAACGCCAGGAACATTCCGGCGGCGGTCCAGATGGCCGCTCGACTGGATTTCACCGCGTGTCCAAGACGGGGGATCACCTCGCGGCTGATCAGCCACCAGCATGCCAACGCCATCAGCAGCGTGGGCAGTCGCATCCAGATGCTCGCGGTCGAGAGGTGACCCCAGCGCGCAAGCAAGTCGTAGTACCAGCCGAAGGGTGCTTCGGGTGTGCCGAACCAGCGGTAGTAGTTGGCCATGTAGCCGGCCTTCTCCGACACCCGCGCCATGGTGAGGATGTAGCCGTCGTCTGAGGTGTTGGCGCCGACGAAGTGCCACCACACCAGCACGGCGACCACCAGTGCGTCCAGTGCGCCTACCGACCACCACCGCCTCGGCAGGAATCGTCGGTGTCTGGCCCCGTCCGCGGCGTCCATGACGTGCAGGGCGATCAACGCGATCACGGTGAGTGCCACACCGAGGACCATCGCCGCCATCTTCAGGACGGTGGGTGCACTGCTGTAGCGGGTGTCGATGGTGGCCGAGAAGCTCAGGCCCGGTGGTGCCGGCCCGGACAGGTCGGTGAAGATTCCGACGATCTGTGGTCGGAAGTCGTGTCCATCGCGTTCGCCCCGCAGCGGGGTCCCGGGGTTATCGCTGTCGAGTCCCTTTGTCAGGCCGACGAATTCAGCGGTGACTCCATCGGAGTGGGCGGTAAACGTCAGCTTCTGGCAGGCTGGGCTCAGCACCTGGCTCAGCGGGGCGACAACGACCGAGGTGTTGCGCACAACGACGACGAGCGAGCCATTGGCTCGTTGGATGAGCAGGCCCCGATCGACTGCTTTGGGTGCCTGTTTGGGCACCGTCGACAACAGGACGGTGTTGTTCGCATTTGCAGGCCCGGTCAACCCGGCGGCCGCGCTACAGGGCACCGAGATCGTCATATCGGTTGCCACATAACCGATCAGCGGCGCCGTCACGCTTGTCAGTTCCCCGTTCTGCGGCCAATTCAGTTGGGCGGTGGTCTGCCTCACCGGAAGAAACGGCGTCAGGATCGACAATGCGGCACCGAGCAGTCCGGCGGTGACGGCCACCAGACGAGCGGTTCGGTACGTCATCCGGCCTTGCGCGGCGAGGTTGCGCGTCACAGGACCGCCGCCATCACGGGCGGTTCCGGATAGCCAGCACGAACGGACCGATGGTCATGACGCGGAAATGCGGCTCAGCGAACAGTTTCGCGTCCAATTCGACGGTGTATCGCCGAACGTTCGGCTGATTCGGATAGACGTCCTCGGCCAGTCGCAGGGTGTAGGTATCCGACGAACCGGCAGCGCCGCCGCGTCGCATCAGGAACACCGCCGGCGGGTCCCACGGCAAGGTGTCGAGGGCGCGGGCGAACTCGTCGGCGCTATGCAGCTTTCCCCACGACTCGATGGCGGCGGCCCGTTTGTCGAACTGTGCGAGTGGATTGGCGTAGTGCGATGTCAGACCTTGGAACCCGTAGTACGGGTAGTAGGACAGGAAGCTGTAATCGGCGGTCATCACGACCGTCTCGGCGCGGGGCTTTCCTGTGGCCGCGAGAATTTCAGCGTCGATCTGCGCGTAGTACTTCTCGGCACCGGGCGGTCGGCGGTCACCGCGTTGGCCGTCGCCATCGGTATCGGTGTAGGCGACGCTGAGATCCGGCCTCAGCACGTGTGGGATGTTCTGGCTGAAGCCGATGGCCCCGATCAGACCGATTGCGACGGCCACCGGGATCACCCGGCGATTCCACCGTGCTGCAGCCGAGTGTGCGATGTCGATGAAGCCGAACACCCCGGCTGCGGTCAGCAGCACCGTCAGGGTGGGCTGCAGCCGGAAGGACAGCAGGGTGGTGCCGGCCAGCGTGGTCAGCATGGACAACAGCGACCAACCATAGAGCGCCAGAACCCCGATACCCAGCGCACCAGCCCGGACGGATCCGATTCTCGGGTCGCTTCGCTCTCCCCCGCAAGCGGGAGGTGCCCCCAGCCCGCCGGAACTCCATCCCCGCCAGGCCAGCCAGACAGTGCCCAGCATGCACAGCGCGCCGAGCAGAGAGAACTGAAGCATTGGGAATGTCAGCACCGCGCCGTCACCGGGCAGGTAGTGCTGTGCGGTCCCGGTGTCACCGAGCGGACTGCGGGCCGCACGCACAAGGAATGGCAGCCAGGTGATCAACGCAATCACCACCGCGATCACCGCGATCACCGCCAGCCGGATCAGCGGGCCGATCCCGCGCCGGGCGATCGCGGCGAGCAGTGCCATCACCGTGACGGTGAAGGCGGTGTAGCCCAGCAGCAGGGTGTAGAAGGTGGCGGTGAAGCCGAGGAACAGGCCGACGCCGATGACGGCCGCCCAGCCGCCATGCCGCTGGCCTCCCCGGAGGCCCGACCATGCCAGCACCAGCACCGGCGGGATGAGGACGGTGATGATGGCGCTGTACGGCTCAGTCGAGTTGTAGGCCAGCGTGACCGCAGCCGTCGCGGTGGTAGCCGCCAATGCGTACTCGAACCGAATCAGTGCCGACCACAATGCGAAAGCCATCGCTACGGCGATCGCGATCGAGATGATGGCCCACGGCTTGTACATCTCCCAGGCCGGGGTCGACGTGAGTGCGGCGGCCCGCCCGCCGATCCAGAACCAACCCGGCGGGTAGAACGGCGGAAGTCCGGTGTAGGTCATATCGTGCAGTGCTGGGTTATCGGCCAGCCGGGTGAGGTATTCGGTGCGGAACTGCTGGTCGACGGAGATGCCGAACAGGTAGAGCTTCGTCGCGCCCAGTGGCATGCCCAGGGTCACCGCGACGAACGCCGAGAGCAGTACCGGCGCGCCGATCTGTGCGATCCACTGCCACGTTCGTCCCCGTCGCCACACGAACCCGATACCGACCAAACCGATCAGGCAGCCGACCTGGCCGACGGTCGTCAGTGCATGCAACTGGTTCGACGACGGGAAAGCCGGCCATTCCACCCGTGAGATCGCCACCAGTGCGACCACCGAAACTGCAACTGCCACAACAGCAGCCGCACACATACGAGCAGCGGTGTTCAAGGCGGTTCGCAAAGATCTCATTTCGCGGGTCGACTCGCCCCTGCCCGGATTAAATCGGCAGCTTGCGGAAGATGGGCCGGGGGATGTGTCGCAGCACCATCATCACGTAGCGGAAAGCGCCCGGCGCCCAGACAAGATCCTTGCCTTTGGCGGATGC
>Ga0114963_10003765_pt1 | contig 10382 bp, 10 predicted proteins | sample C_131016_EF_Meta_FD_87019 | JGI IMG/M metagenome (GOLD analysis project Ga0114963, IMG submission 87019) | Freshwater microbial communities from Lake Croche, Canada to study carbon cycling - C_131016_EF_MetaG | ecosystem: Environmental > Aquatic > Freshwater > Lake | place: Lake Croche, Canada...
GTCCTCACGCATGAACAGGGTTGCATCGCCATTCAGTGCATCCAGTATCAGGCGCTCGTAGGCGTCCTTTAACGGAGCATGGAACGCTTCCTGATAAAACATATCGAGTTCGACCGGTTGCAAATCCGACACTGTGCCGGGGCGTTTCAGTTCAACCGCTAAAGCGATTTCGGCATCCGGTTGGATTCTCAGGCGAAGGCGATTGGGTTCTGGCTTCCGGGTTGAATTGCGAAAAAGCGTCAGCGGCGCTCCTTTGAACTGTATGGTTACTTCGGTGACCTGTCGTGGTAAGCGCTTGCCCGCACGAATATAGAAAGGAACCCCTGCCCAGCGCCACGACTCAATGAAAAGTCGCGCCGCCATATAGGTTTCGGTGTGGCTATCTGCGGGGACATTATATTCCTCGCGATAACCAGAAACTGTTGACCCGTCTGGCGCAAAGCCTGAACCGTACTGACCACGCACCGCAAAGGAGGAGGAAAGTGGGCGCATCGATTCCAGCACTTTTACCTTCTCATCCCGTATCGCACGCGCCGCGAATGAGTTCGGCGGTTCCATCGCCAGCAACGCAAGCACCTGAAGTGCATGGCTCTGCACCATATCTCGCGTCTGTCCCATTGCATCGAAGTAGGCGCCGCGTCGCTCGACGCCGAGAGTCTCGGCAACCGTAATTTGTACCTGTTCCACATAGCCGCGATTCCATAACGGTTCGAACAGGGAGTTAGCAAAGCGCAAAATCGAGACGTCCTGAACCGCATCCTTGCCGAGATAGTGGTCGATTCGATAAACCTGATCCTCGTGGACTACCTTATGAAATTGCTCGGTGAGTTTGTGCGCCGACTCACGATCCACGCCAAACGGCTTTTCCGCGATAATGCGTGTCCATGGCTCCATGGTTGCGGAGGGGGTCGTCAATCTTGAAGCGCTAAGGTGATTCAGTATTTCGCCCACCAGTGAAGGCGGAGTCGCCATATAAAACACACGGTTGCCGTTGGTATTACGTTCCTTTTCCAGTCGCGCCAGCTCGTCCGAAAGTCGATGGTAGCCTTCATCATCGGTAAAGTTAGCGGGAATAAAGGAGATCAACTCGAGGAAGGACTCCACTCCCGTCGCGTTTTGCTGACTTTCCGGGACAAATTCCTTGAGCGCCGTTTGAACGAATTCGTTGTAATCCGGTTGTTGCGGAGCCGGAAGGGCAAATCCGACGATTGCAAACCGCTCTGGTAACATTTTTTCCGTATGAAGCCGATACAGCGCCGGCAATAATTTACGTCTTGCAAGATCGCCCGTCGCGCCGAACAGGATAAAAACGCATGCTTTAGTTGAAGCCATAAAATAAAATCCAGATATGTTCTATGCCATTCACGATGCCGTTGTCATGAACCTCGATGCCGTCGTCACGAACGCGGCGCGTTATTTTTCTTCTTTCACGACGGCATGTCCACCGAATTGATTCCTCAGTGAGGCGACGACGCGAGCTGCGTAAGCGTCATTTTGACGAGAACGGAAGCGCATTTGCAACGCAAGCGAAAGCACCGGCGCGGGGACACCGCGCTCCAGACTTTCCTCTATCGTCCATCGTCCGGTACCGTTATCCTGAACCACACCACGGATATCGTCCATTTCCGGGTCAGCATCATAAGCGCGTTCAGCCAGTTCGAGCATCCAGGAGCGGATGACGCTGCCATGATTCCATAATTTGGTTATCTGTGGCAGACTCAGATTGAATTCCGGCGCAGACGCGAGCAGTTCGAAACCTTCCGCATAAGCTTCCAGTAGGCCATACTCGATACCATTGTGGATCATCTTAACGAAATGACCTGCCCCTGTCGGCCCGACATGAGCATATCCATCTTCAGGAGCGAGCGTTTTAAGCAACGGCTCCACTGTTTTGAAACCTTCGTCCGAACCGCCTACCATCAGGCAGTAGCCAAATTCAAGCCCCCACACGCCGCCGGATGTTCCGCTATCCACAAAGTGAACGCCTTTTTCTTCGCATTCCTTGCCGTGTCGTACTGAGTCCTTATAATTCGAGTTGCCACCATCGACAATGATATCTCCCGGAGATGCGACTGCCAGAATCTGATGAACCACGGAATCGGTTACTTTCCCTGCTGGAACCATCGTCCAGAAAACGCGCGGGCTCTCCTGAAACAATCCTGCCAGATTCTCAACGCTGTCCGCCGTCTTCAAGCCCTGTTCTTCGGCTGCCTGTCGTGATTCTGGTGACAAATCGCTACCGTATACAGTGTGTCCGCCGCGCAAAAGGCGAATGCCCATATTCTCGCCCATACGCCCGAGTCCGATAATACCGATTTCCATAAATCCTCCTGTTATTCGCTCCTCAGAAGTAGATCGCCTCCAGTGTACCCGAAAGCTTCGCTAAAAAATGCATACAATTGATCGTTCCCTTGGAGAGTCGAAAATACGCAAAAATCAGGAAAGCTATCGGATTGTTCAAAAACGAGATGGGAAAACAAAAAAACTCCCGATTTCCTGTGAAGGATCGGGAGGTCTTAGATGGCTATGTTTAGGGGATGGCAGAGCGGTTGTCATTCATTGATTCATTTACTACCACTACTGAGACCGACGAAAATCGCCCCCAGCAATACGACAAGCAGTACTCCAATGATAATACCGGCGACAATGAGGCCCACTCCCCACCATACCCAGATTCGCTGACACGCCCGGAAATCATCTACGGATTCAAATCGACGATTTTGCCAAGCAAGCTTATTCCCATTCATTCCCAGATAAATGGAAATGGCGAGTTGCAAACCATTGGAAATCAGGTTGAAAATCATACTTGCGGGATTCGCGGTTGTCCCACTGCCGCTCTTCGTAAGGAAATAGCTGATTAAGCCTATTGCGAAATAGATTGATAATACTCCCAGACCGAGAGTGGTCACTCGCATATTCAGAAGCCATAACCAGGTCATCAAAAAAGCGCCCCAGTTGAAGCCTGAGGCGACCTCTGAGGGAACATCCCCTTGCATTCCAGAAGAATTCTCTTGGTTGGATGCGTAATTCATTCCCAATTGCGGTCGGGGAGCGTTGATAGAATCCGTGACGCTCGATGGGGAAGAGGAAGGAGGCGCCGAAGACGGCGCGGATCTGAGTACCGGACTAACCGAGGGAGGAGCGGACGCAGGAGCCGCCGGGGCGGGCGCGGAAGCGGCTGTCGCTCCGCCGCCGATATTGGTATGTCCTGTCTCGATAACCGGGGCTCTGCCAACCCCGACTCCAGAAAGCATAGCTCCGGCATTACCGGATCCTCCGCCGATGTTGGTATGCCCTTCCTGTGCCGGAGGGGGAGCGGCTTTCTGACCGATAGAAGCGAGACTGGTAGCATCTCCGCCACCAGCAATATTGGTATGCCCATCAGCGCCCGCTACAGGAGGGGTGTATCGATTGCCGACAGACTGCAACATGGAGGAATCTCCCCCACCCTTGATATTGGTGTGTCCTTCGGCGGACGCTGTAGGCGTCGGTCGGTTGACCGTCGCGCCCATTTGCTGAGCAAGCTCTGTTAAACGCGCCCGAGCTTGGTCGTAACCGGGATTCAGTGTAAGCGCCTTCTCAAACGCCAAACGGGCTTCCGGAAGTCGTTTAGATGCCTGATAGGCAAGCCCAAGGTTAAAGTGGTTTCGGGGATTACCCGCGCCAAGTTCAGCGGCGCGTTTGAAGGCTTCCACTGCCTGATCTGAATCGCCTTTGGAAGCCAGAGCCGCGCCGAGCAGCGAGAAGGCTTCTTCATCGCCCGGGTCAATGGCAGTCGCTTCTCTTAAAACAGTAGCGGCCTCGCCGAACTTACCCTGACGCAGGAGATTCGCTCCAGCGCCTCTGGGGTCGAGCATGGGATTGATTTCGCTCGTCGCCTGATCCATAATGACGTGACACGCCTTTCAACTTCCGAATTTTTCTCCGGTTTTCGGTGAAATGTCCGTACTGATACGAAGGAACTATTTAAGGGTTTGTTCCTTTTAGTTTATTTATTCTCCTGCAAAAAGGAGATAAATTTTTCCAGAATAGTGGATACCGGTAAATCGGACATATTTTTACCTACATACCGAAACGATACTTTTCCCTGTGTATCAACGATAAAGATCGCTGGATTCGCCAGATTGACGCCCTCCATTGATAACCAGTAGTGGACACCGAACGCTCTTGCGACCTCTCGTTTTTCATCCGCCAGCAGGGCAAAAGGCAAAGGATTTTGTGTCAGATAGCGGGTTACGGAAGCCCGAGTCTGGCAGGATATAGCGATAGTATTGATACCAGCGGCGATCAAACGATCTTGCGCCTCCCGAAGGGTGTTCAGTTGCTCCTTGCAAAAAGGACACCATGTCCCGCGCAAGAAGACGAGAAGGACGTTTTTACCGCGCTTATCGCTCAGACGTATCCGATCTCCGTTCGCCGGGTTTATTAGCTCGAAGTCCGGAGCCGTATCGCCAATGCCGACCTTTTCAATTACGCTCACACCTTGCCCGTTCGACGCCGGGTCGTGGTATTCCTCTCAATGAATTCCTGTGGATCGTTTCTCGCAACTTCAGGAGCCGGAAACTGTCCATTCCATAGGTGATAATACGAATTATCTGTATTCGGGAGGCATAAAGATGTCAGGGATGCGTTTTGTTGGTTGTACGATCATTGGTTTTGTATTTTTTCTCCTGTGTGGTTGCTCCGGTCCAACCATCGTCGGAAAGTGGAACGGGCAGATGGATATACAGGGCGTCAGTTTGACAACTCAACTCGACTTTAAGGAAGGTGGCGCTTTTCACCAGACATCGAGATTACCTATCGGAGAAATGAGCGCTACTGGTAACTACAAAATCGATGGCGAAAAGTTGAACATGCACATCACCAGTCTCAATCTCGGAAAGTCTCAGCTACCGGTTCCAGATTCAGCGGCGACGCAAAACGCTACCTTCAAAATCGACGGCGAAAAAATGATGATCACGCGTGACGGCAAAAGTATGGAATTCAATCGCGTCAAGGAATAATCCCGGTGGAAATCGTCATCGAGAAACTTATTCTTCCCCTTTTCATGCATTGTTAACGACGGAACTATATTCGGATTTTGACCTGTTCTTGTCCCGGTGTGGTGAGGACTGGCAATGCATCGTCTCTGCATCCGATTCCGCGACCATATTTCAATCCCGGGAGTGGGTAGAAACATACTGGAAGCATTTCGGAACGGGGCGGAAATTCCGGGCGATCGCTTTTTCCGAAGGCGAAAAAGTAGTTGGTCTTGCTGTCTGTTTTCTCCCTGGCGCTCTATCCCCGTTACAACCGTTGCGGTTTGTCGGTGAAGGAGTCAGCGATTATCTCGATTTTATCGCCGAGCCAGGAAAAGAGTCGATAGTCTCGGACGCCTTCTCGACATTCATAAAGGGCAATTCATATCCTTACGGCAGGAAGTGGGACGGCGCGGACTTCGCGCAAATCCGTCCGGTGGGACTATCTCAAAATCTCAAGAATGCTATCGTTCTGGAAGGAGAGACCTGTCCTTTCCTTCCCCTACCGAGCGATGTCCCTTCCTTCAGACGAGGACTTCCCCGCAAACTCCGCCAGAATCTTGGCTATTATCAACGGGCGCTGACGAAGCTGGGAGAACTGGAATTTCGGATTGCGAATGCAAATACGCTGGAGCGGGATATGCTGGCGTTTTTCTCACTTCATCAGCATCGTTGGCGACGACGAGGCATGCCCGGCGCCTTCGCTTCAAAGACGATTCGCGCCTTTCATATGGAAGCGGCGCAGGCGTTGCTTCATCGTAGATGGTTACGATTGCACACTCTTTCCCTGGATGGGGAAATCAAAGCGGCATTATATTGCTTCCAGAAAGGGACGACCTGCTACTACTACCTCAGCGGATTTGCTGAGGACTTGTCTCGTTATTCCGTAGGCACCGTGATGACCGCTCGCGCCATCGAACACGCCATCGAATTCGATAGCGCGAGAGAATTTGACTTCCTTCGCGGTAATGAAGGTTATAAATACCGATGGGGAGCACAGGATCGCTATAATACAAGACTTATCATTCCCCCATCCGGCGTTAAAGGAACTATCTTGAAGTCAACCGCTTCATTATCATTGCGCCTGGAATTAAGGTTGAAGGATTGGATGCATGGAAATACGCATTCCGTCCGTGTTCGTTCATACGAACCGGAAAAACCCGATCAGGGTAAAGACACTCAGAAATGATTCGTCGTCTCATAGAAACATTTGAGGAGAAATATGGGTAAGGCGTTCGCAGCGTTCATACAATTTCTATTGTTTATCGCACTTTCAGGTGTGGTTGCTTATAACTATTATGAAATAGCGCAATTGAAAGCTGAAGTTGCACTGCTACGGGGCGGAGGCGGCGCTAAACTTGAACAGGGCAAGAAAAGCGATCTCACCTCAATTCAGCATCATGCGGAGCGTGCGCAGGAATTTCTACGTAAACAGGATTATGAAGCGGCGAAGCGGGAACTTGAAGCCGCGGCTAAAACGGTGCGTGAGGCTAGCTCAGAGGTTAGCGAACGCACGTCACGCACAATAGAACAGTTGCGAAAGACGGTGACTGATCTATCCAAGGGTGCGGAAACGTTAACCGGCAGCGCACAGAAAATGATCGATGGTCATCGAAATGAACCGGGAACGACAAAAGGCGGCAGCAATGGCGGAAAATCGGAATAAATCAAGTCTGATAGCGATAGTTTCGATCAATTTGATGGTGTTGAGCGCGATGTTGACAGGATGTAATGCTCGAACGCCTAATCTTTTATCGAAAAGTCAGGAAATTCAACTCGGCAAGCAGCTCTCCGCAGAACAGGCGGAACAGTCCCAATTTATCACTTCCGGCCCTGAGTATGAACGATTGAAGCGTGTCGAAGCGAAGCTCATACCGCTGGCTAAAGCGGATTATGACGTGCCCTACACGGTACAACTGATCGATAGTCCGGACGTGAACGCTTTCGCCGCGCCGGGCGGTCCGATCTATTTTTATCTTGGTTTGATGAAACTGGCGAGCAGTGATGACGAGGTGGCGTCCGTACTGGGGCATGAGGCTACTCATATTGTAAAACGCCACTCCGCCAAACAGATTTCCGATCAAATGCTCAAGAGCAATCTTGCGGCTATTTTCCTCGGAAATCAGGGCGAGTTGGCGCAGGTGGCGGCGAGTTTGCTTATTAATTTCCAGAGCATGAAGTTTTCCCGTGATGACGAAGGACAGTCCGATGAAAACGGCTTCCGTTATCTGGTGAGGGCGGGGTATAACCCGGATGCCATGGCGAGTTTCTTTGAAAAGATGGGTAAAGCGGCAGGTTCAAGCGGAAGTCCGGAATGGCTACAGTCACACCCTTTAACAGATACTCGCGTCAAGAAGGCACGCCAGAGAGCCGAAGATTATAAGAGTACCGGAGCGTTGCCGTAGGTGAGTGTATGTGCTGTCATTCCCGCTTATAACGAAGCCAGCCGAATTCACAAAGTCCTTGATATTCTAACTCAGGCTCCCTCGGTTTCGGAAATTATTGTCGTAGACGACGGATCGACTGATGGGACTTTTGATGCTGTATCGCAGCATCCGTCAGCGCAAGCAGGGAATCCAGATTGTAAAATTCGCGTCCTTCGCCATCATCCTAACCGGGGAAAAGGCGCGGCGATGGTGACCGGAGCGGAGAACACAGATGCAGGTATCGTTTTGTTTCTGGACGCTGATCTTGTTGGACTGACTATAGAGCAGGTGGAAAGCATGACGGCGCCGGTTATTTCAGAGCAGTACGTCATGGCGCTGGGCGTTTTTCGCGGCGGACGCGGCGCGACGACTCTGGCGCAGATTCTCGCTCCCAATATCAGCGGTCAGCGGTGTATTCGCCGAGGTCTGTTTCTTTCTATACCTTGTGTCTCCAAAAGCGGTTATGGAGTGGAGTTGGCGATCACTGGTTTCGTAATGGGAGAAGGTTTACCCATCGTCCGTGTCGTACTTAAAGATGTTACTCATCCCATGAAGGAGGAGAAGCTGGGCTGGATACGCGGAATCGGTTCTCGCCTTCGAATGTACGGACAGATGTTTCCGTATCTTTTGAAACGTAACTGTCGCCGCTAATAGACGCGGGGAAACGCGCCTCTTCCGCTTCTCGACGCCAGAAAAATGCCGACATTATTAGAAGACCTGCACGCCCTGTTAAGCGTTCAGGCGATAGATACACGAATCGAACGGGCGAAATCTGCGTTAAACACGCTGGATTCTGGCGCCGATATTGCCGCAGTTTATAATGCTGGCAAAGCGGAATTTGATGCGCTCCGCGCCGCGATGGTCAAAGCGCAAAGCGAGCAAAAAGACGCCGAACTCAAATTACAGTCGCTTGAGGAAAAGAGAACGGAAGTCGAGAAAACGCTTTATAGCGGCGGTATCACCGCATCGCGTGAACTTGATTCTCTGAATATGCAACTCGATATGCTGGAACGTCAGCGCGGCGATTTTGAAGAGACCGTTTTAAAAGCGATGGATTTTTCCAATGTTTCGCTGAAGAACGCCCAGAAAGCGGAAGCTCGTTTGCTTGCGCTCGCTGAAAAATATAAAAAGGTTCGCGCCGCCTATAAGCAACAGGCGGTGAAAGTCGCTGCCGATGTTTCGGAAATTGAAAAGGAGCGTGTGGGTCTTATCACTGGAATTACTCCCACTGTCTTAGGGCGCTATGATACGATCCGTATGAAGCGTAAAGGTATCGGCATCGCTCTGATGGGTACGGATGGCGCTTGCGGAGCCTGCCACACGAAACTCTCCTCAAATTTGCGTGACGATGTTCTGGTCATGAAACAACCCATGACCTGTGAACACTGTGGACGACTGCTCGCCCCGCCGTCTGCTGCCTGATTTCTTGTACTTGCGCTCTGCCGGGAAAATTCCCGGCGAGTCCAAATCCCGCCCTTCGATTCCGAGCGACTGATTCCCAATCGAATGTTGAACGTTGTTTGGAGCGAAAGATTCCCCCTCTTGACTACGACAGACTGATATTGTCACGTCTAATCTGAACTTTACGATAGATCAAACCTGTGCCCATAAAAATTATTCTTCATAGCGATGGCGCCGCTAAAGGCAATCCCGGTCCTGCAGGGGTTGGAGTCGCTCTATACCATTCAGGCGAATCAGAGCCTTTCGCTACTTTCGCCGAGTATATCGGCGAGACGACCAATAATGTCGCAGAGTACCGGGGTTTGCTTCTGGGGTTGCATGAGGCTCTCTTGCGTGGCGCCGATGAGATAGAGGCGCGAACCGACAGCGAATTGATGGCGCGTCAGATCGAGGGACGATATCAGGTCAAATCGCCGGATCTTATTACGCTGTATGAGGAAGCGAAACGACTTCTGTCTCGTTTCGACAAAGCGAAAATCGTTCATATCCCCCGTGCTCAGAATAGCCTCGCTGACAAACTTGCCAATCAGGGCGTCGCCGCACGGCCTAAAGCGATTCCGAAAAGCGGTTAACGCTTTCCTTATGGCTCCTGAATTTTCAGGTAACGATTTCGATCTGCAATTTCTACGGAGGACGTTGATCCAGAGGGCCACAGGACGTTTACCTTAACGATTGGATGATTTGCGGGAATGCCAAAAAGCGTTCTCGAATCGCACACTGAGAGGTAGCTACGGCAGGTAGTGGCGCAACGTGTCTGTTTGTAACTGCCTGACTCAAGAGTGATCATCGCTCCCGAACCATCGCGTGGGCTTTTTGATCCGACCAGTTGAATACCGATCCAATCGTTGTTTGACGGCGTATTATTATGGTAGAGATGTACCGGACCGCCGTTCTCGAATACCAGAAGATCTACCTTACCATCGTTGTCATAATCGCCGAAAGCCAATCCCCTGCCGACAATCGAAGTCGTAAGTCCGGTATCTGAATGCAAGCGAAACGTTCCGTCACCCTCATTCTGAAACAACTGTACCGGTTGACGGTATACGATACGAGCGCCTCCGGTTGACATCGACTGATCATCGTCGATATGCCCATTCGCTGCGAGGATATCCGGATAGCCATCGTTGTCTACATCCGCGAAGACCAGTCCGAAGGTGGTCATAACGCGAGTCGGGGCGGCGACCCCGCTCTGTTGTTGCAGATTATCGAACAGAGTCAAGCCTGCGGTTCCCTGTTGAGAGACAAACAGACTCATTTGCTGACCGGCGAATACCCCGACTGCAAGAGTAATGCGGTCATCCCCGACAGCGGTAGCGGCGTCCGCTCCCATACTTCCAGTAGGATTGCCATCGGCGCCGACGGCAATACCCGACTCGAGCGCTTTATCACGAAAGATCCCGTCTTTGTTGTTCAACAGGAGAACATCCGGTTCGGTATCATTGGCGAGGTAGAGGTCCAGAAATCCATCATGGTTGAA
>Ga0114963_10003767_pt1 | contig 10380 bp, 10 predicted proteins | sample C_131016_EF_Meta_FD_87019 | JGI IMG/M metagenome (GOLD analysis project Ga0114963, IMG submission 87019) | Freshwater microbial communities from Lake Croche, Canada to study carbon cycling - C_131016_EF_MetaG | ecosystem: Environmental > Aquatic > Freshwater > Lake | place: Lake Croche, Canada...
AATTACTAAACATATGTCTATTATCAAAAATGTAAAGTGTAACAAATAAAGCAGTTGTCAATATAAACAATAAAAACACGATTATCAAAACAGTTTTACCATTATCATCACCAAATCGTTCACGAATATCTTGTGTAAATTTTTGTATTTTCTCAAATACGTTTGTTTCTTCAAACGAAGAACCTCCTGATCTCGATGTTAGACTCGATATGCGCGAATAATTCTCCTCAACGCCACTACTACTTAAACTACCAAAAAATTCTTTCAATGCGCTACCAACACTCATTATAATATATATATATATATATATATATATATCAATATAAATATTATAATCCATTTTCTTTACGGTCTGTGTAATATTCCTGATATTGAAAAATCTGTTCCTCGATTTCGATATGTTGAACGTAATTTTGCGTTTGATTGTTGATATGATCTATTTACACGCACAATCTCTTTCATTTTTCTCATCTTCTTCTCTGCTACTGCTTCTTCGTGGATTACTTTTAAATTTACATTTTCACCTTTTTTAATCTTATTTATTATTTGTTTTCGTTTATAAAAACAAGACCTACAAATACAACCAATATCCAAATAATGATTGCGTTGTATAAAATTATTATATTGATTTTCACTTGTTATTTCCATATATAACTTGTATTCATTTTCATTAAATGCTTGGAAACATGTCGTTTTCATGCTATTCCAATAGTTCAAGTAACTATCTTTCTCTCTATCTGAATTATAATAATTAAAATAATTACAATTTGTTATATTTTCTAAAAAATTTTCTGGTATTTTGTATGTTTTTTTAAATTGTTTATAAAGTTCGCCTATTATTTTATTTTCTGTTTTGTAATCAGGAATTATAATAATCTCAGTTTTTAAAATATTCGATAATATCGATCCCCATCTATTAGAATCACACAATCTTAATTTAATATAATTTATATTATTGTTTTTAATATATAAAAATCTTTTTTCAAAATCAAATTTTTCTGGAATTAAAATAGACAATTCATATTTATCGAAAAAATAGTCACCCTTTCCTATAAAAGGGAATAATTTGTTGAATCGATTAATTAGTAGGTTTAAATCATATTTTATTAAATTATCATCGCTATTATTGAAATGAAAGTTTGAAATCAATTCAAAATATTCTGACATTTTTCTCTCAATCGGATTTCTATAAACATCGATTATAAATATATTCTTTCCCAGGAAAGCATTATATTTAATAATATCATTTATGGTAATACCTTTTTTATTATCGTGACCAGTTAAGATACTTAACATTTTTTCATCGTGTACATGTATCGTTAAAAACTTATCTGAACATGATAATCGTAATGACGATACCAAAGCAGTAGACCCTACTTTTGGCGGAGTATAAATAAAAATTAAATTTTGGTAGTGTTTGCTTATTGTTGAGCTAAAAATAATATCATTAAATTCCTTAATATCATCTAATTTATTATTATTTTCCATGTATAATTATAAAAATTATTATTATTTAAAAAATTAAATGTAAAAATGAACATGGAAGCAATCATTACATTTGATCTAAAAAAAGGATTATCAAAAAATGGTTCATTGTCGTTGAACGATGAAACAATTCTACAAAAATTTTATCATAAAACTAAATGTAATGTGGTAATTATTACCAAAAATAATGAACGACCCATTTCAAATCTTCATGGGTATAAAAATAGATTACACATTGTCTTGACGAGAGAAACAAAAAAATACAAGGAAATAACTGAACAGATCAAATACGCATTGTTTAACCATCGTGAAAATATAAGTGAAAACTTATTATTATTTCCAAAAAATTATAATGACACATATAATATTTTGAATAAATTTTTACAACTATTTTTTCCAAATCGTTTCGAAATAAGTAAAAAATATATTATCCCATCGTGTAAAAGTATATGGGTTACTGAAAATAAAGAAGAATCTAGCTGCGATTTGATGTTTGATTATCAATTGGAGAATATGTTTAATGAAGAAAAAGTATTTGAAAATAACGAATATAAAATATATAAATATACGAAACAATAATTATTTATGACGACGGATGCGTTTATTAGTGCTACGTCTGCTTTTACGATGTACTTTTTTGGTTCGTCTGCTTTTACCACCTTTTCTTGTCTTACATTTATTATTCTTCCTTTTGTTACGTCTTCTAGATCCACCTAATATAGCATTCATTTTTGCTTCATAATCATTATCATCGATTGAAGTAGAATTGTTATTGAATGGATCTTCTTCCATACGTTCATACATTTCATCGTCTGCTTCCCTAGGAATTTCACTTCTGATTTTAATATCATCGCTTTTAGATTTTTTAGAATGATTCATACCTTCTTCCATGCGTTCATATTCATTACTGTCATCAGCAATATCTATACGTACATTATTTTCATTATCATCTGAATTCATTCCTTCTTCCATACGTTCGTATAAATCATCATCTGGATAAGGGGTATCATTTGTTCCACCTCCTCTTTTAACGCGTCTTTGTTTTTTATTTTTACGTCTACCACCCATCTGAGGGGCTGAAGGGGATGCTTCGAAATTAGCAGGCTTAATTATGTTGTTCATTAAATATATATATTGTATATATTTTATAATTATATACAAAATATTATAACACTAAAATACTAAAGTTTTCTAGTTTCTAGTTTTCTTTTGAACGAGGCGGTCTTCCTCTTCCTCTTCCAGATGAAGGTTTACTTTGACTCCTATTTGGTACTACTGACCAAGCAGACGATTCTGTTTCTGTTTTTGTTTCTGCGACAACTGGAGTTTGCTCTTTTGTTTGAACTCTTTGCTGTCTTGGCATTCTAACGTCATCTCTTCGTTCAACGACAATTTCATCACCCGATCTATCATTATTAACTCTAGCCATTTTTAATTCTCTTCTTGTTTCGCACATTAATTTTCCACCTCGAATACCAGAGACTTGTGCTGCTTGATATTCATGAGTACTATTTTCAACCTTTACTATAGAAAATTCAACATATTCACCTTGAACCAAATATTTATATTGTTGATTGGATACGTTAATTGTTGTGTGATGTACAAAAATATCTTTACCACTATTTTCACCATCCACAACGGTAATAAAACCGTAACCTGATTTATTATTAAACCATTTAACAGATCCAATTAAGCGCTCAGAAGTGTTTGTAACTAGAGTAGTTGTAACAGCGACGTTATTTAGTGACATACTATAGTATCTATTACTGTCATATCTTTATATTATTTTTTACATATTATTTCTTGAATATATGGTCTAGTTATTTTCGTATATATAGTAAATATGCGATAAAACAAACCGCTCAATATCATATTCATTATTAATGTCAATTTCATCCATTTTAACATTGTCGAAATCAACAATTTTAATACTATTTTTATTTATATATTCATAAACAACTTTCATATCAAAATCATCTCTCTTTGTAAGTTCAGTTATCTTTATATTATTTTCACGACAACAAGATACAAGATAATTTATGATCAATTTACATATATTTTTTAATTTGTTATCCTTTAATTTGTTTGCTTTATCGTTTAACACATCCAAAAAATTACATATACATTCAATATACTCTCTCGATTTTTCGAATCCCATTCGTATGTTGGTATAATTTATCCACAAATAAATTTTTCAATTTCTACACATTTCTTCTAATTTCTCAATAAATGTTTTAATATAAATTTTATAATCGGGGGTTTCATTAAATTCTAAACTTCTAGCGTATTTATAAAAATCCATTATTATTCTTGGTATGTTTTCATTATTTATAATATCCAATTTTTTATTTTTAATCCAATCATTTTCATCATCCATATTCGAAATCTCTTCTTCTTCTTCTTCTTCTGATTTCATCCATTCTAAATGACCTAAATAAAAATATATCAAAATATATGCTAATGACTCTAAATCGTCCCTTCTGCTTTGTTCATAAAAAAAATGACAATTGATACTAGCGAAATTCATTGTACCAATGAATCTATTTTTACACGTAATTTCAATATGTTTATTATTAATAATATAAGGTTTACTCAACCCAAAATCAATCAAATACAACTTTTTTGGATTATCAATACTAAGTAAAAAATTTTCGGGTTTAATATCCCTATGAATAAACCCTTTGTCGTGAATATTCATCAAAATAGTTAGAATGTTTACACCTATCTGTAAAACAGTTTTCAAAGAGAGCGTACCTTTCATATCTATCAACGTTTGTAGTGAATTCCCAAGTAAATCTATAACCATATAATAATTAGTATCATCTTTTCCAAACCATTTAATTTTAGGTATTCCACTAGTATCAGCTAATAACTTGTAAATGGTTGATTCATATCTAAGTAATTTAAATTCATCTTCAATTAATTCTGTTTTTATAGCAACCTTTTCATTTGTTCGAATATTAATACCTTCGTAAATAGTACCAAAAGTACCAGCACCTATTTCTTTTATTATTTTGTATTTATTTCCAATGATTTTTGTGTCATTATTCATCAAGTTTATACTAATGTTTTGAATGGAAACAGCTTTAAGTTCATTTTGTATAATAAAAAATATGTTGTAACTATACAAAATGAACGATGCGTCGAATAACAATATTACCAATGATATACTAAATCGCGACAACAACGACGACGACGATGATCTAAATCTACTTAGCGGAGACAACAAGGTTGACGTTGAAATCGAACCTGATGTCAAATCAAATAAAGTGAATATTCATATACAATTTTGTTCACTTTCAGTGTTTCTAAATTGTTTCTCGAAAATTTCACCATAAAATTGTGCCTATACATATAAAGACTGGTTTGTTACAACATATTTTAAAATCATATTAGGGATTTGTCTTAACTTGTTCAACAATTCTATGTTCCCAATCATTTCACAGATATTTTCAAATTCATTGCAAATATTATTAATCTTTAGTAATGCTTTTACAAATTCACCTAAAAATATTTGTTTATCATTTTCCAAAGACTGAAGTATCTTTTTACAATCCTCTACGTTTTCACTGTAACACCATTTTTCAACATAATTTAATAAATCATAATGAAATGTGTATTCCATTCCTGAAGTAATCTTTAACACAGTTTCTTTTGTCAAATATGTATCGTAGAGGTTTTTAACCTTAAAAATGGTTGCTTTCATATTATTATCCTGAATTTTCGGTATATAATCCTTAACATCGTCTTTTACAACAATATTAGTTAAACAACTCAACAACATGATAATTTCAATAGCAGTCATAGTTTGAAAGATATTTTCTTCAAACAGTTGAGAAAATACCAAACAATGGGTTTCTTTCAAACAACTCGCGATCTTACCTTTTAAAGACAATTTAATGTTTGATTTATTAGGGTGACTTTGATCAATTTGTTCACTTTGATCACTTATTTCAACTTCAGCAGTCGTCTCTTTTCCTATAAATCCATCATCACAAAGTAGATTAATGATTTTTTGAATATTGGTATCAATGAATTTTTCAACAAAATTATAATCTTCTTGAAGATCATCGATGAATTTTAATTTATCATTGTATTTTTCCACTTTTATTCTATCAAATTCAATATTCACATAATTGTCTTTTATATTTTCAATTTGTTTTTCAATCTCTTTGCGTTTTTTATTTACAGCAGTTCCTTTGTTTCTCAATAATTGTAAATACTCATTGATTACGTGAATAGGCGTCCGCATATTTTTAAACGTATTTTCCAAATTATCTAACGCTTGTTGTTCATTAGAAATTGTATAATAAATTTGTTTTAATTCATTATCCAAATCATCTTTCACCATGCTTTTTCTAGCAAAATTAACAAAATTATTGTCGCCAATATCGATCAAATTCAAAAGTAAATTATATGATATTTTAAATTTTGATTTCAAAATAGGTGGTTTTCCACTCATCATGTTTTTATAACTTGTAAGATCCATGTTTCTGAAAAGATTATTTAAATGTATAACATTTCCAACGGTATCCAAGCCCAATCTGCCTGCTCTCCCGGCCGCTTGCGTATATTCATGTGAATATAACATTCTGTTATTATCTCCATCAAATTTATTTATATCCGTGAAAATACTCGTTTTAACAGGCATATTAATTCCAACGCTCATTGTTTCTGTACAAAATAAAAGCTTAATAAACCCCTTCGAAAAAAGAAGTTCTACCATTTCTCTTAATACAGGGGTTACCCCGCTATGATGGATAGCAATCCCTTTACGCAATAAAGTTACCATATTTGTGTACTCTGGAAGATTCAAGTATTCTTGATAATTTGGCAGTTTTCGTATAATATGCTCACATTCTCTATCAATAATGTACGGTGTTTTATTATCAAATTCAAGTAAATTCGTGGTGATTTCATTAGCACAAACCTCCAATTGTTTTCTTGAAAAAACATAACATAACGCAGGCAACATTTCATTGTCTACTAAATATTTACTTACTTGATTCAAAACATGTTGACGTTTAATACGTATATCGCGATTTTCTAATAATTTCATTACTTTATTCATTTTGAAATATTGTTGTTCGTCAAAATTACCTTTTGCGTCTTGAATGACAAGAGGTTTATTCGTGAGCATTTTAATTTCTTCTTGAACAGTTTTATCTTTAATCGCCTTAAAAATACCTGCTGTTGTCGTGATAAACCCAAAATGAGTTAATGGGACAGCTCTGTCTTTTTTTGATGCTAAATAGACTACTTTTTCTGGATTGCTAGAGAAATCACCTTTATTTTCAAGCCAAAGAGCAAACTTTTCCGGATTGTCTAATGTTGCTGATAAACCAATCATCTGAATTTGTTTTGGTAGCAACATAATACATTGTTCCCATACGTGACCACGTGATTGATCATTGATCATATGAATCTCGTCAAAAACAACACACCCCAACTCACTTTCAATATCCATTTCAAAAGAAATACTGGATTTTAGTCCTTGTTGAATTTGATTTGACTTTATTTGAAACAATTTATTCAATAGAATTTCAGTTGTCATTATAAGAACATCCGCGTCAGGATTAGTTTTTATATCCCCCGTAATGAGACCAATACTAATATTTTTATATTTATTGGTAAAATCATAAAATTTCTGGTTACTCAAAGCCTTTATTGGTGTTGTATAAATGACGCGTTTTCCTTTTGAATGAAAAAAATCGATAGCAAAATCACCTGGTAAAGTCTTACCACTCCCGGTCGGAGCTGTAACCAAAACATGTTGTGCTTCCACGATGGCTTCTATTGCGTATTTTTGAAAAATATGTAAAGGATATTCATACTTTTCAAAATAATTTTGATATTTGGATTCATTTTCTTTAGGATATGATGCGAGACTACAAACCTTTACCATTTGTTATTATACTATACTATTGTTATTGTTTTAAACCTATTTTATAATTAATATTTTTGGGTTTTCATCATGTACGTATAATATCGATAACAGATGGTATTGTAGATATATATTGACCTAAGGGCATATTTATTCCATTTGACGTTAAATATTTATTAGCAGCATCACACGGAACATCATCATTATCGTGAACAATTTTAATTTTATGATTTACAGTGTATTTGTTATAAACCCCGACCCTTATTTTATAATGTCCAAATAAAAAATCAACTCCCCAAATATATTTGTTTTCACATGTATTCATGGATAAATATTTTATAAAGTCATTATAAGTCATTAATAAACAATAAACTTCCAAACAATTATTTAATGTTAAAACATTGTCGTATTTGGACATGAAATCATGAGTACTGTTCAATACTTTTGGAGATATTATTTCAATTCGATGTGCTCTTTTTACTCGTATTAAATCGTAAAAATCGATATTATTTATTTGAACATCATCTAAAATAAAAAAAATATAGTCATATTTCGAAAAATAAATATTGGGTGGATTCATCATCCAAAGTTCAACTAAATGCCCATCTTTATTTCTACCAATAATTTCACCTATAAAATGATATTTTCTTACAAAATTGTAAACAATATCATATGAATTAAAACAGTTAATTACTATATCAAATTTTGTACGTAATTTTTGATATACGTATCTTAAGTTATGATCTAAAATTTGTAGTTTGAAATCTAACCCACCATTAGCTCCACATTCACCTATTGCCGCTAAAAAATATAAAAATCTCATAATATATACAAATATTATAATTTTCATATCTATACAGAAAATGGTTTCTAATGTAAAAATCTTTCTATCCGAAATTCAAATACAAAATCAGGTTTTATTAAATTTATAATGTCATTTGAATATACATTTTTAATAAAATAACATTCATTAAATAAATCAAAATATAAAGGTAAGCTTGCTAATAAAAAACTATCGTAAAAAAATATTATTTTTAATGGTATTTTGTCAGTATTTTTTTTATAAAGTATGTGCTCACTTACAATACTCCAAAATACAGTTTGGCCAATTAAGTTTTCGGTTTTATCACTTAAATTATAATCTAAAAATCGGATCTCAGAGTCATTTTTTATAAGATAAAAACAATAAAACCATGTAATTTCATCGTTAAAGTAAAAGTTATCGTTTGCATCTTCTAATTTTTGATTACCTAAATTTGTAGGCCATGTCAAATCACCTATTCCACAAAGCAAACTATTCAATTCGCAATTTTTAACATCAAGAATCATGTTTTTGTGTTGTATATTTAAGTTTAATCTTGAATTGATTACATCTATAAAATACTTATACACAATATAATTACCTTTCAAATTTATGTGACTATCTGTCTTATAATATACATCTTCTTCATTTTTAAGTACTTCATATAAATCAAAAAGCTTGTCTCCGAATTTTTTTTTATAAGTTTCAAGGGATGGTCGAAATTTACATTGATAATTACTTGGTAAAAGATGTTTGTATATAAATGATTTATTGGGGTATACAAATATAAAACAATTCTCAAATGAATATTTTAATAGAGTCTCATCTTTTACTAAATTCAAATTATTACAATGAATATTCAATTCTGAACTTGAATCATTCGCTAAAAATAATGTATTATTCTTTCCTATTAATGTTTTGCTCATTATACAAAACGGTATATTTTTTATATTATTATCAATACGCGTCTATTGTAATACTAGATAGTTTTATCATATTGTTTATTACTGTTAAAATTAAATATTCTTATGGTTTATTAATCATATATATAATTGTTTGTATTACTGCTAATCACGTGATTTTAAAAGTAGAGTCGACAAATACCGAAATCCTCAGTAAGCATTATTTTATTGCAGAAAAGTACTCCCAAAAGTATTTTGGGTTTTCAAAAATGGACAAAAAAAATGTCCAAAATTGAAAAGGGTATATTGACTTTGTAAAAAAACAAGTTTTGTGACTGAAACGCAATTTTAAGGTGTGGTCGCAAAAATAATAATTATCGGTTTGTTACGATATTTTTTTTTGTTAAAATTCAATATTTATTTCTTTTTCTATTATATGGCAACTTTTAGCAATATTTTTCCAGCAATTCCAGCACAGAAATTTTACTGTAATATTTGTGACTATGGAACATCTCGTAAAAGCAATTACGACGAACATATAATGACATCAAAACACAAACGGCAATCAAATAGCAACCATTGTCAATCGATTTCCAGCAAAATCCAGCAACAAATCAAATATTCATGTCAATTTTGTAGCAAAGAATATAATGATAAGTCTGGTTTATGGAGACACAGGAAAAAATGTAATTCTGAAAATAATGAAAATATTATAAAGGCCGACTCTAATAATTCACTCGAAATAACCCCAGAATTGATTTTTTCTTTAATAAAACAAAACAACGAATTTCAACAAACCATTATTGAACAAAATAAAACAATTGTTGAGCTCTCAAAAAATGGAACTAATAATACTATTAACAATAATATAAACTCCCATAATAAAACATTCAATCTACAAGTATTTTTGAATGAAACGTGTAAAGACGCTATGAATATTAGCGATTTTGTAGAATCCGTTAAATTACAAGTGACTGATCTCGAAAATGTCGGGAAAATTGGTTATATTGAAGGAATTTCCAATATAATCATAAAAAACCTGAATGCTTTGGACGTGGATAAACGACCAGTTCACTGTGCCGATCAAAAAAGAGAAGTTATGTATGTAAAAGATGAGAATATTTGGGAAAAAGAGGATGAAACCAATAAGAAATTGCGTAAAGCTATTCGTATGATTGCGCATAAAAATATTTGTATGTTGAAGGCTTTTCGAGAGAAATATCCGGATTGCGAAGAGTATGATTCTAAGAAAAATGACCAATATAATAAGATTGTTTATGAAGCCATGGGTGGAAAGGGTGATGATG
>Ga0114963_10003769_pt1 | contig 10376 bp, 12 predicted proteins | sample C_131016_EF_Meta_FD_87019 | JGI IMG/M metagenome (GOLD analysis project Ga0114963, IMG submission 87019) | Freshwater microbial communities from Lake Croche, Canada to study carbon cycling - C_131016_EF_MetaG | ecosystem: Environmental > Aquatic > Freshwater > Lake | place: Lake Croche, Canada...
CAAGTCGCCCGCAATATCTGCTGGACAGATCGAAAATCAGGCCCTTAAATGTATTGGCTTTGAAACGTTTTGTGCAAAAGGGTCATCGGCATGACGCAATATCTGTTTAGAAATCTCCAGCTGCTGGAGCCCTCCTTCGGTGATGTGCAAAGCGGTTTTGAAGTGCTGGTCGAGAATGATCTGATCCGCGAGGTCTCCGACAAACCGATCCAAAGCGGTAGTGCCATTGTGATCGATTGCGGCGGGCAGACTTTGATGCCGGGGCTGATCGACAGCCATGTGCATGTGTTTTTGAGCGATGTCTCGATCCGCAATATGGAAAATGTGCCGCTGACCCTGATGACAGCCCGTGCGGTGTCGCTGATGAAGGGCATGATCGACCGCGGCTTTACCAGCGTGCGCGATACCGGCGGGGCCGATTGGGGCATCAAGGAGGCGGTCGATCGCCATGATGTGGCGGGTCCGCGTCTGTTCATTGCCGGTCAGGCGATCGGCCCGACCGGCGGCCATTCGGATTCGCGCCGCAGAACCGATTATGGTCTGCGCTGCCATTGCTGCAACGCCATGTCCTACACCATGAATGTATCGGACGGTGTCACCGAGGTGCGCCGTGCGGCGCGCGAGCAGATGCGGCAGGGCGCCGACCAGATCAAGATCATGATGTCGGGCGGCGTTGCTTCGCCCTATGATCCGCTGACCAGCCTGCAATTCAGTATGGAGGAAGCCCGCGCGGCGGTGGAAGAGGCCCATGCCTTCGGCCGCTATGTCTGCGCCCATGCCTATACGCCCGAAGCCATTACCCGCGCCGCCCATGCCGGCGTGCGGACCATCGAGCACGGCAATCTGATCGACGAGCCTGCCGCCAAATTGATGGCCGAAAAAGGCATGTTCCTGATCGCCAATCTGGTGGCCTATTACGCCATGAAGGAACGCGCGGCCGAATTCGGCATGTCGGCAGAGATGCTGGAAAAGAATGATCTGGTGATCGACGGCGCACTGAAATCGCTCGAAATCTGCAAGCGCGCCGGTGTGCCGGTCGGCTATGGCTCGGATCTGCTCGGCCAGTTGCAGGTCGACCAATCCCGCGAATTCCTGCTGCGTTCCGAAGTGCTCGCACCCATCGACATCATCCGCTCGGCCACCACGGTGGGCGCCCAGATCGTGCGGATGGAAGGCAAGCTCGGCACGATCCAGCCAGGCGCCTTTGCCGATCTTTTGCTTGTCAACGGCAACCCGCTCAAAAATCTGGGTCTGATGCAAAACCAGGGGCGCGATCTGTCGGTGATCATGAAAGCCGGACGCTTCCACAAAAACACCCTGACCCATTAACCCGGCACGATCGGACATGCAGGTGCTGGCGTTGCGGGAAGGATGGTTCGGTCGTTTGGTACTGAAAGGCACGGCCCTGTTGGCCATGTCCTATATCCTGCTGCCGCTGGTCTTCGTGATCTGGCTGTCGTTTTTCGCGCAGGAGATTCCGAGCTTTCCGCCCGATGGATATTCGCTGCGCTGGTTCGTGGCGATTGCCGATCACAAGGTCTTTGCGCAGGGTTTTGTGCTCTCGCTGCAGGTCGGCTGTCTGGCCACTGTGCTGGGGCTGATTCTGGGAGTGCCGGCCAGCCTCGTGGTGGTGCGCTATCCTTTCAGGGGGCGCAACATCGCCAACGGATTGTTGCTTGCGCCCCTGATCGTTCCGGGTGTGGTGCTGGGAACATCGCTCTATGTGTTCCAGATCGAGACCGAGATTGCCACGGGCTATCCGATGATGGGCTCGTTCTGGGGGCTGGTTCTGGCCCATACGCTGATTGTGATTCCGTGGACCATGCGACTGGTAACCGCCAATCTGCAGGGGCTGGACCGCAGCATCGAGGAGGCTGCGTCCAATCTGGGTGCGCCACCGTTCACAACCTTCTACCGTGTGACGCTGCCGATGATCCGCTCGGGTATTGTGGCGGCTGCCCTGTTCGGTTTCGTCAATTCCTTCGGCAATCTGGAAATGTCGCTGTTTCTGGTCGGGCCGGGCCGGACCACCTTGCCGATTGCGATCCTGCAATATCTCGAATGGAAAATCGACCCGACCGTAGCCGCGGCCTCGGTCCTGCAAATTGCGTTGATTGCAACGGCTTTGCTGATCACCGACCATTACGTCAAATTGTCACGGGTGGTGTAAATGGCCAAGCTTTCGCTCGACAGTCTCACCCGCAGCTATGGCGACTTGACCGTCGTCAACTCGGTGTCACTCGACATTCCGCACGGCGAATTTCTGGTTCTGCTGGGCCCGAGCGGCTGCGGAAAAACCACAACCTTGCGGATGATTGCCGGTTTTGTGGAGCCCAGTTCGGGGTCCATCCGGATCGGCACGCAAGATGTCACCGCCAAGCCACCGTGGAAGCGCAATTGCGGACTGGTCTTCCAGAATTACGCCTTGTTTCCGCATATGACGGTGGCGGAAAATGTTGCCTTCGGACTTGAAATGCGCCAGGTCGACAAATCCGAGATGGCCAAGCGCGTCAGTGATGCCTTGCGCATGGTGCGGCTCGACCATCTGGGCCACCGCTATCCCCGGCAAATGTCGGGCGGGCAGCAACAGCGTGTGGCTCTGGCGCGCGCGCTGGCAATCCAGCCGGATGTGCTGTTGCTCGACGAGCCGCTGTCCAATCTCGACGCCAAATTGCGCGAGGAGGTCCGCATTGAAATCCGCGAACTGCAACGCAAGCTCGGTTTGACCACCATTCTGGTAACCCATGACCAGGAAGAGGCCCTGACCGTGGCCGACCGTCTGGTGGTGATGCAGGATGGCCATGTCAGGCAGATCGGCAGCAAGCGCGATCTGTATGAACGCCCTGCCGACCGCTTCATTGCCTCCTTTATCGGCCGCAGCTGTTTCAACGAAGGCACGGTGACCCAGCCCGGACGGTTCGAAACCGAGGACGGTCTGGTGTTCAAAGTCGCCGATGCCGGAAGAACGGGGCCGGCCAGTCTGGCTTTGCGGCCCGAGCGTTTTGTCATGGGTGATCAGGCCCGCGGCATGGACAACCACTTCACCGGCACGGTGGATTTCGTGTCCTATCTGGGGTCGTCGGTTGATGCCCATGTGCGTTTGGGCCCTTCCACCAGGATGGTGGTGCAGATGGCCAATCGCGACGGCTTGATCGAACCCGCCGAGGGTGACGAGTTAATGATAGGTTGGGCCCAATCGGCCGGTCTGATCTATTCACGCAACCAGGGGCCGGTCTCGCAAGGGGGATAAATGTCATGACCAAGCATAAAACAACGTTGTTGAACCGCCGCCATTTCATGCAGATGACCGCACTCGCCTCCGGCACGATGGCGCTGACGGCGGCAGGATCCTCGCAGGTCTTTGCCCAGCAGGCCAAGGTGGTTGTCGGCACCTGGGGCGGTGACTATGCCCGCCTGCTGACCAAAAATATCGAGGACCCGATCCTGAAGCCGAAGGGCATCGAGAGCGTGCAGGATCAGGCCTCGGACGCGCCGCGCCGCGCCAAGATGGTTGCCGAAAAGCGCCTGCCGCGCGGTACCACCGACATCCAGGGGTTCTCCTCCGCCAATATGTTCGAGATGAACGAGGCCGAGGTTGTCGAAAAGCTCGATTATTCGAAGATTCCCAATGCCGTGAACCTGCTGCCCGAAATGAAATATACCTACGGCATCGGGCAGATCTATTCGGGCAAGGTCGTCGTCTATAACCCCAAGATGATTTCACCCGCGCCGACCAGTTTCAAGGATGCCTTCGATCCGAAATGGGGCAGCAAGGTCGGTGTCATCGATATCCAGTATATCTATGTGGTGATGGCGGCTTCGCTGGCTGCCACCAATGGCGCATCGATGACCGATTTCGAAAAGGCCAAAGATGTGCTGATGGCCGCCAAAAAGGCGGGGGTTCGGGTCTATCCGACCAACGAGGCTTTTGCCCAGGCGCTCAAAACCGAGGAAATCGGCATGGGCATCATGTGGAAAGCCCGCGCCGTGCAGTGGCAGAATTCCGGCATTGCGGTTGAATCCGCCGCACCGACCGAGGGCATCCCGCTCTATATTTCCGGCTTCTCGATTGCCAAGAATGCGCCCAACAAGGATGCGGCCTATGCCTATCTGAATGCAATGCTGGAAAAGAGTGCGCAAGAGGCCTTCGCCGTCGATATGGGCTATAATCCGACCGTTAAAAATGCGGTGGTTGCGCCCGACCTGCAAAAGCGCATCGGCTTTACAGCGGACGAGATGAAGCGGCTGAAAGATCTCAATTACGAGTACATCGCCAAGAATGACGCGGCGATCAAGGAGTGGTGGGACAAGGTGTTCAAAGCCTGAGCATGACCCCTGCATCCGCACAAGCACGGCGAGGCCTGACGGCCTCGCTGTTGATCGGTCCGGCAACGGTTTTCGTGGCCGTGAGCCTGCTTGTGCCGATGGCCATTCTGTTCCGCTATAGCCTGAATGCCTTTGTGCCGGGCAAGTTCATGGTCGATGCGCTGACCATCGACAATTACGTCAAATTTTTTACCGATCCCTATTATTCCTCGGTCCTGCTGCGGACGGTGCGGGTGGCGACGCTGTGCACGCTTGTCTGTTTCGTATTGGGCTTTCCGCTGGCCTATGTGCTGGCACGCAGCCAGTCGCGGTTCAAAAACCTGCTGGTGATCCTTGTCGTGCTGCCTTTGTTCGTCGGTAATGCCGTGCGTGCGGCTGGCTGGATGGTGTCGCTGGGCAATAAGGGGGCATTCAACCAGCTGATGATCGGGCTTGGCGTGATCGATCAGCCGATCGAGATCATGTATACCGAGGCGGCAGTGCTGATCGGTATCATCGCCGTCAATCTGCCCTATATGGTTCTGACGCTGCAAGGCGTATTGGAAGGCATTGCGCGCTCGACCGAGGAAGCCGCCTTCAGTCTGGGGGCCACGCCGCTGGTCATGGCGCGCCGGATCCTGTGGCCTCTGGCAATGCCGGGCATCTTGGCCGGCAGCATCCTGACTTTCATTCTGGCCATGAATGCCTATGCGACACCGGCTTTGCTGGGCGGTCCCAAATTCCAGATGATGGGCACCCTGGTCTATGGCCAGTTTTCGCAGCAGAACAATTGGCCGTTCGGTGGCGCGATTTCCTTCATCCTGATGTCGGCCACACTGGTGCTGACCAGCGTCTCGCAGATGCTGATTGCCCGGCGCTATCACGTCTCGTGACGATCGCAGTCCCCTTACTGCTCCAGCCAATCGGATGAGCGAGATGATGACGGATAGCCTGTTTCTGTATGCCGTGATTTGTGCCGTGGCCTTTGCGATTGCCTTTATGAAAGGCGCATTCGGCGGCGGCCTTGCGGTCATTGGCATTCCGTTGTTGTCACTGGTGATGCCGCCTCTGGAGGCTGGCGCGCTGCTGGCACCGCTGCTGGTGGTGATGGATCTCTTCGCGCTCAGATACTGGTCGGTCCACACCTGGTCCAAGCCCGATCTGGCGATCCTGATCCCGTCCATGGTGGTGGGTGTCGTGGGTGGAGCACTGCTGGTATCGGTGCTGTCGGCAGGGTGGATCGGCCTGGTGATTGCGCTCACCAGTCTGGTGTTCAGCCTGATGTATTTTGCCGGCGGCGTGCGCAAAGGCATGGGCAAGCCTTCATGGCGGATGGGTTTTTTCGCAGGCAGTGCATCGGGCTGTGCCACTATGATTGCCAATGCGGGTGGCCCGCCTTTGGCCATGTACCTGCTCAGCCGCCATCTTTCGAAAACCATCTATACCGGCACGGCCAGCATTGTCGCCGCCACGGGCAATGTTCTCAAACTGCTGCCATGGTTGCTGATTGCCCAGCTCGATGCCGCGTTTTTATGGAAAATCCTGCTGGCGGTGCCCTTTATCGCTTTCGGGGTGTTCTGTGGTTTCAGGCTGAACCAGAGACTGGACCAAAAACGCCTGTTCGGCATCTGCCACGCTTTGCTGATCCTGCTGGCCATCAAAATGCTGGTTTCAGCCCTTATGACCCTCAATCCCGGGCTGTCGGGCCTCGTCTGAACGTCCTGCCACACGGCCGGACGTACGGTTTCGGGCTGGCGTTCACGCGCCCTCTTTTTCGTAACGGTAGCGGAAATTGCAATGGGATGCGCCTTGCATGATGGTCTGGCTGCGCTCCAGTTTCAGTTTGGGGTCGTAGCCTTCGCAAAACGTGCCGTCGCGCTGGCAGGACAGGAGATGGCCGATCTCGCCGATCCCCATCTCCCTATACATCTCCGCATAGCGGCAACGCGTGACGTTGAAATCGAGCGCGGTGTCCGAGCTGTGCAGCACATCCATTTGCAGGGCGTCATCCATGGTCCACAGCGGCAGCAGATCGGCGAAGCTTTGTAGCGAGGTCGGTCCGTCGGCCTGCTTGGCCATATCCTGCCCCTGGACAATCGATGCCTGCCGGACAGCCTCGCCGATCACGGCCTTGGCTTCGTCAATGCCATGCCGCTGTTTGACCGTCTCGTAGACAAATTTCAGAATATTGGCTTCCAGCCGGCGGCGCTCGATCATGGGCATCGGGGCTGAACCGGGGGCAGGGGTAGGTGCAGGGGCAGTCGATTGTGTCATGATGCGACCTCGTTATGGGCGTCCGGTGAATGTAGGCTATGCCCGCCAAGATAGGTTTCTTTGACGCGCGGATCATCCAGCAGGTGGCTTGCCTGCCCCGCCAGAACAATCCGGCCGCCATCCATCACTGCCGCCCGGTCGGCGACCGCAAGGGCTGGGACCAGTACGGATCGGCCATGACAGCCAGCCGACAAGCCATTGTGCAACGTCACTACGCGTTTGTATAACCAAATTTATTATACACACAAATTAAATTGTTATTTTATTTATTTAACAAAAAATAATTGTATTATCAAACATTCAAGTCCTGTTCTCGCCGAAACCACGCAGCACGCAAACCCGTTCATCGGCTGCCAGAGGTGGAACCGATAAAATGTTCTTGTTATGTTCTGTTTCCGTGATTATGCTCCTCCATCATTGTTTAGGGAGGGGCGTGTTCCTGTGCGTGCGTTACAAGCGGTTATCCGGTCGAAGGTGGCATTGCCGATCTATATGACAGCCGTCTCGGCGGGTTTTCCGTCGCCGGCGGAAGATTATGTCGAGGGCCAATTGGACCTGAACGACCATCTGATCCCGCATCCCTCTGCCACGTTCATGGTGCGGGCGGTGGGGGATTCGATGACGGGGGCCGGGATTTTTTCCGGCGATATTCTGGTGGTCGATCGCAGCGTGCAAGCCCGTCACGGCTCCATCATCATTGCGGTGCTGAATGCCGAACTGACCGTCAAACGGCTTTACCGGCGCAAAGGCATTGTGCGGTTGGAGGCAGCCAATCCGGCCTATCCTGCCATCGAGATGTCGGATGGATCCGATCTGTGTTGCTGGGGGGTGGTCACTGCCGCCATCCACCAGTTCGATCCGCGGCCCGCACGCCATGTTCCTGCGGGGGAAGGATGAGCGGCCACTATGGGCGCGGTTGAAATCCTGTATGATCCCTGCGGTCAGTCCGATCTGTTTTCATTTGGAGGTTCCATGCAAAGACTTCACCAGAATGCCCGCCGCAGCCGCGCCATCATTGTCAACAATATGGTCTACCTGTCGGGCCAATATGCCGATGACACCGATACCGGCATCCAGGGGCAGACCGAGCAGATCCTTCACAAGATCGATGTGCTGCTGGCCGAGGCGGGGACGGATCGCAGCAAGCTGGTGCAGGCCAGCATCTGGCTGAAAAGCATGGACGATTATGACGGCTTCAATGCGGTGTGGGATGCCTGGGTCATTCCCGGCCACACGCCGACACGCGCCTGCGGCGAGGTGAAAATGGCCGATGACGATATGCTGGTCGAAATTATTGCCGTGGCTGCCCTGTAACAACAGGATAGAAGGATCGGATCGCCACAGGTTTGCCATGCCCCTTTTCGCACTTGTCGATTGCAATAACTTCTATGTCAGTTGCGAGCGCCTGTTTGATCCCGGGCTCGAAGGCAGGCCGGTGATTGTGCTGTCCAACAATGACGGTTGCGCCGTGTCGCGCTCGGCCGAGGCCAAGGCTTTGGGGATCAGGATGGGCGTGCCGCTGTTCAAGATCAGAGACCTTGTCTCCTCGCAACAGGTCGTGGTCCGCTCGTCCAACTATGCGCTGTATGGCGATATCAGCGCGCGGGTCGATGCGGCTTTGTCGCAATTCAGTCCGCGGATTGAAAACTATTCGATCGACGAGAGTTTTCTCGACCTATCCGATCTGCCGTCCGGCTGCGATCCGGTGGAGCTGGGGGCGCGCATGCGCGCAACCGTGTTGCAATGGGTGGGGATCCCGACCTGTGTCGGGATCGGGCCGACCAAAACACTCGCCAAGCTGGCCAACCATATCGCCAAGACACACCCGTTGATGAAAGGGGTCTGCCATTTGCAGCCTGACACGATTGACGTGTTGCTGGCCGCCGTCAATGTCAAGGAAGTCTGGGGCATTGGCGGCTCCTATCTGGCGCGCCTGAACGCGATCGGCGTCCAGACGGCACTGGACTTGAAGCGGCTCGATCCTGTGCGGGCGCGCGAACTGCTGACCGTCGTGGGACAACGGACGGTGCAGGAGTTGAACGGTATTCCCTGTTCGGATCTGGAGCTGTATCCCAAACCCAAACAGGCCACCGCTGTGACCCGTTCGTTCGGCAAGCCGGTCACGGTGTCTGGCGAGATGGAGGAAGCCGTCAGTTTCTATGCGGCGCGGGCGGGCGAGAAGCTGCGCAGGGCCGGGCAGGAATGCGGCTATCTGAGCGTGTTCATCCGCACCAATGTGTTCAACAAGGATCCCAAATATTCGGCCTCGCGCGCTATCCGTCTTCCGTTACCCACCAATGACAGCCGGATGCTGGTCCATTATGCCCTGCAGGGTCTGGCGTCCATCTGGCGGGAGGGCTACCGCTATGCCAAGGCAGGCGTGATCCTCACCGAGCTGGTCCGCGAAGGCACGGGGCAGGGACAGCTGTTCCAGCCCGCCCCTTCCGGCAAAAGCAGTGCGATGATGCAGGTGATGGACCAGCTCAACAAACGGATGGGCCGGGGCACGGTCTATCAGGCTGTCACCGGCATCAAACGCGATTGGTCCTTGCGTGCCGAACACCACTCTCCGCGTTATACCAGCCGCTGGACGGATTTGCCGAAAGCCAGGTGTTAAGGGTTGAACCGGTTGAACGCGGGCCGCAATCCGGTCAAGATGATCTTCGCTAGCCGTACCGGCATGGCAGGATCGAAGATCTCGCCCAGACAGGATGGGCTTTCCACAATTTTGCTTGATATGATCCGAAAATGGATTTGTGCCGTTTGTAAAGGGGGGGCAGCATAGTTGCATGCCCGATCAGGGACAAAAAAATGGATATTGTATCGATTGAATTTCTGTGGGCCCTGGTGGCCATCATCATGATCGATGTGGTGCTGGGTGGTGAAAACGCCTTGGTGATCGCCATGGCCGCGAAACAGCTGCCCGAGGATTTGCGCAAGCGCGCCATGCTGTGGGGCACGCTGGGGGCGGTGGCGACGCGGTTTGTTTGCGTGGCTGCGTTGACCTATCTGCTGCTGATCCCGGGCTTGCGTCTGGTCGGCGGCATCGCCCTGATTTTTATAGCCTGGCGGCTCACCTCCAGCTCGCATGACCACGATCAGGTCAAATCGGCCACAACCTTCTGGGGAGCCATGGGCACCATCATCATGGCCGATGCCGTGATGGGTCTGGACAATGCGCTTGCCATTGCCGGAGCTGCCGGTGGCAGCTGGCTGTTGATCATCATCGGCCTTCTGGTCAGCGTGCCCATTATCCTGTTCGGCAGCACCCTGGTCGGCAGGATCATGGAGCGTTATCCCGACAGTGTGTTTGCCGGTGCCTTCGTTCTCTATGTCGTGGCGATCAAGATGATCATGACCGAACCTTTTGTGAAGGCCCATGTCGATCCGATGCACGATCTGGGCGAATTTGCTTTGCCCTGGGTCGGAGGGCTGGTGCTGACGGCCAAGCAATATTACCGCACCCGCGTGGCACGTTCGGCCTGAGCCGCTTTCGCTTGGCTCAATGCCCGCCGAGATAGGTGGCGATCAGCTTGGGGTCGTGGATCAGCGTGTCGGCAGGTATTTAACGGTTGGGCTTTTGAGAAGTCACTGATTGACAAAAGCACCCGCAGAACGGCTTCTGCGGGTGCTGTGATGATCGCTGTGTCGGGCCGGCAAAGGCCTTGCGGCTCAGGCCAGATCGAAACGGTCGAGGTTCATCACCTTGGTCCAGGCGGCGACGAAATCATTGATGAAGGTCTTCTGTGCGTCGTCGCAGGCATAGACTTCGGCCAGCGCCCGCAACTGCGAATTCG
>Ga0114963_10003773_pt1 | contig 10374 bp, 4 predicted proteins | sample C_131016_EF_Meta_FD_87019 | JGI IMG/M metagenome (GOLD analysis project Ga0114963, IMG submission 87019) | Freshwater microbial communities from Lake Croche, Canada to study carbon cycling - C_131016_EF_MetaG | ecosystem: Environmental > Aquatic > Freshwater > Lake | place: Lake Croche, Canada...
ATTTGGGATATGTTTACAGAAGGAACTAAGAAAAATGTATTCGTTGCTTTATTTTCAAACTTTGCAGAAGGTACAGGAGCAATGGCTTCTAAACCTATTTGGGATATGTTTACAGAAGGAACTAAGAAAAATGTATTCGTTGCTTTATTTTCAAACTTTGCAGAAGGTACAGGAGCAATAACTGCCAAACCTATTTGGGATCTATTTACTACTCCCACCGATAAAAAGAATGTTTCAGAATTTATAGATACTACACAAAAATTAAACTTATCTGAAATACTTGGTGGTACAGTAAGTGCTTGGGGATATATAGATCAAACAGCAACTGGGAAACAAACTATTGGGAGCATTCTTAGCACTACCACAAAAGCTACACCCTGGGATTACATAAACGTAGTAGAGGGTGTTGGAAAGCAAACCCTTGGAAATATCCTTAGCACTACAACATTAGCTACACCTTGGACATACATAAATCTAGTAGAAGGTACTGGAAAGAAAAGCATTGGAAACATATTTAGCACTACTACATTGGCTGCACCCTGGGACTACATAAATCAAGTAGATAATGTTGGAAAAAAGAGTTTTTCCACATTACTTCTTGCTACTCCATTAATAAGTGCTTGGACCTACATAGATCAAACACCGACTGGTAAGAAAACTTTTGGCGCAATACTTTCATCAGCAATTGGTTGGGATTACATAGATCAAACAGATGCCACTGGAAAGAAAACTTTTGCGACTATTCTCAAAGCTGACAGAGTGCTTCCTTGGAATTACATAGATCAAACAGATAGCGCAACTGGTGGAAAGAAAAGCATTGGGAATATATTTAGCACTACAGATAAACCAAGTGTTTGGACTTATATAAATACGACAAACACACTTGATGTTACTACAAAATTAACTGGCTCAAAATCTATGTGGGATTTTATTACTACCACGCCCAAAGATGTTACAGACTTACTTTTAGCTTCAAATGGAAATAAAATAGATTTTTGGAGCTACATGACAATAGTAAAGAAAAGACCAACAGATATAATTGATACTTCAACAGGATTGGCTATAACTAATACTACTAGTTGGACTTCACCAATGCCAGTGTATCTTGCATCTAATGACAGAACTCCCGTAGCAGTTGACATAAATAGGGGAACTTCGGGAGACAATTACATAAAAGTATTAACTCAAAAAAATCAAGCTAGTGGTTGGGGCAGAGCGACTGGTGGTTATATTAGTGGTCCAGGTGGTCCAACATCCGATATGATTCCCGCCATGTTATCAAATGGGGAATATGTCATCAGAGCATCTGCTGTATCATCTTATGGCAAAGATATGCTAGATTCAATTAACAATAGAAAATTTGCAACAGGTGGTCTTGCAACAAGATATGCAATTGGCGGGGCTGTGGAAACAGGCAATAATTCATCATTTAGTGACAATTCAGTGTATAATATTAATGTAACTGCGAACACCAATGCAAACGCAGACGATATTGCTAACACAGTAATTAAAGCAATTCAGAGACAACAGAGTTCTTTGACAACAAGTAGAAATATGGGGAGTATGAGATAATGCCTTACTATTCAGCATCATCTGGTTTAGCTGTAGCAACTCAATCTGCCCCCACAGTATTTTACCCCCTTACCGATCATAATAGACAACCAATAACTATTGATTTTGAAGTTATTGAAAAAGTAAATAGAATGGCGGATGGAACTATGAGAAAGTTTGTTGTTGCTAGAAAAAGAAAAATTAATGTATCTTGGAGTCAAGTGGTTTCAGGTACAGAAAAACCATATTATCCAGTAAAAGGATCCACGCCAGCATCTTCTGCTTGGGGTGGTGCCACAATGACTGCTGATGGATATAAGGGCGGAGCTTGGATTAAATCATTCTATGAACAAAATGTCTTTACACCAATTAAACTTAGAGTAACACATTCTCAAGATACCGCATCGGCAAATGCTGCAAGTGCTTTTTATCCCTCTCCCAGTACATCTGGAGAGATATTTGATTGCTATATTACAAGTTTTAGTTATGACATTACTAAGCGTTATACATTAACAGACCTTGTTGATATTAAAATGGAATTTACGGAGATTTAATGTTAGGTACTGCATCAACACAACAATTATTTGCTTCTGCTAATTCAATTGGAGTAATACCTCAAGTTTGGGCGGAATGGAATTATAATTCTTTCATTCAACCAATGATTATTACTTCAGGAAGTGGAACTAATTTAGTTTTAACATCAGCATCTTCACTTACAAGTTCAGCTAAATGGACAAGTGAATCTGCAACTATTGCAAAAAATAGCACTGGAAGAAATATGGATGTAAATTCAAGCGGATCGTCAATATCTATTACTATGACCGCTGACGGCGTAAATCAAAATTTTGTTGCAACAGCAACATCTGCATCATCTAAACTTACAAATTCTGCATCTCCAGGATATTACAAATTAGTTTTTTATGCAAAAGTTAACAATTTTGGATCTACATCTGGAACCCCATCTAATATAAAAAATGTTAATGCTGTCACAAGTGGTGCAGCAACTGCAAGCATATCTCTTGGAAATATTGTCCATGATTTTAATTCTTCGGGAGATATTATTGCTCAACATAATCAAACAAATTCTATTTATTATGCTAGTGCAGGATGGACTAGAGTTGTAAGTACCTTTGACACCTTACCCACTACTGCATCTGTAAGACTTCATGTTTCTAATGCTGTATATCCCGAAGTAAATGCTATTCCTGGACAAAAATTCCTACTTGACGGGGTAATTTTAGAAAGATCAAGCTCCGCAACTAATTATTCAAATAATAGTAATTTAATTTCAAACTATTCATTTGAGTCTGGAACCACTGGTTGGAATTCAAATCAAGGATCTTCAATTTCATTAAATACATCAAGCGGTCTTTTTGGAAGCAATTGTTTAGAAGTTACACAGTCATCAACACAATATTCTGGAACAGTAATGGATAACATAGCAGTAAATCCTTCAACAACGTACACATTTTCTTACTATGTAAAAACTGGAAGTGGAACCACAAATATTAATTTGGGCGGAGTAGTGTTTTTTAGAGATAGTTCTTTGACAATTAATCCAACTTGGTTTTATACAAGTAATGTTAATTACACTAATGCTCAAGGGTGGGTAAGAGTTTCAAGAACATTTACTACATATTCAGATACTAGATATATACAGTTATTTATTTGCCCATTAGACAATGGTGTTTCTGGACAAAAATTCTTAATTGACGGAGTTATGCTGGAAGCATCTACAAGTGCTGGACCATACAACCTTGTTACAAATTCATCATTTGAAAACGGAACTACTGGTTGGATTGGCAACGATTCTGGTAAAATTAGATCAGTTTCATATAATTCATTGTTTGGGTCAAATTCTTTAGAAGTAACACAATCTGGAACACCTTATTCTGGAGTAGTAACAAATGATCTTATTGAAGTAAAGCCATCAACAACTTATACATACTCATATTATATAAGGACGGGACCAGCATACGGACCAGCTGCCGATACAAATTATTATTATAGGGTGGTGGGAGTTGGAAATAATGGTCAAACTTTAGGACCAGATATTACCAGTAACTCTGACGTAGCTCTTATAACATCAACAAATAGCGCATCAAATACAATTACTTGGGGCTTAGATAGTTCTGCAGCAGCATACAAAATATACAGGTCAAATACGTTGGGTGAAATTATTTATTTAGATACTACTACAGGCTATTTGAATACCGATAATCAGGCAAAAAGAGGATCACCTTTTTACACAGATGATTTATCAACATCAAGTACCAAGGGTTCTTATTTAGATAATGATAGTTTTAATACTAATATTAATTTAATTCCTGTTATTAAAACATACGATGAATCAATGACTCAACAAAATGTATTTCAAACTTGTAAGGTATATGAAACAAATGATGGGAATCCTACATTTTCAACAAGCACTATAGACATTAATTTTGAAAGATGGCAAAAAATAGAAATTTGCTTTGGTGTAAACAGTGACGATTCTAATAATTATTTTTCAAGATTTTTATTAGATTTAAACCTTTCGGCAAATCATAAAAATGCGGAAATATTGTTTACTGATTTTAATTTATACAAAATTACGGAATTTGATTTTAAATATCAAAATATTTTTCCAACAGAATCTGCATTTTTACCAACAAGACCTGGAGAAGTTTTACTACACCCCCTTTTGCCAAATAAAGATAAAGTTGTAAAAAATTATAATACTTCTTCCGCAAAGCCAGTTAGTTTTGTGACAAAAATTGCTACCTTAACTACTGAATCAAAATTTCCAACTTACAATCAAATTGCTGACTCAGATAATAAATTTAAATATTATATTTCATCAAATACCGAAGAAAAATCTTTACAGGCAATTTATGATAATTATCTATCTATAAATAAAATTGTTATTAAGTTAGATGAATCTTATGCTTCTTTTACCAGTGGTTCCGTTAATATCTATGCTAGTGCAACAAATACTAAAACCGCAATAAGTCTTTCAAATGCCGACTTTAATTCAAATGGAATTGCAGTATTATACTATTCTAGTGCTGGATGGTCAACTACCCCTTGGGATTCTCCCCCTCAACTTACAGCAAGTGGAACTTTACAATATATAAGCTCACAAGTTAGAGCGGTAGAGCTTGTTTGCAATAGCTTATCTAATGGAACAATGTATACTCCAACAACTAGTAAGGGAGATAACAGAATAAGAGTAATTGAACTATCTCCCAGACTTGAAATAGATCTTAGCAATTATACCTATCAGGTTAGTTGCAAAAAAGATTTAGTAAATACGCAATCGGGAGGTTTGCCATTTTCTTGGATTACCGCCAATAGTGGAACTATTGAATTTTCTAATATTCCATCATACAGGAGTGACGGATATGGGGCAACTACTTTTGAAAATGATTCTAAAAAATCTGTTTTTTATAATTTGATGAGACAGGGAGTTAAGTTTACAGCAATTTTAAAACCATCATCATATGAAACACAACTTACAGAAAAAATTCCTTTATTTGTTATGTATTCAGATACTTGGAGTCTTAATGATTTAGATTCTGTTTCCGTTGAACTTTACGACATTACTAAATTATTTATGATGGGATCGGAATCCCTACACTATTTTTCCTATGATAGCAATGTAATAACTGTGATTAAAGAATTTTTAGATTATTCTGGATTTAGTGATTATGATTATAATGGTCTATATCAATTACCTGAAATTAATACCAAGGTATCTGGATTTTGGACGGATGAACAAAAATCAGTTTTTACAAATCTTCAAGAGTTTTTGTTACCACATCAAATTGCTGCATCCGTTGACGAGTATGGAATTCTAAGATTTGAAAGTTTATCTCAAGTTTTTAATAAATTTGGTGCGGGCAATTTTTCTGCAGATTTTGCTATAACAGATTATCCAGTTTCAAGTATTGGATCTTCTAGTAGTAGGTATATTGCAAACATTATTCCAGATACCTTCTCTGAAACCATTGGTCAAAAAATTGGTGCAATTGTTATTAATTATAAAACACCATTAACATTTAGAAGTAATGTAGATAAAGAAAATGTGGCAAATTCACTAGTAGATCCTAAAGTAAATACTGTAGATGCCCCGCATTCAATTTGGACAATGAAAGAATCAGATGGTCTTTCTCAATTTTTTATTAAAGGTGATTTTACGGCAACCAGTAGAACACTTAATGTACCTATTGGACAATTAGGTATTGACAAAGATAAAAACACATATATTGTATCTGAAGGTTCTGGTTCTTCTCCAAGAAGAAATTTGGCAAAAAAGTCGGGAGATTTATTAATTGGATCAGAAATAATTGGTTATTCTGGCGTAGAGTATTCTTTTCAAGATTCAAATGACACTACAAATAAAATTACAAGAACTATATATGAAGAAGCAGATTTAGTATCAGCTCTTAATGATTTTCAAATATACAACTCTGGCTCTGCTTTTGGAAATACATCGTCTGTACAATACCAGCCAACTGGAAGATTAATGAATGTGGTAAGAGGAAAATATGGAACTCCATCAGATGAGTTATATAATCACACGGAATACGATTCTGCTTCTCAAACACCTTTTAGATTTTTTTCCGCTTCGTTAACAAAAAATACAATGAGTCCTGCAACTTTTTATAATGCTACATCAACTATTGGCACAAATAAAGGAAATAACGGTGTTTTAAAAATTTCGGGATCTAAAACTTATGCTCTTTCAATTGCTCAAGCAAAAATAAAACAAAGTGATTACAATTTCTTTTCTTTATCATTTGCCATAGATGAGGGGAATGGAAATAATCTTACTGGGTATAAAAATAAAAAGACTAAAAATACAATTTCTGTTGCATCTTATGGAAAATTAAGCACAACAGCAAGAGCAGCCTATGAACCAATTTACGTTCTTGTACCCAATAATTCTGCATTTGGAATAATTTTAAATACGGCATCTAATACCACAACAACATCACCTACAGCTTTTTGTGTAGAAATTTCACAAAATGTCAGTGGCACAACCGTTACAAACAATCTTATCGTGTATAACCAATTAACAACAAAAAAACTTGTTGATGAAAAAATAGATTTTTCACAATTTGTTGGATACAATGCATATAACCCTAATGTGTTTGATGGTCAACCACACACTCTAAACTTATACTTTGACGGTACATCTATTGTTATATCAATAGATGGTTATTCCAAAAGATATGATTTAAAAGGTGATGACACTCTAAATCCAGCATCCCAAAGTTTTTTTGGAGCATACATAAGACCTCTAGAATCTTCAACACAAACACTATGTATTTATGAATTGTATGCTGCTAATTATAATGGAACCGATTTAACCTATACAAACAATAGACATTTTACTTCTCAAAAATACTTGGATGACTTAATCAATAAAGTTCATACTACATATTCATATTTTCATTATGCTAGTCCACCTTTAGCAAGAGGAATAAATTTTTATGACGTAAAATTAGAAAGTGCTCCAGTATTTACTAAATCTCCAAAAACAATTAGTATTCAAAAAATATCTTATATTAATGCTGGCGCAGATTGGACACAATTACAACCTGTTGTTAAGGGAGATATATCATATTCATCAGTCAAGGGGTCTGCATTTCAACAAAAATTTGCCATAGCTCATGATGGACCAATTAGTCAAGGTCTAATCCTTTTAAATACTGGTAACGCTAAACAGGGAGAAGTATCTACATCTCTAACATTGCTTGGAAACAATATGTATCTTTCAGAGCAAAAAACTTTAAAGCGGGTAGTGGATAGAAATTATGCAAATAATACAATATCTCTTGCGGTAGATTGGGCAAGGGATACACTACAGGTTGAAAAAATTCTTTCCAATATTGTTCGTGCAAATTCAAGTTTTAATCTAGATTATTCAATTCGTATTTTTGGAAACCCGCTAATTCAAGCTGGAGATTTTGGTCAAATTACATATAGACTAAAAAGAATTGGATCCGATCCAGTAGACACATCAATAAAGCCATTGGTGGGTTTAATTACTTCAGTTAAAAATACTTATCGTGATGGTTTGGATAGCACAGAGCTAACATTTAAACCGATGATAATCTCGTAAATGGTATAATATATAGAATGGAGGATGTAATTATATGATAGAACGCCCAAGTGACCTTTCCACAAGGTACACTAACCCAAATTCTATTCCCAAGGGAGCAAGAAAAATTATTACTTCTACTGACCCTAGAAATAATTCTATGTTTTTATTATTAAATCCAGATACCATTGTTGTAGATGAAGGAAGTTTACCTAACTTACAAGTCGATGAAGAAAATACAATAGAAAGTAATTTTTATCAGGAAGAAGTTAGTCCAGAGTACGATGATTATGCTGCAAGTCCAGAGGATCTCTTATCTTCTGGACAAGCAATTCTAGATACTCCAGAAAACCTTTACATATCAACAGATAGCTTTGCGATAGAAGATGTAAACTCTGTAAATGGAGATGGAACAATTACATATCTAACCACCCTATCTTTTGATGACGTTGCTGGAGCATCAAGTTATGAATATATAATTAGTGCGGTGAACTGATGAACCTAAAAGGAAAATACGTTTTTAGTTCTAATGGAGAAATTCTATCCGAGGGTGAAAATATTATTACCGCAAATGGCGCACTAATGATTAATAGGTATTTAGCTAATTCTTCTGTAGAGTGGGCGGGAACACTTGCAATTGGTGCACTAGGTACAACATCAGCATCCACCGATACTAAACTTGGATACGAGATTTACAGAACACCAATTACTTTAAAGTCATATATATCTAGTGGAAGTGTTAATCAAATAGCAATGAAAGCTACCTTAGATACAAATATTGTTGCAAAAATATACGAGGTGGGAGTAATACCCTTATCACATATTGTTGGAGCTTATAAAGACAACTTTATTCTTACCCCCTTCTCAGAACAAGATCCATTTGGATATTGGTTGAATGGTACTTCTGAATCTACGGCTAGTACCGCAATATATAATAGTGCCAGTTCTCGTGTAGACAAATATAATGTTTCTGCATCAAATACAAGTGTAACTGTTAAAACAAATTTTTATCAAAATCTTTCAGCATTTAATACTAACGATTTTCTTCAATTATTATATGCAGTTACAGCATCTGGCACTAGTCCTTCACTTACAATTACCTTGTTAGATTCAGCAAGTAATGCGTGGATTTCTCAAACTATTGTTTTGCCAACATCATCTGTTGGTTATTATAGTGCTTCATTAGCAATGCCTAATTCTGCAGCATCAGGATTTACATATAATTTAAATAAAATTATATTAAGTTTGGTTGGCGGTACAGGAACAACTGAATATGATGCTCTTAAATTTATGTCTGGAGCAACACTTCCCCCAGAACTAAAATTAGTTAGTAGAAAATCTTCTACCACCCCCATTATCACAAAGACCGCAGGTCAGCCTGTAGATATTGAATACTACCTGACGGTGACTTAATGGCTAGTATTAATCTAACAAAGTTAAAGCCAGGAAAAACTTATGTAGTTAAAGTAAGAGCAGTAGATGAAGAAGGTAATTATTCTCAATATTCTTTTGGATATTCATTTACAGTTCCCGCCACCAATGTAGATGGCACACAATTAACAGCAACAAATAATTCTGTAGTTACTGCACTTGCACCAAATTCATCAAGTGCTACAGGTGGAGCATTAATTGCTGGAGGATTGAATGCAAATGGTGCTGCAAATGCAGGTGCATTAAATCTTGGAAGTGTTTGGAATGGTACAGCAAGTTCTATTGCTAAATTAACAGGCACAGCAAATACTGGGGCGGTAGTTATAAATAGCACTGGTATTCTTGGATATCAACTGCTAACATCATCTTCGGGACAGGCTAACTTTTTCCTTGACACATATTCGGGAAATGCCTATTTTAGAGGAACTGTCTACGCAGCATCTGGATTAATAGGCGGGTTTAACATTGGTCCTACTAGCCTTTATAATACTGCTAGTGGCAATATAATATCTATGAACGCTGGTCTTACAGGAGAATATCCAAGTTTTAAGATTGTTGGAGCTTCATCTTCTTTGATTATTTCTGGAGACGAATCTTATCCTCAAATTATATTTAATAATAATAATAGCACCATATATTCAGATTTATTAATCAAAGCAGGTGCAATTGGTTCTCCAGATTTCAGCACTCCCGCAACTTTTAAAAGTCGTGGAGAAATTTTATTTTGGGGGGCAAATTCTACAAATCCAAATCAAATTACTATTAGAAGGTATGGAGAATCTGGAAGCACTGGTTCAGATGGATTAGCATTTATTGATTTGCAAACAAACACATCATCAGGAACTCCCGATGTATCAAGAATTACACTATCTGCTGGACAATCAAATGGAATTAATCCTTCTTCTTCTGAATATGTTAATATTGAATTATACAAGTCTTTTGGAGATACACCAGCTTCAGCAAACCCTGCATACTTAAAACTAAAAGTAAATGAAACAGGCAATTCAAATACTGTAACAATGTCTGCCAGTTCAACAATATTTGAAATTGGCAATTCAAATACTGTAACAATGTCTGCAAGTGAAACTTTTACAGATCAAACTTTAAGAATCACTGGAAATTCAGGTACACAAAATAATTACTACTTAAGTGTGATTTCTTATGCAGCAGCATCTGCAACTGCATTTATTCAAACACCGTATTTTGGAAATAAGCCCGCATTAATTTTACAAGGTAGCAGTTTTCCAGGAAATTTATTGGAGTTTAAAAATTCTTCAGCATCACTATTATCTTATTTTGATAGA
>Ga0114963_10003774_pt1 | contig 10371 bp, 8 predicted proteins | sample C_131016_EF_Meta_FD_87019 | JGI IMG/M metagenome (GOLD analysis project Ga0114963, IMG submission 87019) | Freshwater microbial communities from Lake Croche, Canada to study carbon cycling - C_131016_EF_MetaG | ecosystem: Environmental > Aquatic > Freshwater > Lake | place: Lake Croche, Canada...
GATATTACCCAATCGATTCTTAAGATCTTGAATGGAAGTCGCCAAACAGAAGATCGCCATGACTTCTGATGCAACCACAATGTCAAAACCGTCTTCACGGGGATAACCATTTCCGGGTCCACCTAATGAATTCACGATGTCGCGCAGTGCGCGATCATTCATGTCCACTACACGGCGCCAAGTAATGCGACGTACATCAATGTTTAATTCATTGCCATGATGAATGTGGTTATCCAACATTGCGGCTAAGAGATTGTTCGCAAGAGCGATTGCAGAGAAGTCTCCCGTGAAATGGAGATTGATATCTTCCATGGGAACAACCTGCGCATAACCGCCACCTGCCGCTCCTCCTTTGACACCAAATACAGGGCCTAGCGAGGGTTCGCGTAAACACACTACCGTTTTTTTACCAATACGATTTAAGGCATCGCCTAAGCCAACGGTGGTAGTGGTTTTTCCTTCTCCAGCAGGGGTAGGGCTAATTGCTGTAACAAGAACGAGTTTTCCATCAGGACGAGAAGCCAAACTGTCTAAATATTTAAGAGAAATTTTGGCCTTGAAATGACCATAGGGATCCAAATGATCTTCTTCAATCCCAAGTTTTTCTTTTGCGACTTTTGTGATGCGTTGCAGTGTCGCTTTCTGTGCAATTTCAATATCTGATGCCATGGTGTGCTCTCCTCACAATCCCATTTATAAAAAAATTATTGTTTGCATAAACACACTCTCAGTGCCCCGCTTCACATCCATCACACATCACAATCCGTGATAATGGTCTGTTTGGTTGCTAAGAGGGTTTTGCCGTTACTTCTTACTGCATCCCCTTATCTAATCAATATCGCCCTAAAGTCATTGACATTCGTGAGTGTGGGGCCGGTGATCACCAAATCCCCAATACCTTTAAAAAAACTATAGCCATCGTTATTGGCAAGCAAAGACTTGGCACTGATGCCCGCTGCAGCTGCACGCTCGAGTGAATCTGGCAGTAAAATCGCGCCGGCATTATCTTCTGTTCCATCAATGCCGTCGGTATCCCCTGCAATTGCTGAAATATTGGGATGGCCTTCTAAGGCTACAGCCAATGCAAGTAAAAATTCTGCGTTTCGACCGCCGCGACCGTTCCCTCTTACCGTTACGGTTGTTTCGCCTCCTGAAAGTAATACGCAAGGAGGGCGAGCAGGTTGTCCATGGCGTGCGGCATGTTTAGCAATACCTGCGTGAACTAAGGCAACTTCACGGGACTCTCCCTCAAGTGCGTCTCCTAAAATTAACGGTGTCACCCCCGCTGCGCGTGCCACGGCTGCAGCCGCTTCCAGCGAGGCATTGGGGGTGGCAATCATTAAAGTTTCAGCATTTTCAAAGCATGTATCTCCTGGTTTAGGAGTTTCATCCAAACCACTTTCTAAATGGTCGATGACACTGGCGGGGGCTTCAATTTTATATTTTTTGATAATCGCTAATGCTTCAGCGCAGGTCGTGGGATCACCCACGGTGGGACCACTTGCAATCACAGATGGATCATCCCCGGGTACATCGGAAATTAATAAAGTCACTACTTTTGCTGGGGCGCAGGCTTTAGCAAGACGGCCCCCTTTGATCGCTGAAAGATGCTTACGCACGCAATTCATTTCAGTAATGGTTGCACCTGACTTTAATAACGCTTTGTTGACAGCTTGTTTGTCCGTCAGTGTGATTCCATCGGCTGGGAGTGCTAGGAGGGCTGAACCTCCACCCGAGATGAGGCAAAGCACCAGATCATCTTTTGTTAAACCCTGTTGGGCGAGATCCAAAATTCGTCTCGCTGCTTCGCGCCCTTTTTCATCAGGAACAGGGTGCGCTGCTTCAACGACTTCAATGCGTTCTGTTGGGGCACCATGACCATAACGAGTCACAACCAAACCTTGAATTGGACCTGGCCAATTTTGCTCTACCGCGCGCGCCATTGCGCCCCCAGCTTTCCCTGCCCCGAGAACGAGCGTTATGCCTTTGGGAGGAGGAGGCAAGAAAGAAGGTAAGCAGGTATCAGGTGCCGCGGCCGCAATGGCTGCTTCAAACATACGACGCAGTAAATCCGCATCTTGTTTAGTTGGGAACGTTATGGATGAACTCAGATCAGATGCAGTTGTCATGGATTTAAAAAGGCCTTTGATATCTGTATTAAATGACAGATAAGACTTTGGTGGTATCAGATTTTAAGAGATTAAACCCTGAAAGCGCATAAAGCCAATTCATATGAGCTGATCATGTCCATAATAAAGTCTTAGAATAGCAAGTTGTTGTCTGCGAGATAATAGGCCAACAAATATGATGTTGCAGTGCCGCAAGAACCTGCAGCCAAGAAAATATTTTCTGAATTTGAGGAGTGTTCCGTGTTTGATTCAAACGTCACCATTTCGAGCATCGATCCAGAGTTGTGGTCTGCCATGCAACATGAGCGTCAGCGTCAGGAAGACCACGTTGAGCTGATTGCGTCCGAGAACTACACGAGCCCAGCAGTCATGGCTGCGCAAGGTTCTGTTCTGACCAATAAATATGCTGAAGGTTACCCTGGCAAGAGATATTACGGCGGTTGTGAATATGTAGATATTGCCGAGCAATTGGCCATTGACCGAATCAAGGCGCTCTATGGGGCGGAGTACGCTAACGTCCAGCCTCATTCAGGGTCGCAAGCGAATGCTGCAGTTTATGGCGCAATGATGAAACCTGGAGACACCATTCTTGGCATGTCGCTAGCGCATGGTGGTCATTTGACCCATGGCTCCAGTGTGAACTTCAGTGGAAAGATCTATCACGGTGTGGCTTATGGTTTGCGTGCAGATACTGAAACCATTGACTATGATCAGGTAGAGGCATTGGCTAAAGAGCACAAGCCAAAAATGATCGTGGCGGGTGCCTCAGCCTACTCCCTTGAAATTGATTGGCAACGCTTCCGCGATATCGCTGATAGCGTAGGCGCCTACTTCCTTGTCGATATGGCCCACTATTCAGGTTTGATTGCAGCGGGTGAATACCCAAGCCCAGTTGGAATTGCGCACTTTGTAACGTCCACCACCCATAAAACATTACGTGGCCCTCGTGGTGGCATCATCTTGTCTAGCGCTGAATTTGAAAAGCCTCTCAATAGCATGATCTTCCCTGGAATACAGGGCGGCCCTTTGATGCATGTAATCGCGGCAAAAGCAGTTGCTTTCCTTGAAGCTTCCAAGCCCGAATTCAAAGCTTACCAAAAGCAAGTCAAAGCCAATGCAGCTGAAATGGCAAAGACCTTGACCGAGCGTGGTTTGCGTATTGTCTCCGGCGGAACACAAAGCCATCTGTTTTTGGTTGACTTGCAGGCAAAGAAAGTTACCGGCAAAGACGCTGAAGCCATTCTGGGCCGTGCGCACATGACGGTAAATAAAAATGCAATCCCCAATGATCCCGAGAAACCCTTCGTGACCAGCGGTATCCGTATCGGTGCTCCCGCCATGACGACCCGTGGCTTTGGCACCAATGAAGCAAGGCAGATCGCCAACTTCATTGCTGATGCACTGGAACATAAAGACGACGAGACTGCGATCAGTCGTATTGCAGGCGAAGTGACCGCATTGTGCCGCCGCTTCCCGGTATACACGAAAGCATCTTAAAAGTTAGAAGTCGTCATCTAAAACAATCTGAAGATTTAGGAGTTATTTAACATGGCTGGTCGTAATTTTTTGTTTGTTCCGGGTCCTACTAATGTTCCCGATCGTGTTCTTCGTGCAATGGTCGTTGCTCAGGAAGATCATCGTTCCCCTAAATTCCCCGCATTAGCGCTGGAGTGTTTTGCTGGCTTGAAAAAGATTTTCAAGACTGAAACAGGTACACCTATTCTGTTCCCCTCCTCTGGAACCGGTTGCTGGGAAGCGGCTTTGACTAACTGCTTAAACCCTGGTGACAAGGTTTTAGTCTCGTGCTTTGGTCAGTTCAGTCACTTATGGGCAGATATGTCTGCACGACTGGGTTTTGAGACGCAAATCATCGAAGCAGAATGGGGCGAGGGCGCGCCGGTTGAGCAATACCGCCAGATTCTGGAAGCAGACAAAGAGCACAAAATTAAGGCAGTCTTGGTTGCCCAAAACGAAACAGCAACAGGTGTAACCAGCAATGTCCCTGAACTGCGCAAAGCCATGGATAGCGTAAAACATCCTGCTCTGCTGTTTGTAGATTCAGTTTCCGCTCTAGCTTCTATCGATTTTCGCATGGACGAGTGGGGCGTGGACGTGTGCGTGAGCGGTTCACAAAAAGGGTTGATGTTGCCTGCCGGTATGGGTGTGACATGCGTGAGTCAAAAGGCACTTGAGGCAGCCGCGCATGCGAAAAGCCCACGTTGCTACTTTGACTACAATGATATGGTTAACTCTAACGCAGGTGGTTACTTCCCCTATACCCCCTCTATTCCATTGCTATATGGCCTACGTGAAGCGATTGCCATGTTGTTGGAAGAGGGCTTAGAAAACGTTTTCCATCGTCACGCTTATCTTGCAGGTGGTGTGCGCGCTGCCGTGATGGATGGCTGGAACTTAAAGCTCTGCGCTAAAGATCCTAAGTGGTACTCAGATACTGTTTCCGCAATTTTGGTACCTGAAGGCTTTGATGGTGCGAAAGTTATTTCACGTGCCTACTCGCGTTATAACGCTTCATTTGGTGCTGGCTTATCCAAAGTAGCGGGTAAATTATTCCGCATTGGTCACTTGGGTGACTCTAACGAGGGGATGATGTTGGCCGCAGTGGCAATTGCTGAAGTTGCAATGTTGGATTGCGGTATTCCTGTGCAGCCTGGTAGTGGTGTGGCGGCGGCAGGTCATTACTATCGTTCCAACAGCCCAACGCTCGGGGCTGCTTAATCATGAGTCATCGTGTCGTATTCCTTGATCGCGATTCGCTAAAGGCAAAAGTACGTAAGCCTTCATGTGCATCTGATTATGTAGAACATGCCAAAACGGTGGGTGCTGAGGACACGGTAGCAAAGTTGAAAGGTGCTACCGTTGCTTTAACGAACAAAGTACCTCTACGTGCTGAAGTCTTGTCGCAGCTGCCCGATCTCAAAATGATTGCGGTAGCTGCCACGGGTTATGACGTCATTGATGTGCCTTACTGCAAAGAGCACGGTATTGCGGTAGCGAATATTCGCAACTATGCAGTGCATACCGTTCCTGAGCACGCATTTGCGATGATTCTTTGCTTGCGTCGAAACCTTCTGGCCTATCGAGAAGATGTGCAAGCTGGGGTGTGGGAAAAATCAGACCAGTTCTGTTTCTTTACCCACGACATCGGCGACTTGCATGGGTCAACGCTCGGTATTATTGGTGAGGGTGCGTTGGGTCAAGGAACCGCCGCGATAGCGCGTGCGTTTGGGATGCGTGTATTGTTCGCAGACCATGCGCCCCCCAAGGCTCCAGGTGTTGAATTCACTCCAATGGATGAGGTGTTGGCGCAGTCTGATGTGATTTCTATCCATTGCCCTCTCACTCCAGCGACAAGGAATGTGATCGGTATTGAGCAATTCCGTAAGATGAAGCGCAACGCCATTCTGATCAACACTGCACGCGGTGGATTAGTGGATGAGCATGCGCTGATTCAAGCACTGGACGAAAAATTGATCGCAGCAGCAGGTTTTGATGTTTTAACTGTTGAACCTCCTCGCGACGGTCATCCCTTGTTGAATCTGCGTCGCCCCAATTTCTTGCTCACGCCCCACGTGGCTTGGGCATCTGATGGCGCGATGCAATTCCTCGCTGATCAGTTAATCGATAACGTAGAACTCTGGGATAAAGGCACACCGCAGCACCTCGTGACCTAAATAAATGGTCGGCCACCAGAAATGTAAAACCATGAAGTTGCAAAAAAAAAGATAAAGGATGAGCATGAAGAAGTTGTTGTTCCAACTGGATACCGATCCCACTCCATCAGTTTTCGATAATGTCGTGTGCTATGACGGTGGTGCAGATCACATAACGGCCATTGCAGGTGTTACACCAGATAATGTAGGTGCAATGGTAGATGGAGCGATCTTTACCCGTGCTCCCAAAGATAAGAAAAGTACGGCCTTATTTTTGGGTGGAAGCAATATGGTGGCCGGTGAAGAACTTCTCAAAGCCGTCCAGAAGAAGTTTTTTGGTAACTTCCGTGTATCCGTGATGTTGGATAGCAACGGTTCGAATACCACCGCGGCGGCTTGTGTTGCATGGTTAGGGCATGGCCGCACACTGGCTGGAAAAAAAGCGGTCATTTTGGCTGGAACGGGGCCGGTAGGGAGTCGTGCTGCCGTGATGTTGGCACGTGAGGGGGTGGACGTGACCCTAACCTCACGCAAAGAAGAACAAGCTTTAAAAGCAGTGCAAGCGATTAAAGAGCGTTTTGGTCTGGATGTAAAAGGAATTGCAGCATCTGATGCTGAAAGCCGCGCTGCAGCGATTCAAGGTGCACACATCATTATCGCCACAGGTGCAGGCGGTATTCAATTGCTATCAGAAGATGTTTGGAAAAACAGCCCAAGCCTAGAAATGATTGCCGATGCGAATGCCACTCCACCCATGGGGATTGAGGGTGTGGACGTAATGGATAAAGGTGCAGAGCGTCACGGCAAAATTGTATTTGGTGCGATCGGTTTTGGCGCCCTCAAAATTGCCTTACAGCGCGCCTGCGTAGCGCAACTCTTTGAGACCAATAGCCTAGTGCTCGATGCCGAAGAAATCTACGCCATCGCTAAAACTATGGTGGGTTAAGGAATAATCATGAGCGCTCTTCAACAATCCTTAGGTCAATTCTTAGATGAGCTCGCGAGCAGTGCGCCTACCCCTGGTGGGGGAGGCGCTGCTGCAGTCATGGGCGCAACAGGGGCAGCATTGTTGTCCATGGTGGCCAATCTTACGATTGGTAAAAAAGGATTAGAGGATGTTGAAGCAGAGATGCGGACAATTCTTGAAGAGTCAGAGCGCTTGCGCGGGGAGATGAGCGCAATGGTTGCAGATGACGTTGAGGCATTTAACAGCCTGATGGCTAGCTACAAATTGCCTAAAGAAACGGATGAACAAAAATCCGAACGTGCCGCCGCGATTCAGACTGCCCTGAAAGGTGCAACCGAAGCGCCTTTGGCTTGTGCAAGAGCCGCAGCAGCGGTCGTCAGACTATCGCATCGCACAGCCGAGATTGGTAATAAAAATGTGATTAGTGATGCAGGAGTGGGCGTGCTTGCTGCGCAAGCATCGCTTCGTAGTGCAGCACTCAATGTGTACATCAACGCACCCTCGTTGAAAGACCAAGAATTTGCTACGGGTGCGGTACACGAACTGGAAGCGCTTCTAGCCGAATGTGGGGTAGCTTCTGAGTCAGTATATTCCCTCGTGAAGCGTCGCCTAGGATAGGGGTTCCCCCGCCGGTATTAACCGGTAAGTCATGCTTAAAGGAAATGGTAGCGACCCCTTTTAGGAGGTCGTCAGGACAGTGTTTGCTTAAAAAACGATGAATTAACAAGTGACTATTGGCAAGCGATCAACGGCACTTAAAAAATTACCACCATGTCGGTGGGAAACTTTGGAGGAGAAAAAAGATGGATATTCATGAGTATCAAGCAAAATCTCTGCTCTCGGGATTTGGCGTAGCAGTTCCCCCAGGTGGGGTTGCCTATAGTTCGGATCAGGCTGTGTATGTCGCAACTGAACTGGGCGGTTCACATTGGGCAGTGAAAGCCCAAATTCACTCGGGTGGTCGGGGCAAAGCTGGCGGCGTAAAGCTTTGTCGTACCTACAATGATGTCGCCACCGCAGCTCAAGGTATGTTGGGTGCACGTTTAGTGACGAATCAAACTGGCCCTGAAGGCAAAGTTGTGCATCGTTTGTATGTCGAAAAAGCGACGGCATTTGAGCGCGAATTGTATTTAGGATTTGTACTGGATCGCAAAATCGAACGCATTCGCGTGATTGCTTCAGCAGAAGGCGGAATGGAGATCGAAGAGATCGCCCATACCAAGCCAGATTCGATCATGCAGATTGAAGTTGAACCTGCAGTGGGCTTACAGCCCTTTCAGGCCCGCCAGATTGCCTTTGGTTTAGGGCTGAATCTAAAGCAGGTTTCGCAGGCCGTTACCATCATTTTGGGTTGCTATCGCGCCTTCCGAGATCTGGATGCCACGATGGTGGAAATCAACCCACTGGTTGTTACCAAGGATGATCAGGTGATTGCACTCGATGCCAAAATGTCTTTCGATGATAACGCGCTATTCCGTCGCCCTCAGGTGACTGAAATGCGCGATCCCGCCGAAGAGGATCCTCGTGAAGCGCAAGCAGCAGAACATGGACTCAATTATGTAGGTCTGAGCGGTGATATTGGTTGCATCATTAATGGTGCAGGTTTGGCAATGGCTACGATGGATAACATCAAATACGCCGGTGGCGAACCCGCCAACTTTCTTGATGTAGGAGGAGGCGCATCTCCAGAACGTATAGGAGCAGCATTCCGTTTGGTGTTATCAGATCGCAATGTGAAATGCATTTTGGTCAATATCTTTGCTGGTATTAATCGCTGTGACTGGGTTGCTGAAGGGGTGGTGCAAGCTGCTAAGGGATTGAGTGTTCCATTGGTTGTACGTCTTGCTGGAACCAACGTAGAGCAAGGGCAAAAAATTATCCGCGAATGCGGCCTGCCCATTGTCACTGCAGATTCCTTAATGGAAGCCTGTGAAAAATCCGTTCGTTTGGCACGCGGCGAAAAAGTCGCTTAAACCACTAGTCTCAAGAGGATAAAAAAATGAGTATTTTAATTGATGAGAAAACACGGATCATTGTGCAAGGTATCACGGGTGACAAAGCCTCCTTCCACGCTGCAGAAATGATTGCCTATGGCACCAATGTGGTGGGCGGTGTGACCCCTGGTAAAGGTGGGAAAATACATCTAGATCGTCCTGTCTTCAATACAGTGAAGGATGCAGTTGAACAAACAGGTGCCCAAGCAAGCTTGGCTTTTGTCCCTCCTCCTTATGCTGCTGATGCTTTGATGGAAGCAGCCGATGCCGGATTGGAGTTGGTTTGCATTATTACCGACGGTATTCCTTCCCAAGACATGATGCGCGTGAAGCGCTACTTGCGTCGCTACTCCAAAGAAAAGCGTACCACCATCGTAGGCCCTAACTGCGCAGGCATTATCAGTGCAGGTAAAGCCATGTTAGGTATTATGCCGAGCAACATTTATATGCCAGGTAATGTTGGTATCGTCTCACGCTCAGGAACGCTGGGTTACGAGGCTGCTGCGCAGATGAAGGCGCTCGGTATTGGTGTTACGACCAGTGTTGGTATTGGTGGTGACCCTATCAATGGAAGCTCCTTCCTTGATCATATGGCACGTTTCCAAGAAGACCCAGATACCAAAGCAGTGGTCATGATTGGGGAAATTGGTGGGCCGCAAGAAGCAGAAGCTTCAGCCTGGATCAAAGAAAACATGACCAAGCCTGTAGTGGGATATGTGGCTGGTATGACTGCGCCCAAAGGTCGTCGTATGGGTCACGCAGGTGCGATTATTTCTGCAGCGGGTGATACCGCAGCAGAGAAAGCTGAAATCATGGCGTCGTATGGTTTGTTCGTTTCACCCAGTGCGTCTGAATTAGGTGCAACAGTAGCGAAGGCACTTGCCAGCATCTAATCATTGCTGAACCTAAGGTGTGTATGCAGCACGCGGATTGATTAAAGGATCCGCGTGTCCCCCCTCGGGATTGGGTAAGGGTCTTAAAGTTCTTAATTTGATTAAGGAAAAATAGCTGTGAATGATGCAAGCTATACCGTCACTCCAGAAAATGAAAACGAGAGTCCTCTCGCTGAAGATGGTTTTTCTCGTTCAGCCCTTCTTCAAGATTTACTTGCATCGGTATTGAGTCGATACCAACCTGAGGTGGTTTCTGTCATCAAAGGTGAGAGTTCTTTTAGAGATCTGCCTTCAGGTCTTCTCAGTAAAGCGCTGCGCGCTCAAGGTATTTGGTTTCAGTTGTTAGCCATTGCCGAGCAAAATAGAGATATGCGCAACCGGCGTTTGATAGAAACTGAGCATGGCGCAGAGTGTGTTCAAGGAACATTCTCACAAGCTTTTGCAATGGTCAGCCAAGCTGGAGTGAGTGCATCAGATGTTCAAAAGGCACTCAATCATATTCGTATTCGTCCTACGCTCACCGCGCATCCAACAGAGGCAAAGCGCGTGACTGTGTTGGAGCGTTACCGTCGCATTTATCTGAAACTATTCGATTTAGAGTCTTCTCGCTGGACACCCCGTGAACGCGAGCAGGCGCACCATCAAATTACTACAGAAATTGAGTTGTTATGGCTGACGGGTGAATTAAAGCTCGAAAAGCCTACTGTTGATCAGGAA
>Ga0114963_10003776_pt1 | contig 10370 bp, 7 predicted proteins | sample C_131016_EF_Meta_FD_87019 | JGI IMG/M metagenome (GOLD analysis project Ga0114963, IMG submission 87019) | Freshwater microbial communities from Lake Croche, Canada to study carbon cycling - C_131016_EF_MetaG | ecosystem: Environmental > Aquatic > Freshwater > Lake | place: Lake Croche, Canada...
GCCTTGATCCTCGATGCGGGTTGTGGCTTGGGTGATGGGCTCAGGGCTTTGCGCAGGGTCTATCCGCAGGCCCGATTCTCTGGCATTGAGTTCAGCTGGCCACTGCGTCTGATGGCGGCTTTGCGATGCCCTTGGGCACGCGTTTGGCATGGCGATATCTGGCAAGAAGACTGGTCTGAATACGACTTGGTGTATTTGTTTCAGCGCCCAGAAACCATGCCGCGAGCGGTGGCCAAGGCCCAAGAGATGAAGCCCGGCGCTTGGCTGGTCAGTCTCGAGTTTGAAGCCACAACGCTGAGCCCCACCGCCGTGGTGCAGGCCAGCGCCAATCGGCCGGTCTGGCTTTATCAGGCCCCATTCAAGCCTGCAGCGCATCACCCACAATAGGTCCCTTGCCGCTGAAGCGTTCGAGCGCCAGGTAAATCACCGGTGTGATGTACAGCGTCACCGCTTGTGAGAAGACCAGTCCACCGACCACCGCCAGACCCAAAGGTTGGCGAAGCTCCGCACCCGCACCAAGACCCAGCGCAATCGGTAAGGCGCCCATCAAGGCGGCAATGGAGGTCATCATGATCGGGCGAAAGCGCAGCACGCAGGCTTCGCGAATGGCTTGTGCAGGCGTCATGCCATCATGCCGTTGTGCTTCAAGTGCGAAGTCGATCATCATGATGGCGTTCTTTTTCACAATACCTATGAGCAACAAAATACCGATGGTCGCGATCAGCGTCAGGTCTTGATCGAAAATCATCAAGGTCCCCAAGGCACCGATGGCCGCAGACGGCAGACCTGCAAAAATGGTGAGCGGATGGATGTAACTTTCGTACAGCACACCCAACAACACATAAATCACCAGCAAAGCGGAGATGATCAGAATGGTTTGACTGCCTTGCGAGTCCTTGAACACCGCCGCATCGCCGCCATATTTTCGGATGATGGAAGAGGGCAATTGAATTGACTCCACGGCCTCTTCGAGCTTGGTCGTCGCATCGCCCAATGCGGCGCCTGGGGCGATGTTGAAAGACACCGTCACGGCTTGCAATTGGCCCACATGGTTGATGGAGGTCGGGCCCACACTGCGCGAAACCGTGGCAAAGGCCGACATCGGGACCAGTGAGCCATTGTTGGAGCGGACATAAATACTGTCCAGGGCAGTCTCGTCTCGCTTGGCCTCCGGGTTGACCTCCATGATCACTTGGTAGCTGTCGGTGGGCAGGTACATGGTGGACACCTGACGCTCGCCAAAAGCACTGAACAAAGCGTTACGGATCGTATCGACCGACACGCCCAAGCTGTTGGCACGGTCTCGGTTGATCTGAATGTCCGCTTGAAGTCCGCGCAATTGGGCGTCGCTGGTGATGTCCCGAAAGATCGGATCTGCACGCATCTTCTCTTGAAGTTTGCTGGCCCAGAGGTTGAGTTGATCTGCTTTCACACTTTGCAAAATGTACTGGTAACGGGCTTTGCTTTGACGGCCACCCAATTGCAAGTTCTGCACCGGCCGCATGAACACGTTGATGCCGGGCACGCCACGCAGTTTTTTCCGCAAGTCTTCCACCACCACCTTCATCGGTTTGCGCTCGTTTTGCGGTTTGAGGGTGATGAACATGCGTCCTGAATTTTGCGCACCCACACCACCGTTGAATGAGCTGACTGCGGCCACATTGGGGTCTTTGCGGAAAATCGCAGCAGCGCGTTCTTGCAAGCCAATCATGGCTTCAAAAGAAATATCTTCCGGTCCCTCGGTGGAGACTTGAATTTGTCCAATGTCTTCCTCCGGAAAAAAACCTTTCGGGATCACCATCAACATCCATGCGGTGATGCCGAAGGTGGCCACGGCCAAAACCAGAATGAACTTGCTGTGTCGTAAGGCTAAATCGAGCGAACGGGTGTAAGCAGCGAGCAAGGCGTTAAACCCTTTTTCGAACAGCCGCACCAAAAAGCCCGGAGGCTTTTTGTGGTGCTCATCGGTCAGGTAACGGCTGGCCAGCATGGGCACCAGAGTCAAGGAGACAAAGGCGGAAACGGCGATGGACAGCCCGACCACCACCGCAAATTCATGGAACAACAAACCGATCACGCCGGGCATGAAGAAAATGGGGATGAAAACCGCCACCAGTGAGGTCGAAATCGAGATGATGGTAAAGCCGACTTCGCGGGCACCGCGCAAAGCGGCTTTAAAGGGTGGCACACCATTTTCGACGTGGCGGATGATGTTTTCCAGCACCACAATCGCATCGTCCACCACCAAGCCTACGGCCAAGGTCAGACCCAGCAAAGAGATATTGTCCAAGCTGTAATTCAACCCCCACAGCAGCGCCACCGCACCGACCAGTGAGACGGGCAGTGACAGCGCAGGAATCACGGTCGCCACAAAGCGACGCAAAAACAAGAAGATCACCAACACCACCAAAATGATCGTGCCGATCAAGGTCAGTGTGACATCTTCAAGCGCATGGCGAATCGAAATAGAGCGGTCATTCACCGGCGTCAACGAGACCGATTCAGGCATTTGGGACTTCAACTCAGGCAGGTTTTTGCTGACGGCGTCCACCACTTTGACCGTATTGGCGCCAGGTTGTCGCTGAATGGCCAGGGTGATGGAATTTTCACCGTTCAGTGTGGCCCAAGTCTTGATGACTTCGACACTGTCTTGCACGCGGGCCACATCCCGCAAACGAACAGGCACACCGCCTTTGCTGCTGATGATCAGGTCGGCAAACTCGCGGGCTGAGCTCATTTGCTTGTTGGCTTGAAGCACGAGGGTTTGCTGTGCGCCCTCGAAGGTGCCGGCCGGGGTGTTGACGTTGGCGGCCTTGAGTGCCGCGCTCAACTCGTCCAGACCGATATTGCGCGCCGCCAAGGCCGCTGGATCGACGCGGATACGGACTGCAAAACGCTTGGCGCCGTAAATAATGACCTGCGCGACCCCTTCAATGGTGGACAAAGTAGGCGAAATCAAATGTTCTGCATAGTCCTGCAACTCCGATTGGGGGAGCGAAGGCGAGCGCAATGAAATCAACAAGACCGGTGCATCGGCCGGATTGACCTTGCGGTAGGACGGCGGGATCGTCATGTCGATGGGCAAGGTGCGCTGGGCCCGCAGCAAGGCGGCTTGAACATCAACCGAGGCGGCATCGATGTTGCGGCTTTCAATGAACTCCAGAGTGATGGAGGTGCTGCCCAGCGTGCTGGTGGAACTGATGACTTTCAAGCCCGGGATGGTTTGGAATTGTTTTTCCAGCGGCAGGGCCACCGAACTGGCCATGGTCTCGGGATTGGCCCCTGCCAAGGTGGCCAATACGTTGATGACCGGTGTGTCGTAACTGGGCAGCGCCGCCACAGGGATGTTCTTGTAACCGATGACACCTGCCAAGACGATGGCGGTATTCAACAACACCGTCATCACCGGCCTGCGGATGAAAAGCTCAGAAAAGTTCATGCGAATCTGCCGGCAAGTTTATTTGGAGGCTGCAGGTGCAGGTGCCGCACCAGGTGCAGGTGCAGGTGCAGGTGCAGGTGCTGCCCCAGGTGCTGCTGAACCCGCGGGCGCGTTATCAGGCTTGCTGCCCTCCTTTGGCGCTTCTTTGGCGCGCTCAATGACTTTGACACCGGGGCGCAGGTTTTGCTTGCCATCGACCACGATCACATCGTTTTCCTGAACCCCCGTGACCGCCGCTTCCGGCCCCGCAGGCAGGACGACTTTGATCGGTTTGCTGACTGCTTTACCGTCTTCCACCGCATAGACAATAGGTCCGCGAACCGTTTGAATGATGGCGGCTTGCGGTACGACCAGGGCGTCTTCAATTTTTTTGGTGGTCAAGCCGACGTTCACGAATAAACCGGGCCAAAGCTTGCTGTCTTTGTTGTCAAAAACAGCCTTGAGTTTGACGGTGCCTGAGGCGGCATCCACGTTGTTATCCACAAATTGCAATTTGCCAAACAGGGGTTTTTTTTCTTCCGGCAAAGTCGCGGTGACTTTCACGTTGCCTTGCCCACTGACTGCGGCCAAAAAATCTGCCAAGTCGCGTTGTGGCAAATTAAAAGACACAGCAATGGGATTGACTTTGACAACGGTGGCCAACACCGTGACGTTGGCTTGAACAACACTGCCGACGGGCGTATTGATCACCCCTGCGCGTCCGGCGTGGGGGGATACGATCTTGCCAAAGGACAAAGCCACTTGCGCCGCTTGGATGGCCGCCACATCTGAGGCGACGACCGCGTCAGTAGAGTCGACCAAGGTTTGCGCTGTGTCGACGGCAGCGCCAGAGATGAAATTTTGTGCGACCAATTCGCGGCTGCGGTTGAGCTGGCGCTTGGCATCGGCCAAGGCGGCTTGGTCTTTGGCCAACTGCGCCTTGGCTTTGGCCACATTGGCTTCGTCTGTGCGTGAATCCAGCGTGAAAAGCAAATCACCTTTGTTGACGAATTGACCTTCTTTGAAGTGCACTTGCGTGATCGCACTGGTCACCTGGGGACGGATATCCACACTGGCCAGCGAGATCGCTGAACCGACGGCCCTCAGAACAACGGGGAGGTCCCGTTTTTCGACTTTGACAGTGACCACACTCACCACAGGTGCAGGAGCAGCCGGTCCAGGTCCAGCCGCCGGTAAAGGTGCCGCCGCCGGGGCAGTGCCTGCAGCTGGCGCGGGAGAGGTGTTACTTGTTGCCGATGCGGCGGCCGGGCTTGCGGGTTTGTTGGCTTCGGGTTCAGAGGTTTTGGAGCATGCCACAAGACTCAAAGTGATGGAAGCACAAAGCAGTGTGGTGAAAACAAAATGGGCAGGCAAACGGGCAGCAAAATTCATGTTGTACAAATCCTGAAATGGGACGGTGCAGTGACGGATACAGGCCACTTTAACGGCCTCTTATATTTTTTTGTAAACCCTGTAAAGACGAACTTTACCTGCATTTAACTTGATCTTCAGCCCCCCTAGGGAAAGCGACGAGAAAAGTGTTTCAGAATGGTGTCAAGCTCGTTCTTCTCTGTAGGACGAAAATCAAGCCTGTGGATTTTCTTGTGCTTCCAATCTGATCCCTTTTATATTCAATAAAAATGAAAAATATCTTTTCTAAAGCCATTTTGGCCGCCTTGAGTCTGTGTGCTTTGTGGGCCCTGGATGCCTCGGCGCAATTTGGCGGGATGGGTGGCGGGCGACGCGGCATGTCGCAAGACCGAAGCGCACGCGCTGCACCAGCAACGCCGGTCGAACGCAGTGGTAATGGGTCATTGTTGGACCAGGCGAGCGCTCAATTGAGCGAACTGCAACTCGATTTGAAGTTGAACCCCACACAAGTGCCCGTTTGGCAGTTATTTGCCCAATCGATGAACGTGTATCTGGACGACTTTCGCCGGGGCCCTGTGCCTGCGCCTGTGGCTGCCAGCATTCCACCTTCGGGCATGTTGGCGATTCGCCAGGTGGTGGATGGGGTCAGAAACCGGTATGGACTCCTGGAAGATTTTGAATCCCAAGCGCGTGCCCTGTATACGTCCTTGGACGGGCCACAAAAGAGCGCATTCGATGCGCGTGTCAGTCAGTGGCGGTTTTTGCAGTCGCGTGCTGATTGATCAATTTTTTCAAAATGACTTTCAGTCGGACACTGTCGGCCTCCCCAAAGCTGCCCATCACACGGGCCTCATGATTGCGCGCCCTGCGCAGCAGCGCCTGTACCCGTTGACGTCCAACCGGACTCAGTGCGACCAAGGCCTGGCGCCGGTCCGTTAACCCGATGCTGCGCTCGACCCAGCCTTGTTCGTGCATGCGAGCTACCAGTTTGGTGACCGTGGGTTGCTTGCTCAACACAATGTCGGCCAACTCGCCCACCGTGCGTTGCGCACCCCCTGCCAAACTGGCCAAGACGCGCCACTCGGGCACTGTCAGGCCGCTGGCTTCAACCTCGCGATGGAACTCACTGGAGATCAGGTGGCTGGCACGGGCCAGCAAGTAGGCCAGGTAATCGTCTACAAATTCAAGCCGCTTTGGGGGCTGGGGTTCGGGTGCGGATGCGGGTTTTCTCATGGTGCTATTGTATGAATATTCATATAAACTGCTGGACACACTTGCAAGCAAAGGAAACACCATGCTGATAGAAAGAATTGAGCACAAATGGATCGCTGCATTTCAGCGTACCTTCAGCCTGTGCCATGTGCAAGCTGGCGAAATCGTGGCCATTGTGTTGGAGACGCAGTCCCGGCGTGTCAATGTGGACCTGGCGCGCTTGGCGCTGGAGGCGATGGGTGCGCGGCCATTTGAGATCAATATTCCATCGCCGGTGTTGAGTGCCCCTGTGCCGGTGCGCTCGACGGGGGCAACGCAAGCCCTTCAGCAGTTGGGCCCTGTGGTGGCGGCCATGGCCCGCGCCTCATTCATCGTGGACTGCACAGTGGAAGGCATGTTGCATGCCCCTGAGTTGCCCGTGATCATGAAGGGGGCTGACGGGAACGTGCCTCGCCTGCTGATGGTCTCCAACGAACATCCTGAAATTCTGGAGCGCACCGTGCCCGATCCTGCTTTGGAGTCTTCGGTGCGCAGCGCCATGCGTGCTTTGCGTCAAACCCAGTCAATGCAGGTGACATCGGATGCCGGTACGCAATTGCACATTGATCTGCAAGGTGCTGTTGTGGGTGGCGTGTGGGGCTTTTGTCCCAAGCCCGGCATGGTGTCGCATTGGCCCGCTGGCTTGGCTTTGGCCTTTCCCAAAGCCGGTTCAGTCAACGGGACCTTGGTCATGGCGCCCGGTGATGTGAACCTGACGTTCAAGTCCTATCTGCGAGACACGATCACCCTGACCATCGAAAACGACGGCATTACCCAGATCGCGGGCACGGGTGTGGATGCCGACATGATGCGCGGGTATTACCAAGCCTGGGAGGACCTGGAAGGCCATCGCGCAGCGTATGCCGTGTCACATGTGGGCTACGGCTTGAACCCGCAGGCCCGTTGGGATGCGATGACTTTTTACGACAAGCGCGATTGCAACGGGACCGAGCTGCGTGCTTTTGCCGGCAACTTTTTGTATTCGACCGGTGCCAACGAGGTCGCTGGGCGACACACACTGGGACATTTTGACTTGCCCATGCGCGGGTGCACCATTGCGTTAGATGGGCAAGTGGTTGTGAACCGAGGGGCTTTGGTATGAATGCCTTGCCAGTGACATTGACCGTGCCAGTGTGGGCAGAAGCCGGCGCAAGTGCAGATGCTGCGCATCCTGTGCTTGTTTTTTTGCACGGTATTGGTGGCGGCAAGCAAGGATTTGCGTCGCAGTTGGCTTACTTTGCCCAAGCGGGTTGGCGGGCCCTTGCATGGGACATGCCGGGCTATGGCCAGAGTGCGGCGCTGAACCCGGTTGACTTTCCTGCGTTGGCCCATGCCTTGCTGCGCATGCTGGATGCAGCGGGCGTCCAGCGCGCGGTCCTGATCGGGCACAGCATGGGCGGCATGGTGGCCCAGCAAGCCTGGACTCTATGCCCTGAACGCATTGCCGGTTTGGTGATCGCTGCCAGCAGCCCTGCCTTTGGCCATTCCACCGGAGATTTTCAAAAACAATTTGTGGCACAACGCGTCGCGCCCTTGGATGCAGGCAAAACCATGGCCGATGTGGCGGATGCCTTGATCCCCAGCATGGTCGCGCCTGCTTACCAAGGGGCCGGTCTTGCTTTGGCCAGAGACTGTATGTCTGCTGTGCCCTCTGCTACTTACCGCGCGAGTATTCAGGCACTGGTGACCTTCGAGCAGCGCGCCGCCTTGCCCACCATCACCGTGCCCACTTTGTGTTTGGCTGCTGAGCACGACACAACGGCGCCACCCGAAGTCCTGCGCCGAATGGCCGAAAAGATACCTGGCGCTGTGTTCGAGGTACTGGCTGGTGCGGGGCATTTGTTGTGCTTTGAGCAGCCGGACCTTTTCAATAGAGTGATCGAACACTTTTTAAAACAACAGGGACTCGAAAGGGCCAAGTGATGCATTCACACACCTACATTCCCATTTGCGGTGAAGACTACCCGCTCAGCGACAAACAGCGCGAATGCATGCGCATGGCTTATGAGTTGGGCCGAGACAAGTTTGCGGACCGTGCACCGCAGTTAGATCGGGACGCCCAGTTTCCCTTTGCCAACTATGCCGATATGCGTGAAAACGGTTTACTGGCCTTGTGCGTGCCCGAAGCGCATGGCGGCATGGGTGCGGATTACGCAACTTACGCCATGGTCTCTGCTGAAATTGGCCGCTGGTGCGGTGCCACGGCACTGACCTTCAATATGCATGTGTGCACCATGATGTGGAGTGGGCTGTTGTCTGAGGATCTGGAGATGACGCCCGAACAACGCGCCCTTCACCGCGTTCACCAAAAGGCGCATTTTGCGCGCGTGGTCAACGAGGGCGCGATTTACGCACAGCCTTTTTCCGAAGGTGGCGCGGCTGCCGCGGGCGCTCAACCCTTTGGCACTCTTGCCGTCAGAACAGAAGGGGGTTGGCGGGTCAATGGCAAGAAAATTTTTGCATCCCTGTCCGATGCAGCCGACTATTTTGGCGTTTTGTGCACCGAGAAAAAACAAGATTCGGAATTGTCACGCCGTGACACCTTGTATTTGGCTGTGCCACGCGATGCACCCGGTGTGGTGGTGGAGGGTGATTGGGATCCTTTGGGTATGCGTGCCACCGTTTCACGCAATTTGATTTTCAAAGATGTCTTTGTGCCTGACAACGCCGCGCTGATGCCTCAAGGCATTTACTTTCAGGCTGCCAGCCGTTGGCCGCACATGTTCATGACGCTCTCGCCCACCTACATGGGCATCGCGCAGGCGGCCTACGATTTCACGGTGGCCTATTTGCGCGGCGAAATTCCGGGCACGGGCCCCGTCAAGCGGCGTCAATTTGCCACCAAGCAAATCGCTGTTGCAGAGATGTTCATCAAGCTGGAGCAAACCCGTAATTTGTTTTTGCGTGCCATCGAAGACGCCAAAATAGACCCGCCCAAATCGTCAAGATTACGGGCTTATGCCGCGCAATACACGATCATGGAAAACGCGCAAGACATCGCCCGATTGGCGATTCGCACCTGCGGCGGTCAGTCGATGCTCAAGTCCTTGCCGCTGGAGCGTTTGTACCGCGATGCTCGTTGCGGTTCTTTGATGCTGCCATGGACCGCTGAATTGTGTCTGGACCGCTTGGGCCGGGAAGCCCTGTACGAGCCCGGAGAGAAAGACGAATGAGCAAGCGCCTCAGCATGGGCGGTGCGTTCTCGCCCATTGCGGCGCGTTTTGCCGCGCTGGCAAAGACCCATGCCAACGTCACGGCTGTGCGCAATGGTTTGCCGGGGCAAGCCGGTGTGGCCTGTGACTTCGCCACGTTCTGGCGACGCATTGAAAGGGTGACCGGGCATTTGCAAGCCACATGGGCTGTGCAAGCTGGTGACCGCTTGGCGTGGCTGGGTTTGAACCATGATTTGCAATTGCTTACCTTGGTGGCCTGTGCACGATTGGGTGTGATCTTCATGCCGCTCAACTACCGTTTGGCCGCCGCAGAGTTGCGCCATGTTCTTGAAGATGCGCAGCCTCAATTGCTGGTGCACGATGCCGACCATGCCGCCATGGCTGAGACATTGGGTCTGGGTTCAGGGGAAGGCGGCTGCCGCTGCGTGCTGCAAGAGCGCTTGATGGACAGCGCATCGCCGCGCCATCTGGCTGTCCCTGAATTAAAAGCAGACGCTCCGGTCTTGCTGGTCTACACCTCCGGCACCACCGGAAAACCCAAGGGCGCTGTGCACACGCAGGCCGGTTTGCTGGCCAATGCGCAGGCCAGTGACTTTGCGCACGGCTTCAGGGCTGCCGACCATGTGCTGTCTACCCTGCCCTTGTTTCATGTCGGGGGCCTGTGTATCCAGACTTTGCCGGCTTTGCTGTGCGGCGTCACGGTCACTTTGCACCCGCGTTTTGAGCCTGCAATGTGGTTGCGCGCTGTAGCCCAAGACAAACCGACTCTGTCCTTGTTGGTGCCTGCCACTTTGCGAGCGGTGATGGGCCACCCCGAATGGCAGGGCACCGATCTGACAAGCTTGCGCGGTGTGATGACGGGGTCATCGACTGTTCCTTTGCCCTACTTGCAGGCATTTCATGACCGAGGCATTCCGGTGGGGCAAATTTATGGCACCACCGAAACAGGCCCTGTTTCCATTGTGCTGCCCTTGGATCAGGCGATGGCCCGCCCGGGCACCACAGGTTGGCCTTCACCTTTGGCACAGGTGCAGTTGCGCAATGAACAGGGCCAAGAAGTCCCGTTGGGCCACTTGGGGCAGGTTTGCATCCGGGCACCCAACGTCATGCGCGGGTATTGGCAGCGCGCGCAAGAGGGTGTGTCCGCCACCCATGAC
>Ga0114963_10003777_pt1 | contig 10369 bp, 5 predicted proteins | sample C_131016_EF_Meta_FD_87019 | JGI IMG/M metagenome (GOLD analysis project Ga0114963, IMG submission 87019) | Freshwater microbial communities from Lake Croche, Canada to study carbon cycling - C_131016_EF_MetaG | ecosystem: Environmental > Aquatic > Freshwater > Lake | place: Lake Croche, Canada...
AAAGAACTTTCAGATATTGAAACTAAAAAAAATATAGAAGGAATTACACTTTCAAATGACAAAAAATTAATTAATTTATTGATAGAACGTATACTTGACCCATCTCCTGATTGGAAGAAAAATATAGATATTTTAATTAATATCCCAACTTCGTTAAAAGGTCAAGGATTTTTAAGAGGGGGCGACTATTTTGAAGCTCTGTTTCAATTAGCAATAGCAATAAAAGTTTTGCCGCAGTTCACTAATAAATTTATAAGATTTTTTGATATAAAAAATTATTATAAAACTAAAGAAATAAAACAATTACATAATTATTTATATGAAAAACCAATTAATAATTCTGGAGGGGGGGAACAGGGTATATCTGATATAACATTTGAAGTCTCAGACAAATCAGATTTTAGTACAATAAAAGACACAAGTTATGATTGTGGGGTAATGCCAGCTGAATCAGAAGGGACAAACACTATTCAGCCATCAAATCCATATTACTTTACAAGTGTAAAAGGGTATAAGAAAGAAAAAGGTATAAAAGATAGCTATGACATACCTTTATTAGATCAGCAAATCAGAGAATTTTCTGACAAAAATAAACATATTATTGTATGTGTTCGTAACAAGGAACAATTTCTTATAAATGTATCAAGATCAAAAATAGATTTTTTGAAAAATAGTATTAATTATGTTCTTGGATATGATGAAGTAATGGATGCTTTTACAAATTTCAGAATACAATTTTTTAATCGTATTCAAGAAAACAACACACATGAAAACATAGAAAAAGAAGTACATAAAATGTTTCCTAAAAATAAAATATTCAAACAATCACTGAATTTATATTTTCATCAGGAACTCGTTGTAAAATCTGTTATAAAAAGAATAAATGAAGTTAATTCTTTAGGAAAACCCCATTTTTTATGTATAGGTGTATTACCAAGAGGTGGAAAATCTTTTATTGCTGGAGGGATTATCAATAGTCACAGGAAGGAAAAAGATGGTTATAACGTATTATTCCTCACATCTGCTGTAAATGAAACAAGAGATCAATTTAAAAAAGATTTGATAGAAAAATTTTCAGATTTTTCTACATTTGATTTTATTGATGTAGTAAAAAAAGAGGGTTTGACAGATAACCCAAATAAATTTTATTTTATAAGCCGTCAATTAGGTTCAAAAACTGAGAGAGCTCCTAGAGAGTATGGAAAAGAAGAAGAAAGTATTATTTCACATAATATAATTGATACGCTTAAAGAAATAGGAACTGTTCCAAAATTTGATATTGTATTTTTTGATGAAGCTCATGTTGGTATAACGTCGATAATGGTTAGAAAAACTTTCCAAGAAATATTCAATAATTTTGAAAGTCCTATAATTTTGATGACAGCCACTTATAAAAAACCAGCAGTAGTTTTGCATTCAAAAAAAGACTTATTTGTCTGGGATTTAGAAGATATAAAGCATATGAAAAGTTTACCTGTCTTGGGTTTTGAAGGTTTTAAACAAAGTAATCCAGATTTGTTAAATAGATATCCAGATATATCTGAAGAAATATTACGCAATAGAATCGAACAGGGAGAAAGTTTGGAAGCAATGGCAAAACCATACAATAACTTTCCTGAACCAAATTTTATATCACTCACATTTACTCCAGATACTATACAAAATTTAAAAGATACAGGGACTGGTTATAATTATTTAAATGCATTTCAAATAAATGTGAGAGCATCTACATTATTTGATAATAGTAAATACTTAGAATGGAGTACCATGTTAATAAATCGTGAAGAAGCATTGAGACTTCGTCAATTTATGACACCTGAGCAGGATATAAGTGGAGAAGAAATTAATACACCATTTTTAAGAGATAAAGAAAGAAAGTACCGCGCTTTAAATCAAATATTTAATATAGCACAAAAAAATAATTCAAGACCGCTTCAAGGAAAACCGTTTTCGATACTGATGTTTTTACCTTGGGATAAGAAAACACCAGTTGGTGCGTTGTGTCGTATTTGGGCTGCATTTATGCTTGAATCAAAATATTGGAAAGAAAATTTTGTATTTTTAACGTTAAGTAATTATGATCCTGCAGTAAATAAAAAAGATAGTAAAACTTTGTTTAAAGCAAGACCACAGCAAAAAATAACATTTGAATCTGAATTTAACAAGGGTATTTTTCATGAAGAAGACTTAAAAGGAGATTTGAAGCAAAATATTGTAAGTATTGAACGAGAGGCACTTAGACGAGGAAAGGGTCTTGTAATACTAACTGGAGATGTTGCAAAAATGGGTATTTCATTAAAATGTGTAGATGTAGTATTTTTGATGAGTAATATAAAAGAAGCGGATGATATTATTCAAAAAATGTATCGTGCTTTGACGGACGATCCTCCAAATAAAAAACATGGATTTATAGTCGATCTTAATTTAAAACGTATTATTACCGCAATGTATGAATATGATTTGGAAAAAGATATGATGCGTACAAAATCAAAACATGTAGAAAGTGTAAAAGAACGTCTTAACAAAATTTTTAATTTATGTAACTGGGGACAAGATGCCTTTATAGAAGATAATCCTGATAAAAATTTTAATGATATAATGAATATAATTAAAAAGAGAGTACTTGATAATTTAGAAAATAAAATATTCAGTGATTTTAACGAAAATTTTAAAGAAATAAAAAATATACAAAAACAAATATTTTTTGAAAATACATCTCTTTTTAAAGATATGATTGATATTTTGAAATATAGTAAAGTTTCTGCTCAAGGAACAAATCAAAGTCCAGATATTATGAATACACGTGGAAATGGTGTTCCAGATGAACCTAAGACTAATGTATCACCTTCTGAAGAGTCTAAAAGTGAAAACGAGTCACCGGCTTTACCCCCGACTCCAGAAGTAAATCTAGAAGAAATACAAAAAATACAAGAAATACTCATAAACATACTACAGACATTTGTAAATGCGTTAGTAATTAAATCTGCTGAATCTTGGTCAGATACTTTAAATTTAAGTTATTTACTTGAAAAATATTATATAGATAAAACAAAGTTTGGTGAAAAAATGCCATCATGCGAATGTAATAAAGAGGAGGAATGTAAGATAGAACATGACAACTTATATGAAGCAGTATTTTGTCAATTAAAAAATTATGCAATGGTGAGTGTTGGTAAAACTTTCAAATATGTTCTTAATAATCATAAAAAAATTATTATGTTTGCCGAAAATTCTTTTAAAAATAACCCAACCATTATTCAATGGAATCAGTACATAGAAAATTTACTGCGCGATATAAAATCTGGAAAAAATATGAAAAAACAAACTGGAGGTAAACGAAAAACAAGAAAGATAATAAAAATCTATAGTCATTAATTAGGAATGGAGGACACTGAAAAAAGGTATAATAGTGTTCTTGAAATAATAGATAAAAGGCTTATTGCTGATGAAACGGCAAAAGGGGCTCGCGGAGAAGTTTTTACACCTTTGAATCTGGCAAGGGAAATGTTATTTGGATTGCGTAAATCTACAATAGAAAATTTCAAAGGTAAAATGCCTCATTCAAAAAAGAAAGAAAAAGATTATTTACAATTTATTTGGGGAATAAATAAAGATGATGGTGAATTTTTTGATGATAAAGAATCTGACAGAATTGGTGGAATACCATTATCAGTTTGGAGAAATCCTAATACAAAGTGGTTAGATCCGGCGAATGGCATTGGTAATTTTCCAGTTGTTGCATTTTACATGTTAAATTATCAACTTGGTAAACACGGTCCCAGTAATTTTCGAGGTGAAGCAAATGCTAAAAAACGTAAAGAGCATATTGTTAAAAATATGTTATATATGATTGAAATTGATAAAGGGAATGTAAACTCTACTATAAAAATTTTCAAACTGATGGTACCTGGCGTTAAACCAAACATATGTTGCGCAGATACATTAAAAATGACTGATGCTAGACTTAAATCAGAATTTGGTGTCAATAGATTTGATGTCGTTATGGGTAATCCTCCTTATAATCAAGGTGGAACAAAAACAACCGGTGAAAAGGGATTATACAAAAAATTTATAATGTATGGTTTTAATTTATTAGAAAAAAATGGATATTTAATTTATGTTCATCCTCCTAATTTTCATAGAATTGATAAAGATGATACAAAAAAAGAAATTACAGTTAAAAAAATATTTAATGATAATAATTTATTGTTTTTAAGAATAATACCTGATACAAAAGTATATTTTGATGTACAAATAGCAATAGATTACTATATTTTACAGAATAAATCTAATGAAAAAAAGGCGGATATTTTAGATGAAAATAATTTTTTAACGAATGATATAAATATTGCTTTGTTTAACATAGTGCCAAATTTTGGGTTTAATGTAATAAAAAAATTAGAAGCATTACAAAAGAAGTACGGTGTTTTTGAAGCAAAAGTTGGTAGAGATTCAAGTCACGATCAAAGAAGAATAATAAAAGGGAAATTAAAGATAGTTCATTACATAAATAATGATGGAATGCGCATTTTTTTATCAGAAAAACCACACGAATACCAAAATACAAAAAAAGTTATTGTAAATGGATTAGGTGTTCCTTATGTTCTTAATGATAAAGATGGTAAATACGGAGTAAGTGAAGGGCCATATTATATTATAGAACCTTCAAACAAAGAAAAAATTTTTTTATTTTCAAAATTATTCCAATACTTATGTCTTGCATATAAAATTCAAGGTAATAAAAATGATATGTTTTTGTTTGATATTTTACCCAATTTAAACAAAATTAATTTTACAACGGAAGAATCAATGATGAATGCCTTAGGTTTTAATGAAAAAGATAAAACTGAAATAGAAAAATACAAAGTGCCAACATTTCTTAATGTAGAAAAAATAGAGATACCTGGTGAAGGTAAAGCCAAAACAGCAAAAGCCCCAAAAGCCAAAGGAGGCGCCCCCAAAACCCACACAAGGAAGCGCAAACCCTCCGAGAAATCATGGTTCTTCTAATCCAAAAAAATTGAACAACCACCCCCACAATCATCCAACACAAAATGCCCTGGTTTTCAGCCCTAAAACTATTTGCCCCAGAAACACCTAAGTATAATTTAGAAATGCCAATCACGTCTGGAGTCAGACACCATAATCTATATCCTTTGCGCCTACAAGTCCCAAAGGATACAGATTTAATGAGAAAACCCGACTGGTACAAGGGCGGTCCCTACAGCGTATCGCCTCTCCCTGAGACCCCCATTCCACCCCTCATGAGTCGTATCCCTCGCCCGGCCTATCTGAGACACCAGAAGCCGTGGAAGTAATATATCCGCCCTAAATAAGGATGCGCACCAAGAAAAAACATATTTTTCGTAGAAAACAAAGGGGTGGCGCCTGCTCGGCAGAAAAAGAAGACCTGAATCGCCAAATGAATATTGCCGATTGTTACAAGGACGGCTCCGATTTCCCTTCCGTCGTCATGCTCAAAAATTTCCGAACAGCCGTCGAAGATTTATTTGGATCAGCCCACTGTAACATGTTTGACATTCAACAAAAAATCATGAAAGACCCGCTGTACGGAGATGTAAAACCGGAAAAAATCTGTTGGCTCCAAGTGATTACTCAGAAGAAATTAAACGACCCGCGTCCAATTTATGAAAAGAACGATATCGTGAATAAACTACCTGTAGAGGTCGAGTACGCCTTTCACGATTCTGGATACAGCCCGACCCAGATTAAACATGAAATCAAGCAAATTCTTTCTCCTGGGTCGTACATTGACCCGGCCTCCAGAGCTAAGCTGGGAGACGGTGATGTTACTTTGGAGCGGGGTGTAACCGAAATAACTAAGGCTGATTTTGAAGAACTCGGATTTGAAAAGGCAATTCACTCTTTCGAAGGAAAACTTTCAGGCTCCAACATGAAAATCACAATGACTTTTCCAGGCGGCGACAAATTCCACACGGAAAGAACGAGAGAACATGAGCACGCCGGTGAAGGCACCGACTATTTTGGTGGAAACCCTGTGAAGAATAAATGGTTTAACAATAATCCTGACGGAAGTCCCGAGATAGCCAAAAAATACATCCTCTGTAAGGAACTCGGTGACACGCTTCAAGTGATGTATGCGAATAAAATCATCAAGCACCAACGAAAACCATCTGTCCAGTACTGTATGTTCACAAGCGATAACGTCGTGCTTGCCAGATGCCGTCAATATCGTATTTCGGTCTGTGTTCAACAGCATGTGAAAAAGGAATATGCCAATGTGGGATCCTGTTATTATTACATGAATTCCGAAATAACGGATGCCGAGCGTATCAGCATATTCAAGGCCATGTACAAGAAGCAGTGCCTGGACAGGAATGCCACGGTCATCCAGAATATCAAAGATATTACCGATGTGTTTTATTTTGATAATAGAGAATTGAGTCTCGACGGAGAATTCAGAACGCTCTTTAAAAATATCATTGAACATATCAAGGAAATCAACGAGGCGGTTGAAGACGCTGAGCCGAGTATGAGCTTAGACGAATACAAGAAATTCACTGCTGAGCGCACGGCCTTCACTCTCGTGAGTGGTAAAAAAATCAACTACAACTTTACAAGAGTGTTTCCAAAACCGACACGCCCTGTATGGGACGAAGGCGATTTATTGGGAGTCGTTATACACCGTATGATTTCTGTTCGCAATGTTGACCGCTCTCCCAAGTACAAGGTGAAGACATTCCAGGAATCACAGGAGGCTCGTGATGAACGTTTTAAATTGCGCAAGATGCGTTTAGAGGTGTTCAAGGTGGGAAAAATCCTGGAAAAAATAAATAGTTTAGGAAGAAACTTTTCTAAACCAATACAGGCCCTTATTGAGAAACAGAAGGCCATCATTGGAAGGTGGCGTGAGGCATGGAGTAATTGGCTTGGCTCTAAACAAAGGGGTGGTGGTTACGATGAACCTGAAGAACCCTCGCCAACTCAAGACTTTTATGACATGGCTTGTTGTATTTTCTTAGAAAAAATAAAAGAAGCCGACTATTTGGAAAGGGAATATCAAAGACAAACTGAAAAAGAGGAAGTGGCCGAAGATTTTGCCTATGAATTTTTATGTTTTACGTACAATTACTTGAATTACATAGGTGATACACCGATTGATGAAAAGATTTTAAGGCCACTTATCCAGTTATACATGGATGGAAAAATACATGATTATGAAATTGATGGATTTGAAGGGCAGTGGAATCAGTTTATAAGGGGCATCAATAAACCATTAAGACGCACCACTATGAAAAAACAGTCATCTTTGAGACAGGGTACAAGAAAAAGGGCCCGTAATAACACGAATGTTGAAGAAAACGTGACAGTCTCTTTCTAAACCGTGGTTCCACCTACCGCACCCCACCGAGCAAAAAAGATATCCTGTAGGACTTCCACATCACGGTCAGCCGAGTGGGCTAAGCCAGGCGGGTCCTTTAGAAACGTAGCACGATACAGTTCGTCAAGCGACGGATATTTGTACATATCCTTCGCTTTACCATACTTACTAGGAATTCGCAATTCATTCGTAGACTTTAACATCGTGCATAATTCACGGTCGTTCTTCCAAAATCCGGTCGGCCCAATGTTGAGGCGCCAGGCGTAGGCATTGAAAATCACGTTCCTGTCAAAAAAGAGATTGTGAGCCACCAGGAAATTCGCTGACTCGCAGTCTAGACGAAATGCCTCTAAGACATTGGCCAGAGGCTTGCCCTCAGCCACGGCCTTCTCCTGTGTGATTCCGTGAATCTTGCTCGCCGCAGCCGGTACGGTCCAACCCTCGGGCTTGATGATATGATACTCTTTCTTCACACGCACACCGTCGTCAAACATGATCCAGCAAATGGACACGAGATCCGGCCAGTTCCCCTTCATCTGTAAAGCGGAAATCGCCGAATGTTTGGGAAGACCCGTCGTCTCTGTATCAAAGAATAGGAGGCGCACCATTTTACTATGTAATAGTGTTATTCCTTTATACGGGTCTAAAAATTTCACTATATGACATAGTAAAATGACCTATCAACTACTCGATGAAGAGCATAATCGCGTTCCAGAACAAAATTGTTCAACTTATCTTGTCCTCGTCTTTGTCATAGTTTCTCTTCTCACCTACGCAATTCTTATCATCTGTCAAATCGCCTAGAGCGTAGCAGCTTTGTCCAGCCTCGGGCGGATTTCCTTATCAAAGGTCGTCTCAAATGATTTCATAGCCCGGAGAAAATTCGGCCCAGGCGTGAAGGCGATCGGCCGTTTCTTCTGAATGTAGAGAATCGCCTCTTCCACCTTCATTCCCGGATTTTTTGCCATCAAGTACATGGCAACCACCGCCGCCGACCGTTGCATGCCCGCTGCACAGTGAACGAGAACAGGTCCCTTGCGATGTTCTATTGACAACTTGTAGACGACCTCAAACGAAGCGAGTTCCATGGCCCTAATCTCTTCGTCTTTAAGATTGTCGTGAACCGGCAGACGGTACTTTCTCGGCACGGTCGGCAGAAACGGCAAATCCTTCGTACAGTTGAACACGGCATCAATGTGTCGCCGAGCAAAGAAATCCGGATCCTGTGAAGCCATCGCGTTTCCGAGCCAGAGCCCAGGAAGTATTTCATCAGCCGGATTGCGATATAAACCGTTCATTCGCCCCTTCTCGGATTCTCTAAAAAAAATTGAACCGGCTGGGCGCCCAAAAGCCATTAAGAAAGGTCGCAATGGAGTCCAAGCCTATTACCAAGAACCTGTACCGCGAGGATGAAGTCATCGCTGCCCTGCGTTACAGCATTGCCGAGGGCGACGCCGCGCAGGCCGTCTTCTGGGTCCAGGAAGCGCTGGAGTCCGATATGGACGTCCTCGTACTTCAGACGCTGTTCATGACCTGGCTGTACATTGTCGGCATGGCCAACATGCCCTGGCTCGGCTGGTTTCTTGCCGGCATCAGAGACTCGGCCTTTACCGAGGAGACCATGATCAGCATGACGGTTGCCCTCGCCACTTCTCCAAAGGACTCTTCCGTGTTTAGCATCCTCGCCTCGGGTCTGGATGAGGTGCCCTCAGAGCCTGTCAAATTCGCCGTACTTCCTGTGGCTCTAAGGAACAAGGGGCTGACAAAAGAGGAGACAACCTTTGTCAGGGCTGTACAGCAGGGCAGATTTATAACCGCATGGCAAATGGCTCAACCCCTGTGGGAGTCTGGCAGTGCCGCCACGATTCTCGAGGCGATGGGCTCTCCCAACTTTCCTCTGGAAACCCTGGGTCCGCTGTACTCGGAGAAATTCCTGTGGCCGTTTCGGGCTCTGTCACTCCTCATTGCCCATTCTCCAGGAGTTCTTCACAATCAGATTCCACCGGTGCCGACCGTGAATCCGATGATTCTGGCCGAGTGGGAGGCGCGCAAGTTGTTGCCCATGCGTAAGCGTCGCATCTATCCCATCCCCGTCGTTTGTCTCTATCCTTACACGGCTCGAGGCAAGATGTCATCGGCTTTGAGCACGGACTCTGAGTTGACGCACGGCCTGGAAAAATCCATGACCAAGAGCACTTATTGGGAGGATCACGCAAGCGATTACATCAGCAATGGGTTGGCGCGGGAAAACTTCTACGATGAGCACTTTCCAAACGATATTCCTGATGAGTGGTCTTCAGCGGATCGGGCGAAGTCGCATGGACCTGGTGTCATCGTCGGTGGAACCTCTGGTCAAGAGCTACTCAAGAGATCCCTGCAGGTATTCTTCAACGCCCCGTCTCATTATATCAGCGGAGGTATTGATGCGGCTATTGCAGTGCTGACCAAAAATAACGTGACGGAGGCGTATTTCCACGATTACTACAAAAATGGTTCAACCTGGTATATGGACGACATGAAAGATGCTTTGAATGCGATTGCCTACTGAACGACTTCAAACAGGGTGATACGGTTTTCGGAGACTGAATAGTAGCCACAGAGTTGGGTGGGAAGTGTCTCAGGTTTTTTAATGACGAGTTTCTTCTTGGGCGTTATAGGAGTAGTTACAGCCGTCGGAGTAGTGACCTCAGAAAGAACAGGAGCAGACACTGACTTGGTTACCACCTTTTTCTTCACCATTTTCTTCACAGGGATCTCTATTTCCACAACCGAACCGATGATCATATTCGCTACTGGTTTCTTCGGAAGATTCTTATAGGTGGCTCGTTCCATTGTTGCCAATTCCTGTTGCGTTTCCTCCGAGAGAGTATAACCGGCTTTGATCTGTTCTTCAAACCATGGCCCCTTGTACAGGCGACTCCAGGCCGGAATTGGTTCTGTTACGCGGCCGTGAAACATGGTTTCCTGGTTCGGAATGTACTTACCGGCTCGTTTGACTAGTTGAAA
>Ga0114963_10003779_pt1 | contig 10368 bp, 5 predicted proteins | sample C_131016_EF_Meta_FD_87019 | JGI IMG/M metagenome (GOLD analysis project Ga0114963, IMG submission 87019) | Freshwater microbial communities from Lake Croche, Canada to study carbon cycling - C_131016_EF_MetaG | ecosystem: Environmental > Aquatic > Freshwater > Lake | place: Lake Croche, Canada...
AATGGTTGGTCAACAGAGTTTAATCCTGACGAAGTTCGTTCACTAAAATTATCTACAGATTTAATTGATGCAAAAACTAATAAAGTTGTGGCTAAGGCTGGGACAAGATTAAATAAAAGAGTTATCAACAAGCTTAAAGAAGAGGGCTTGAAAGAGTTATTGATTACTTCTGAAGCTTTGATTGGTAAATTCAGTGCTAAATCTGTTGCTAATGATAAAACTGGTGAAGTTATATTAGAAGCAGGTGATGAAATCACTAAAGAAAATATTAAATATATTGAGTCTTTAAAAATTGATAGTTTATCTCTTCTTGCTATTGATAATCAATTGGTTGGGCCATATATCAGAAATAGTTTAAAAGCTGATAAAAATATTACGCAAGAAGATGCGTTGTTTGACATATTTAGAGTAATACGCCCTGGTGAACCACCAACATATGAAACAGCAAGTAATTTATTTACTGGTTTATTCTTTGATGGCAGTAGATATGATTTGTCAAATGTCGGCCGTGTTAAACTTGATGCTCGTTTAGATCTAGAAATTGGTGAAGAAACGACTATTCTGACTAAGGAAGACATACAAAATATCGTTAAAGTTTTGGTGAATTTACGTGATGGTATCGGTGAAATAGATGATATTGATAACTTGGGTAACAGAAGAGTTAGATCTGTTGGTGAGTTAGTGGAAAATCAGTTTAGACTGGGCATGGTTCGTATGGAACGAACTATCTTAGAAAGAATGTCTGCTGGTGAAGCTGAAACCACAATGCCTAATGATTTGATCAATTCAAAAGTTTTGATTAGCGTTGTGAAAGAGTTTTTTGGAACTTCTCAGTTGTCACAATTTATGGATCAAACTAATCCATTGTCAGAAATCACTCATAAACGTAGATTGTCTGCGCTTGGTCCCGGAGGTCTTACGCGAGATAGAGCTGGCTTTGAAGTTCGTGATGTTCATACTACTCACTATGGTAGAATTTGTCCTATTGAAACACCTGAGGGTCCAAATATTGGTTTGATTAACAGTTTATCTTCATTTGCAAAGATCAATAAATACGGCTTTATTGAAAGCCCTTATCGTAAAGTTGTAGATGGCAAAGTAACCGACGAAGTAACATATTTATCTGCTATTGAAGAAGCTAAATATATTATTGCGCAGGCTACTTTAAAATTAGATGAGAATGGAAAATTTGTTGATGATTTAGTTAGTTGTAGAAAAGACGGCGATTTTATCATGGCAACTCTGGAGCATATTGATTTTGTAGATGTTTCGCCAATGCAGATAGTTTCTATAGCCACATCTTTGATTCCCTTCCTAGAAAATGATGATGCTAACCGTGCATTGATGGGATCAAACATGCAACGTCAGGCCGTTCCATTGATGAAAAGTGACGCTCCATTAGTTGGTACTGGAATTGAAAATATTGTAGCAAGTGATTCTGGCGCGTGTATAACAGCTATTCGTGATGGTGTTATTGACCAGGTTGATAGCACGCGTATCGTAGTGAGATATGATGCTGGAGCAGATGGGTCTCCTGGTGTTGATATATATAATTTATCAAAATTTCAAAAATCTAATTACAGTACCTGTATTAATCAGAAGCCTTTGATCAAAGTAGGTGATTATGTGGTAAAAGGTGAAGTTATTGCTGATGGTCCATGTACTGATCGTGGGGAGTTAGCTTTAGGGCGTAACGTTTTGGTAGCATTTATGCCATGGCATGGTTATAACTTTGAGGATTCTATTTTAATTTCTGAGAAAATGGTGAGGAATGATGTTTTTACATCAATACATATTGAAGAATTTGAAGTAGTAGCTAGAGATACAAGATTAGGCCCTGAAGAAGTAACTCGTGATATACCGAATGTGAGTGATGAAAGTTTAAAACATTTGGATGAAGTTGGTATTGTTCATGTTGGAGCTGAAGTAAAACCAGGAGATATCCTAGTTGGTAAAGTTACTCCAAAAAGTGAGTCACCGATGACAGCTGAAGAGAAACTTCTTCGTGCAATCTTTGGAGAAAAAGCTGCTGACGTTCGTGATTCTTCATTACGTGTGCCTCCTGGAGTATCAGGAACTGTTGTTGAAGTGAGAGTTTTCTCAAGACGCGGTATTGAAAAAGATGAGCGTGCGTTGACTATTGAGCGTGAACAAATTCATAAGCTTACTAAAGATATGAAAGATGAAGCGACAATTATAGATGACTTTGTGTATGCAAGCTTGCATACCATGCTTCTTGACAAAAAAGCTAAATCAGGTCCAAAAGGATTTAAAGTTGGAACTGTTTTAAGCAAAGAGATTCTTTCTGACTATACTAATGGTCAATGGTGGAATTTTATAGTTGACGATGAAAAATTAATGCAAAAAATTTCTGCATTGAAGATTCAACATGATACCTCTGTAAGTAGCATCAATGAACGCTATCAAAATAAAATTGAGAAAGTTCAGGCAGGTGATGATTTGCCACAAGGTGCTTTGAAGCAAGTAAAAGTTTATATAGCAACAAAACATAAATTACAGCCAGGTGATAAAATGGCTGGTCGTCATGGTAACAAAGGTGTTATATCCAGAATTGTGCCTGAAGAAGATTTGCCATATTTAGAGGATGGCACAATTGTTGATGTTGTGCTAAACCCGCTTGGTGTACCTTCACGAATGAATGTTGGACAAATTTTAGAAACTCACCTTGGTTGGGCTGCGATAAATTTAGGCAAGAAAATTGGTAAAATGATTGAGTCTAATCAAGAAGATAAAAAACTAGAGAGCCTCAGAGAGTTCTTGTTAAAAATATATGATAATGGCTCTTTATCTGATGCAATTAAGAAGGTCAAAGATAAAGACTTAATTAGTCTGTCGAAAAAACTAGCTAATGGTATCTATTTTGCTACCCCTGTTTTTGATGGTGCAAAATCTGATGATATTATTAGGATGTTAGAGTTGTCTGAAATGGATTCTTCTGGTCAGGTTCAGTTGATTGATGGTAGAACAGGAGAGCTTTTCGATAGAAAGGTTACAGTTGGTTATATTTACATGTTGAAATTACATCACTTAGTAGATGATAAAATTCACGCGCGTTCAATCGGTCCTTACAGCTTGGTTACACAACAACCTCTTGGTGGTAAATCTCATTTCGGTGGCCAAAGATTTGGTGAGATGGAATGTTGGGCACTGCAAGCATATGGTGCTGCATATACTTTACAGGAAATGTTGACAGTTAAATCTGATGACGTGGTTGGTAGGGTGAAAATTTTTGAGTCTATAGTTCGTGGTGACAATAATTTTGAGTCAGGTGTACCAGAATCATTTAATGTGATGATTAAAGAGCTAAGATCATTATGTTTAAACGTAGAATTAGGTTCTTCTTCAGAATAATTTATTTGTTTGGGTTATAATATGAGTATTAGGGATGCAGTAAATTTATTTAAACAAAATCCTACAGAGGATTTTGATAATATTAAAATATCCATCGCAAGTCCTGAGAAAATTCTTTCTTGGTCTTACGGCGAAGTTAAAAAGCCAGAAACTATTAACTATAGAACTTTTAAACCTGAGAAAGATGGTTTGTTCTGTGCTAGAATTTTTGGACCAGTAAATGATTACGAATGTTTATGCGGTAAGTATAAACGCATGAAATATCGTGGCATTATTTGTGAAAAATGTGGTGTTGAAGTTACTACATCAAAGGTAAGACGTGAGCGAATGGGGCATATTGCTTTAGCAGCGCCAGTAGTACATATATGGTTTTTAAAATCATTACCTTCCCGTATCAGCACATTGTTAGATATGAATTTACGTGATTTGGAAAGGATCTTATATTTTGAATCATTTGTAATTATAGATCCAGGCTTAACAATGCTTACAGTCGGCGATTTATTAAGCGACGATCAATATGCAAAGGCTCAAGATGAATTTGGCGAAGATAGCTTTACTGCGGAAATTGGTGCAGAGGCAATTCATACATTATTGAGGATGCTTGATTTAGAAAAAATCAAAAATCAATTGCGTGAGGAAATCAAACAAACAAATTCTGAAGCAAAAAGGAAGAAATTTGTTAAAAGATTAAAATTAGTAGAAGATTTCATTGATTCTGGTAATAAGCCAGAATGGATGGTGATGACGGTTGTTCCTGTTATGCCTCCTGAAATTAGGCCGTTGGTTATGCTAGATGGTGGTAGGTTTGCTACTTCAGACCTAAACGAGCTATATCGTAGGGTTATTAATCGTAATAATAGGCTAAAAAGACTTCTTGATCTGAAGGCGCCAGATATCATTATCCGTAACGAAAAACGGATGTTACAAGAAGCTGTTGATGCTTTATTTGATAATGGACGTCGTTCAAAAGTTGTAAAAAATGTTAATAAACGCCCATTTAAATCTCTTAGCGACATGCTTAAAGGGAAGCAAGGTCGTTTCAGACAAAATTTACTTGGTAAGCGAGTTGACTATTCTGGACGTTCTGTAATTGTTGTTGGTCCAGAATTAAAATTGCATCAATGTGGTCTGCCAAAGAAAATGGCGTTAGAGTTATTCAAACCATTTATTTACTCTAAATTAGAGTTATACGGGATTGCTACTACGATCAAATCTGCGAAGAAGATGGTTGAGATGGAAAGACCAGAGGTGTGGGATATTTTAGAAGAAGTAATTCGTGAGCATCCGGTGTTATTAAACCGGGCCCCAACTCTTCATAGACTTGGTATTCAAGCATTTGAACCAGTATTGATTGAAGGTAAGGCTATACAGTTGCATCCATTAGTATGCGCAGCATTCAACGCGGATTTTGATGGTGACCAAATGGCAGTACACGTACCATTGTCAATTGAGGCTCAACTAGAGTCAAGAGTATTAGTGATGTCTACAAACAATATTCTTAGCCCATCTAATGGTAAGCCGATTATTGTACCTTCTCAGGATATTATTCTTGGTCTGTATTACTTATCAATTGCGATCCCTGAAGAAAGAGGGGAGGGCATGTGTTTTGTTGATGTGTCTGAGGCAAAACGAGCATTAGAAGAAAAGGCGATTACTCTGCATACTATCATTAAATGTAGAGTTTCAAATCATGATGCTGAAGGTAATAAAATCGTTACATTAATTGAAACTACGGTTGGTCGATTGTTGATAAGTGAGTTGCTACCTAAGAAATCAGGCATGAGCTTTGATTTGGTCAATAAATTGATGACTAAGAAAGAAGTATCTAACTTAATTGACGTTGTGTTCCGTAATTGTGGTCCAAAAACAACTGTAATTTTTGCAGATCATTTAATGGAAATTGGATTTACTTATGCGTGTAAATCAGGAATATCTTTCGGTAAAGACGATATGGTGGTTGCTGAATCTAAAGGCAAGCATATTAATCTAACTCTAGGGGAAGTAAAACAGTTCGAGAAACAATATTCTGATGGATTGATTACCCTTGGCGAGAAATATAACAAAGTTGTTGATGCATGGCAGCATTGTACTGATAGAGTTGCTGAAGATATGATGAAAGAAATTTCTGCAGACAGAACAAAAGAAGTAAAAGAAAATAAACAGCAGAAAATTAACTCTATTTATATGATGGCTCATTCTGGTGCTCGTGGTTCTGCAACTCAGATTAAACAGTTGGCAGGTATGCGTGGGTTGATGGCTAAACCATCTGGTGAAATTATCGAAACTCCAATTATTTCTAACTTTAAAGAAGGATTGACGGTTCTTGAATATTTTAACTCTACTCATGGTGCAAGGAAAGGTTTGGCTGATACAGCTCTTAAAACTGCGAACTCAGGTTACTTGACTCGTCGTTTGGTTGATGTTGCTCAGGATTGTATTGTGGTAGAAGAAGATTGTGGTACTGCTGGAGGCATTATTGTGAAGCCAGTTATTGAAGGTGGTGAGGTAATTATTCCGCTTTCTGAGTCAATTTTGGGAAGAGTATCTTCAATTGATGTTTCTCATCCAACTACCGGTCAAATTATTGTTAAAGCTGGTATGATTATTGATGAGGATGCGGTAATTTCTATAGATTCTGCAGGCATTGATTCAATTATGATCAGATCTGTATTATCTTGCGAAACACAAGGTGGTATCTGTACAAAATGTTATGGTCGTGACTTGGCTACTGGTTCGTTAGTAAGCGTTGGTGAAGCTGTTGGCGTTATCGCTGCTCAATCAATTGGTGAACCAGGAACTCAGTTAACAATGAGAACTTTCCATATTGGTGGTGCTGCGACTAGGAGTATTGAAATTTCAAGTATTGAAGCAAGCTATGACACTGATTTAAAATTCATTAATAGAAACTTTGTTGTCGATACTAATGGCAAAAAAGTGGTAATGAGTCGAAATTGTGAAGTCCTATTCTGTGATGATAAAGGCAATGAAAAATCACGTTCTTCTATACCATATGGTGCCAAAGTTTACTTTGATAATGCACAGAAAGTTAAGAAAGGTGATGTGATTGCTGAGTGGGATCCATATACTATTCCTATTATTACTGAGAAATCAGGTAAGATTGTTTACAAAGATCTTGTTGAAGGGGTTTCTGTGAGGGATCTAATGGATGAAGCTACTGGTATTTCTAATAAAGTGATCGTTGATTGGAAACAACAAACTCGTGGTGCCGATTTAAGACCAAGACTTGTTTTAGAAGATGATGATGGCGATATGATGGTATTGTCTAACGGTTTGGAAGCAAGATATTTCCTACCAATTAATGCGATCTTGAATGTAGAAGATGGTGTTCAAGTTCACTCTGGTGATGTTGTTGCAAGGATTCCTCGCGAATCAACTAAAACTCGTGATATTACTGGAGGTCTACCGCGTGTTGCTGAGTTGTTTGAAGCGCGTCGTCCAAAAGATCACGCTATTATCAGTGAGAGCGAAGGGATAGTAGAATTTGGTAAAGATTATAAATCTAAACGTAGAATTCTTATTAAACCTAGTGATTCTTCTGTAGAACCAATGGAATATTTAATACCAAAAGGTAAGCATATTTCTGTAAACGAAGGTGACTTTGTGAAGAAAGGTGACTTGTTAATGGATGGTAATCCTGTTCTTCAAGATATTTTGAAAATCATGGGGGTTGAAGCTTTGGCTCGCTACATGGTATCAGAAGTACAGCAAGTTTATAGGCTACAAGGTGTGAAGATCGACGATAAGCATATTGAGGTGATTTTACGTCAAATGCTTCAGAAAACTGAAGTGCTTGATTCAGGTGAAACAACATTGCTAGAAGGTGAACAACTTGATAAACAAGAGTTTGATGAAATTAACCTCAAAGCTGTGTCTAAGGGTTATAAGATTGCTACTTCGCTTCCAATTCTGCAAGGTATTACTAAAGCATCGTTGCAAACTAGATCATTTATTTCTGCTGCTTCTTTCCAAGACACAACTAGAGTGTTAACTGAAGCTGCTGTGGCAGGTAAAATTGATAGGTTACAGGGTCTGAAAGAAAACGTTATTGTTGGTAAATTGATACCTGCAGGTACTGGATTCTATGCTAGAATTTTAAAAAAGAAAGCTTTGGAACAGGATATTCTGATTAAAGAACAAGAGATAGTAACTGATACTATGCAGGAATAATTTTAGTATTGTGTTGTGATACAGCTATTGCTATAATAAAGTGAATGAAATCGGAGTTTGTTATGAAGATATTCACTATTTTTCAGGTAGTTGTTTTAACTTTGTTAGTTTCTGGGTGTGTAAAAACTGCTGAAATCAAAGTAGATAGACATGAAGAAAAAGAACAGCAAATGTCTATGGATCATAACCAATGTGTGAGTTATGGATTTCCCGTTAATACAGTCGAATATTCTAATTGTCTTATGAAATTAGACCAACAGCGCATTGATGCTGAACGTCAAAAGGAACTTCAGGAATCAAAAGCTGGAGAAGATCAAAAACTTATTAGACAAATGCAGAATCCTGGCAAAATTTGTAATTCACGTGCTTGTTATTAAAGTTATGAGAATACCAATAATTCTTTCAGTTCTAGCCCTATTCTTGTTGGTTTTTGAGCATGTAAATGCTGCTGAAATTGGAGAAAAACAAAATCAGGATATTTGGGTAAATCATAATAAATGTGTAAGCAAAGGTTTTCTTGCTTGCACTGATCAATATTCTGATTGTGTAAGTCATCCAGATAAATATATAGATTCTTCTACACCTAAAAAATACGGTGATGAATTTGTGGATGAAACAGGAACTAAAAGGAATAATAAGACTTTTGCAGAAGAGGAAAAAGCTCATAAAAATTTTAAAAAATATAATAATGACTTTGCAAAAGGAATGAAAAGTACTAGTTCTGAGGCTGCTGAGTACGAACGAAGCAAGAGAAATAACAAAGGAAAAAACAACTCATTTGATATAACAAAAACATTTCCTGTTAAATAAAGTCCCAATTTTTATAGAAAATACCATTAATACGACTTAACATGAATCTTAAGATGGTGATTATAAGATTCATCAGCTTAGGATATGCACAAGGTCTTAGAACATCTACAAACATACAATAACGGACTTGATCAGAATGATTTACTGATTTATGCATTAAAGTATCGTCGAAGATAAAAAATGGGTTCTCATGCCAAATATGTTTGTGGTCATTAACCATGATAAAAACATTGTCATTTTCTATAGGGGTGAAGTTGTAAAGTACTCTTATAGTAACTCTTAATGGCCCAAAATGTGTTGAAGTGGACTGTTGTTGATTAAAGATAGATACCCCTATGGTTTTTATATATTCAAAGTCTTTAGCAAATTCTTTGATATTTATAAAATTATCATTATTTTTTCCATACCATTTAAAAAATATCATACCCCTTTTTTTAGGCCCAACTTTATCTTTTAATTTTTCAATAATATTTTGTTTATCAAAAGTTTTTAATAAGAAATTGATCTCATCTTGGCATGGTTTTGGTAAGTCTTTGAGTTTGTAAATGCCTTTATTCTCAGCCGTAATTAAATCTATCAGCAAATTAAACGGAGATAATGCCCAAGTTAACAGGCCATTCCCAAAGAAATATCTATTAATTACTTCGATATTGAATTGTTTATTTCTAGAGAAATCTATTATGCCACAAATAAGATAGAAAACAGTGATTTTGGGTATAATGTATGCAACAAATATAACTAAACAGATCTTTAGCATAAATTTTGGATATTTATTTTTTTTATTAATTAATTTCATACTTATAAAACCTTGCTTAAGAACTCTTTTGCCCTAGCTGATTTTGGGCTTGAGAAAAACTTCTTTGGTGTAGTATCTTCTAATATTTTGCCATGATCAATGAATAATATTCGGTCAGAAACTTTCTCTGCGAATTTCATTTCATGGGTAACAATAATCATGGTGATACCCGTGTGAGCTAAAGACTCTATAACTTGTAGCACTTCTTTTACCATCTCTGGATCTAAGGCTGAGGTTGGTTCATCAAATAATATTACTTCTGGGTGCATGGCTAGTGTTCTTGCTATGGCGACTCTTTGTTTTTGACCACCTGATAATCTGTTTGGTAAAGATTTCTCAAAATTAGTTAGACCAACTAGCTTTAATAAAGCTCTTGCTCTTTTTTTAGATTCTGTCTCGCTCAAGCCTAGAATTTTTTTAGGGGCATAAGTAATGTTTTGTAATACTGTCATATGAGGAAATAAGTTAAAATGCTGAAATACCATCCCAACTTTCTGCCTTATTTTTTGAATATTGTTATTACTAACAATTTCTTCGTCTATTGTAATTTCACCCTTATTAGGCTGTTCAAGTAGATTGATGCAACGTAATAAAGTAGACTTACCACTTCCGGAAGGACCAATTATTGTTAATATTTGCCCCTGCGGTACAGATAAATTTATATCTACTAATACAGGTTTATCATTAAATTGTTTGTGAAGGTTTTTTATCTCAATCATGATATTTTCAACCTATGCTCTAAATATTTAGCAAAGCTACTGAAAATAACTACCATCACGTAATAACATACTGCTGCAGTTATTAGCGGGGCAAAATATATATAATGTTCTGCAGAAATTATATTGGCTCTGCGCATAATATCAGTTCCGCCTAATACTGAAATAATTGCGGTTTCTTTCAATAAATTTACGACTTCGTTAGCTAAAGCAGGAAGAATATTGCGTAAGGCTTGTGGTAGAATAATATCCTTTATTATTAGCCTATATGGTAAGCCTAAAGCTTTTGCTGCTTCAAATTGCCCTTTATCAACGGCTTCTATACCAGCTCTGATAATTTCAGTGATATAAGCCGCCGAGTTTAAAGAGAAAGCAAGGATACCAGCTTCAAATACTGAGATGTTATAGTTAGTTATTACTGGTGTTGAAAAGTAAATTATACTTAACTGAACCAATAGTGGTGTGCCACGAAATATCGAAACATAA
>Ga0114963_10003780_pt1 | contig 10367 bp, 9 predicted proteins | sample C_131016_EF_Meta_FD_87019 | JGI IMG/M metagenome (GOLD analysis project Ga0114963, IMG submission 87019) | Freshwater microbial communities from Lake Croche, Canada to study carbon cycling - C_131016_EF_MetaG | ecosystem: Environmental > Aquatic > Freshwater > Lake | place: Lake Croche, Canada...
GAAAGTGGGCGGCGCAGCTTCACCCTGAACAGCCGTCGGCAAGCCCCCTGCATCTGCGGCGGATGGTGAAAACAAGCTGCCCATCACCGAGCTCGCCCCCCCCAGTCCCAGCACCTCGGGCGGCAGGTCTTTGGTTTCAATGACTTGGGCAGGGGCCATCACCGTCAGCCAATGGCAAATATTTTCCAGTTGACGCACATTGCCCGGAAACTGAAAAGTGGCCAGTAAATCCAGCGCCGCCTCAGAGATGCGCTTGGGCTCGACACCCAGTTGCTGCGCACTTTGCAGCAAAAAATGACGCGTCAGCATGGGCACGTCGTCGCGCCGCTCACGCAAAGCGGGTAAACGCAAACGGATCACGTTCAAGCGGTGAAACAAGTCTTCACGAAACACGCCGTGTTTGACGCGTTGCTCCAGATCTTGGTGCGTCGCGGCAATCACGCGCACATTGGTTTTGACGGCGTTGTGGCCGCCCACGCGGTAAAAGTTGCCATCCGACAAGACACGCAGCAAACGGGTTTGCAGGTCGAACGGCATGTCGCCAATTTCGTCCAAAAACAAGGTACCGCCGTCAGCCTGCTCGAAGCGGCCACGACGCGAGGTTTGCGCCCCAGTGAACGCGCCGCGTTCGTGCCCAAACAGCTCACTTTCTAGCAAATCTTTGGGAATCGCTGCGGTATTGATCGCCACAAACGGACCACTGGCGCGGGGTGAGTGTTTGTGCAAAGCACGCGCCACCAATTCTTTGCCCGAACCGGACTCGCCGGTGATCATCACCGTGACATTGCTTTGTGACAAGCGGCCGATGGCGCGAAACACGTCCTGCATGGCACTGGCTTGGCCCAGCATCTCCGGGGTGGTGGCCATCTTCACCTCGGCCACTTCTTCGCGCTGGCTTTCTTCCACCGCACGGCGAATCAACTCTACCGCTTTGGGCAGGTCAAAGGGCTTGGGTAAATACTCAAAGGCACCGTTTTGAAAGGCAGAGACCGCGCTGTCCAAATCGGAGAAGGCCGTCATGATGATGACCGGCAAGCCCGGCAAACGCTCTTTGATGGAGGTGAGCAAATCCAAACCCGACCCTCCGGGCATGCGGATATCGCTAACCAAGGCCTGTGGGCCGTCCGCGTCGTCCAAACCGTCCAGCGCCTTCAACACTTCGCGCGGGTTGGTGAAACTGCGCGTGGGCAAGCCTTCACGCAACAGTGCTTTCTCAAGCACGAAGCGAATGGATTGGTCATCGTCTACGATCCAGATCGGCTTCATTGGAGGACTTGCTTTCTAAAAGGGGTCAGGGCAGCGGAATCAAAATTTTGAAATCCGTTCGGCCTGGCATACTTTCGCACTCGATCAGGCCATGGTGTTGTTGAACAAAGGTTTGCGCCAACGTCAACCCCAGGCCAGATCCGCCTTCCCGTCCCGAAATCAGTGGAAAGAAAATGCGGTCTTTGATCGAGTCTGGAACACCAGGCCCGTTGTCAATGACATGCAATTCCAATGCCAAGCGGTAGCGCTGCTTGCCAAATGTCACCTGCCGTGCAATGCGGGTGCGCAAAACGATCTCCGCGCCACCTTCGGCGCGGCGCTCGGTCAAGGCCTGTGCGGCGTTGTGGGCGATGTTGAGCACAGCCTGAATCAACTGCTCGCGGTCGCCCCTGAACTCGGGAATCGAAATATCGTAGTCGCGCACCACTTTCAGCCCCTTGGGGAACTCAGCCAGAATCAAGGAGCGCACCCGCTCACAGACCTCGTGCATGTTCACATCGCCCACCACATGGGGCCTGCGGTGCGGTGCCAGCAATCGGTCCACCAAGGTCTGCAAACGATCGGCCTCATGGATGATGACCTGGGTGTACTCCTTCAGGTCTTTGCTGTCCAACTCCATCTCCAGCAACTGCGCCGCCCCGCGAATGCCACCCAAGGGGTTTTTGATTTCGTGGGCCAAATTGCGAATCAACTCTTTGTTGGCCTGCGCCTGATCGATCAAACGCTCTTCACGATCCTGCCGAGTTTGCTGCTCGATCGGCAGCAACTCCACAATCACTTCATCGACTTGATCGGTCTGGGCCACGATGACATGGACCGGAAGCACATCCTCCTGATTGGCTCGCTGCAAAGAGGCTTCGTAACGCAGCGCCGCAAACTCATTCGAACGCGCACCCTCTAGGGCGATTTCCAAGGGTTTTTTATCCACAAAGTAGTCTGCCAGGTGCAGCCCTTGCAAGGTGCGGCGTGACAGGCCAATGGTGTCTTCCAAGGCGGCGTTGACAAACAGCACCAAACCGCGTCCGTTGATGACCGCCACCGGTGTGGCCAGTAAATCAAAGGCGTGAAAGCGCAAACCCCATGGCGTGGTCTGGCCACGCACAGACGCACGTGAAGCGGTGCCTGTGGAAGCGGACGCTTTGCCGCTGATGGAATCCGACATACTCATGGTTGGGCCACCTGGTTGGAGGGTAATCGGGACAACTCGCGCTGCAAGCTGTCTATGTCGCGCTCAGCGCGGGCGATGCTGGCCTTCAGTCTGGCCAATCGGTCCAGGTATTTTTGGTGGTTGCGCGCCTCACCGCCCACTTTGTCCGGTTCGCCATCGTTGTACTCCAGCACCCACTGCGCATGGCGCTCGCGAGTTTGCTGCAATTCAGCCACCAAAATCGCTCTTTGTTGCGCATCCCGTGATTTGGCGTCGACCGACACCGGCGAGGACGAGCCCCAAACAGGTGCACTCGACGTCGACGTCGTCGTTGTTTTGGTGCGACTGGCCGTTGGCGGCGCTGCGGGCCCCGCTGGCGCACCAAAAGGGCGAGTGCCTTGAATCACCGTGATGGTTTGGGCCTGCACCACTTGGCAGTTTTGCGATACGGCGGGCGCATTGGTGTACTCGTTACCGCAACGGTAAATCCGCTCGGCAGCCTCGCTGCTGGCCGCCATCACGGCGGCGCTGCAAAACCCAAGAACCGCCATGGTGCCTGTGACACCTTGATTGCTGGTGAAACTCATGCTGTGCTCTTTGAAAAACCCGTTTCAGTCCACATCATGCCTGCACTTTGCATAAAAAAAGGACGGCGCAAGCCGTCCTTTTTACACCGATCGATGAATGATCACAGCGAGTAGTACATGTCGTACTCCACTGGTGACACTTCCACGCGACTGCGGTTGACTTCTTGCATCTTCAATTCAATGTAGGCGTCGATCCAAGAATCGGTGAACACACCCCCTTTGGTCAAGAAAGCGCGGTCGGCGTTCAAGGCGTCCAAGGCTTGGTCCAAGCTCGAGCACACGGTCGGCACCAACTTGTCTTCCTCCGGCGGCAAATGGTACAGGTCTTTGGTGGCGGCTTCGCCGGGGTGAATCTTGTTCTCGATACCGTCCAAACCGGCCATCAACAAGGCCGCAAAGCCGAGGTAAGGATTGCACAAGGGATCGGGGAAACGGGCCTCCACACGGCGGCCTTTGTCAGACGCCACGTTCGGGATACGGATCGAAGCCGAGCGGTTCTTGGCCGAGTAAGCCAACTTCACCGGTGCTTCGAAATGCGGCACCAAACGCTTGTAGCTGTTGGTGCCGGGGTTGGTGATCGCGTTCAAAGCACGGGCGTGTTTGATGACGCCACCGATGTAGTACAGGGCGAAATCAGACAAGCCCGCATAGCCGTTGCCTGCAAACAGGTTTTTACCGTCTTTCCAGATGGACTGGTGCACGTGCATGCCGGAACCGTTGTCGCCAGCATAAGGCTTGGGCATGAAAGTCGCGGTTTTGCCGTAAGCATTGGCCACGTTGTGGATCACGTACTTTTGCAGCAAAGTCCAGTCAGCGCGCTCGACCAAAGTCGAGAACTTGGTGCCGATTTCACACTGACCTGCGCCAGCGACTTCGTGGTGGTGCACTTCAACCGGGATGCCCACGGATTCGAGCAACAAGCACATTTCGCTGCGCATATCGTGCGTGCTGTCCACAGGCGGCACGGGGAAGTAGCCACCTTTGACACGAGGACGGTGACCGCGGTTGCCGCCTTCGATTTTGGCGCCGCTGTTCCATGGGCCTTCGTACTCGTTGATAGCGTAGAAGGTGTTGTTGGGCTCGGTGCTCCAACGCACTTCGTCAAACAAGAAGAATTCGGGCTCGGGACCGAAATAAGCCGTATCGCCCAGGCCAGACTGCTTGAGGTAAGTCTCAGCGCGCTTGGCGATCGAACGGGGGTCACGTTCGTAAGCTTTGCCGTCGGTGGGTTCGATCACGTCGCAAATCATGACCAAGGTGATCTCTTCAAAGAAGGGATCGATCAAGGCGCTGTTGGGATCGGGCATCAACAACATGTCAGAGGCTTCAATGCCTTTCCAGCCGGCGATGGAAGAGCCGTCAAAGGCTTGACCGTCTTCGAATTTGCTTTCATCAAACTGGGACACGGGCGCGGTAATGTGCTGCCATTTGCCACGGGTATCGGTGAAACGGAAGTCAATGAACTTGACTTCGTTGTCTTTCACCATCTTCATCACGTCTGCGACGGTCTTTGCCATCAAATTCTCCTGGTTGGAAAGGGGTTGATCATTGTGTATCAGGACCTTTGCAGTTTCTGTGCCAAGAAGGCGCAAACACTGAGCTTTGCTCCGATGCCCTGATTGTGCCTTGGGTCAGTGCCATCCTGATTCGGAGAATATGAAAAATTACACGCCTCTTGCCCGCAGGTGTGCACTGTTATTGGCTGTTCATGCACCATTTTAGAACAAAGTATATCAACGCACCATTTCGGGGCCAAACTGCAAATTAAACGGCTCCAAGCCTTTTCGCAGGTCTGCATAAGCCGCATCCACCGACTGCACCGGCCCCTTCACGCCCAACTCAATATGTCGGCCCCATTGCGGGTGATCCACGCTGGGCAGGCTGAAGACCTTGATCTCGGGGTGCTGCAGCTCAATGGCCAGCATCAGCGGGGTCAGCGTGGCCTCCATGGAGCCAAAGAGGATGACGGACTTTTCGATGCGCGGCGCAGTTTGGAACCAAGATGCATACTCGGCATCCAAAACCGCCTCCATCATGGGCCAGGCCATCACCGGGAAGCCGGGCACAAAATGCACCGTGCCTCCGCCCTCACCCGTGCAGCTGAAGCCCGGAATCTTGTTGTAAGGGTTGCGGATGATGCGGCAACCCTGCGGAAACATGCCCATGTTCAAGCGGTGAATATTGTCGGGCCGGTCGGGTTCGTACACCGTGCCCTGCTCGCGGGCGGTGTCTTGCATACGCTCACGGATCAAGGCCTCAGCCTCGGGGTGCAAGTGCAAGGGACGAGACAAAGCCTGGCCGGCGCATTGGCGGGTGTGGTCGTCGGGGGTGGCGCCAATGCCACCAAATGAAAAAACCACCTGCCCCGAAGCAAAGGCGCGTGCCAAGGTGGCCGTGATGCGCTCAGGCGAGTCACCGACGTAATCTGCCCAGGACAGGGACAAGCCCCTGGCCGTTAAGAGTTCGATCACTTTAGGCATGTGTTTGTCAGCGCGCTTGCCTGACAAAATCTCGTCGCCAATGATGATGGCGCCAAATTCGGGTTGAACGCTGCGGGGGGTGGGGTGTGGCATGGCAACTGGGGAGAGTGGGGATGGTCCCCGCATGCTAACCGTGGATCGGCCCAGCCCCCCTGGGTCAGTGTCACACCGGCGGCGCGTCCAAAGCGTCCAAAACCGCCTCGACCACCACCACGCCTTGTGCGCGGCGCAAGCTGGCCAAAGCCGACAAGGCAAAGTGCGCAAACCAGAGCGAAGAAAAAGCAAACACCACCGTGTACAGCCACACCGCCAAAGGCACCAACACGACAAACGCGGCAGCAAACAGCGCACCCGAGGCCCAGACCAGGCTGGGTGCAGCGCCCATCAAACCGGTCAGCACACCCATGCTGAGCAGGGTCAAGCGGTTCTCACGGGTGAGGGTCAGGCGCTCTTCGCGGCTGGCGTGCGCTGCCAAGACATCAAAAGTGAGCACGCGGTAGGTCAACCAGCCCCAAATCAAAGGGGGTAAAACCAGGGCCAGGGGCGGCACCAGCCACAAGGGCAGGGTCACCAGCAAGGCCATCAGGGCCAGGCAGGCCGAGAGCAGTGACCAGCCGGCACTGGCCCAAAAACCACCGCCCTGTTTACGCTGCAAATCAATGAAACGCCGTGAGGCCACCCAGTTGACCAAGGCCGGCGTCATCAAAGTCGAGACGGCCAACAAGCTGAGCACCACCACCAGCGGTGTCACTGTAAAAATCACCACCAAGGGGGCCACCACGGATTTGAGATCCCCTGCACCAAACCATTCAAACCAATGCCACACCATGGCAAAAATGGGCGAGGTCTCTAAAACACCTTTGACTCCGGCCACAGCCGGGTCCCAAAACCAGTAACTGGCGCCCCAGGCCAGCGCCACCATCAACAGCAAGGGCAGCAGCGACAAGACCATCGCGCGCGGGTGCATGCAGTATGCAGCCGCACGCCAAAAAGAATCCAAAACTTGTTTCATTCACCTAGCCTAAGCCTATCCCAATCCCTTGTCAGGCGCGGCCGATCAAGCGCAGCATGCCCAGCCATTGTTGCGACCAAAAGCCAGCGCCGTAGTCACGGCCCTGCTCGACCTGATCGCGCACACCGGTGGCGTCAAACCGCAGTTCAAAATTGGCCGTGCGAAACCACATGTCCCACACCGGCAGCAGCACCCCAAAGTTGCAGCCACCCAAGACAGTTTTGTGGTCCCTCACTGTTTCATGGCCCATGCCAATGCTGTGGTGCAAACGGTGAAAACGCGGGCTGACCCACAAGCGCTCGCCAAAGCGACCAAAGGCCATGCGCACATTGGCATGCTGAAAACTCTCACTGAGTTGCCCCAGCACCACCAGCGCCACAAACTGCCCAGGTGCCACGCCCAGCACCACGGCGGCCACCGAGAAAATCAGGCTGGTCATGACATCGTCGAGCAAGTGATTGCGGTTGTCACTCCACATGGACATTTGGCGCTGCGCATGGTGCAGGGCATGCAGCGACCACCAAGGCTCAAACTGGTGCTGTGCGCGGTGAATCCAATAATGTAAAAAATCAAAAACCACCAGGTACAGCACAAAGCTGGCCCAAGCGCCATCGGTCACGCCAGGCCACAGTTGGTCCAAGTGAAAGGTGGGCACACCTTTCACACGCAGCCAGCCCCAGACCTGGTCCAAACCGTACTCGAGCGTGAAAAACATCACCAACTTGAACACCCCTAAACGGTGAATCAGGGTGTAGATCACGTCCACACGCACAGTGCGTCGATCGGCCCAATGCTCCACAGGATAGCGCTTCTCCAAAGGTGCAATCACCACCAGCATGATGGCGATTTGCAACAAGCCTGCCAGTAACCAGCCCGTGCCTTCGTAAGCTTGTTCCAGCAAGTTGTCTGCGCCCACCCACAAGGTCAGGGGCTGAACCACAGCCTCGTAGAGCATTTGTTGGGCTTGGGCGAACGCGTCGGAGAAAGTATCCATGCTCAACCTTTGGCTTGTTGCGCGATCCAGCGCTGGTAATCGGGGTGCTCGCGCAAGGTGGCAAAGCACATGCCTTTGGCCTTGAGCTGCACAATCAGCGGCTCCAATACCGCCGGGGCCCAAGGGTCGGTGCGCGACCAGATGCCCAGGTGTGCCATGAGCACATCACCAGCGCGAATCTTGTTGACTGCTTGTTCCAGCAAGTGGGCATTGCTGAATTTTTCACTTGGCAACTCATCGCCCAAAAAACCGGCCGCCGCCCAGCCTACATGCGCATAGCCGCAGGACTTGGCCGCCGCCAACAATCGGGGGGAGGTTTTGCCACCCGGTGCGCGAAACAAAGGCAGGCTGGCGCGGCCGGTCAAGCGCTCGATGCGGGTGCTGGCTTGCTGCAAACTGTCGCAGTAGTCTTGGGCTGACCAGTTCAGCGTTTGCCCCATTTGCGCCCCAGCGGAGGGTCGCATTTTAAAGTGCAGGGCGTGCCCCGGCAGATCGCTTTGCCAATACACATGGTCCAGGGTATGGCTGGCAAATTCATGACCTTCGGCCGCCCGCGCTGACCACCAGGGCGCCCATGTGCGGCCCAGGGTGCCGTCGCCTTGTTGGGTTTTTTCGTGCGCCACAAAAAAAGTGACTCTGACGTGTTGCCGCTGCAACACTTGGGCGATCAAAGGGGCAACACCCATATGACCGGTGTCGAAGGTCAGGTATATCGGCTGCTGGCAGGCCGTTGTCAGCTGCGTTTGCGCCAAGGCACCGCCTGAATGCAAGGCCACTGACAGTGCCCAAATCAGGGCCGCCGACCGCGCCACCCAGGCGACTGTCAAGCCGTTTTCACTGCCGCGCTGCATGGTCCAGTGTCCACACCCCGTGTGGCGACTTGCCCACTTTGACCTGCTGCACCACTTTGCGGCTGGCAATGTCGATCACCGTGAGTTTTTTCGCCCAGCGCGAAGCCACCATGATGCGCTTGCCGTCGGCACTCACATCCATGCAATCAGGCCCAGAAGGTGCAGGAAATTTCGCCACCACCTCAAAGGTCGTGTAGTCGATCTGACTGATGGTATTGGCCACGCGATTACTCACCAGCACGTGTTTTTGGTCACCGAAGGCACGGAAGGCGTGTGCGCCCTGACCCGTCGGAATTTTCTTCACCAATTTGGGGCTGCCGGTGGTGATGTCGTACACCTCCACCCCGTCGCCGCCGGTCAGGCCGATCAACAAGTGTTTACCGTCGGGCGTGCCAAACACATCGGCCGGCATGGCGCCCACGGGCGTGCGTGACTTCAAAGTTTGCGTGGCCAAGTCAATGGAGACCAATTCGTCGCTGTCTTGCATGGTGGACCAAATGGTGGCGCTTTTAGGGTCGATCCACAAATGGCTGGGGGTTTTGCCGGTCGCGATGCGTTTGACCAAGGTCGGGGTTTGACCGTCCCAGCGGTAAATATCGATGTGGTTCAAGCGATTGGCCGCCGTGACAAACCACTTCATGTCAGGGGAAAAGCGCAGTTGGTACGGGTCCAAAATGCCAGTGACTGAGCGCTGCACCTTGGCTGTTCGCGGGTCGATGAAGGTCAGCGAATCGCTCAAAGCATTGGCCACAATGACCGACTTTTCGTCAGGCGTCAAATAGAGGTGATGCGGCTCTTTACCGGTCGGAATGCGCTCTTTCTCCACCCAAGACACGGGGTCGATCACGCTGACGTTACCGTCCAGCGAATTGAGAACAAAAACCGGGTTGCTTTGGGCATGCGCGGCGCCAGAGAGAACCAACACCGCCCCCATCACCGCGAACACACCACGCCATAAAAATCGAAAATCAATCACCAAGTGCTTTCTAAGTCGGCATTAGTGTACAAGGGACGCCCTTTTGATTTGAAATGGGAATCAGGATTACCATGATGGCCATGCCAGTTTTGAATGTTTGTGGCGTGGCCTTGGAATCCATGCAAATCCCTGCCACGCCCGCCTGCAAGCCAAAGCCCACTCTGGTTTTTTTGCATGAAGGTTTAGGCAGCTTGAGCCTGTGGCGTGACTGGCCGGCGCAACTGTGCGCTCAGTTGAAATTGCCGGGCATGGTCTATTCACGTCAGGGCTACGGCCAGTCGGCCCCGATCACGGATGTGCGCGGCGAACCTCGCGTTGTGAACGGCGTGCGCCAAGGCCGGCTGCGACCCGACTACATGCACCACGAGGCCCTGACGGTGTTGCCCGCGCTGCTTCAAGAACTGGAGATTCACAAACCCATCCTGATCGGCCACTCCGACGGCGGCACCATTGCCCTGCTCCACGCCAGTCAGCACCCGGTGACGGCTTGCGTCGTGATGGCACCCCATGTCATGGTGGAAGACATTTCGGTGCAAGCCATCACCCAGGCGCGCCAGGCCTTCACCGAAGGCGGTTTGCGCCAGCGTTTGGCCCAATTTCACAGCGATGTGGACGGCGCTTTTTGGCAATGGAACGACGTCTGGCTGAGCGCAGGCTTTCGCCGCTTTGACATCCGCAGGCAGATAAAGACCATCACCGCGCCCCTGCTGGCCATCCAAGGCGAGGACGACGCCTATGGCACTTTGGCGCAAATTGAAGAGATTGCCCACCATGTACCGCACACCCAGCTGTTGAAACTGCCGCAGTGCGGCCACTCACCGCACAAAGACCAACCGGACCTGGTGAACGCAGCGATAGCGCGATTCGTGTCTGGCCTGTCAGGCCTTGGCGCTTGAGATCAAGGCCAGATCTGCCGCACTCAGCCAGCGCCACTGACCCGGGGCCAGATCGGCAGGCAAGCTCAAAGCCCCAATGGCCGAGCGGTGCAGCCCTTCCACCCGGTTGCCCACGGCGGCCACCATGCGCTTGACCTGGTGGTATTTGCCCTCAGTCA
>Ga0114963_10003783_pt1 | contig 10366 bp, 13 predicted proteins | sample C_131016_EF_Meta_FD_87019 | JGI IMG/M metagenome (GOLD analysis project Ga0114963, IMG submission 87019) | Freshwater microbial communities from Lake Croche, Canada to study carbon cycling - C_131016_EF_MetaG | ecosystem: Environmental > Aquatic > Freshwater > Lake | place: Lake Croche, Canada...
AGCTATTAACGAAATAGTTAATAAAGGTCTAAAAGAAAAAAAATATCAAGATAGTTTTACACAAGCCGGAATTTCTGATTTTGGAGGATCTACAGAAAAATTAGATACTCAATATAAAAAATTACAATCTATTTTTAAAAAAGTTGCAAAAAATAGCGATTAATAATGATCGGATATAGAGTTGGAGATCAATTTTTCTTTAACAAATACCTAGCTCTATATCAAACTTCAAAAAACAACAAACCAGTTCAATTTATCTGCAAAGACGACGAATATGATCAATTGAACTGGACCAAAGAACCAGAACAATCTTTTGAGGATTTGATGTCCTCACATGCTCTAGATTTAAGAAATAGACACGAACGATTAATACTTGGCTGGAGCGGTGGTACCGACAGTCATACAATATATAATATTTTTAAAAAGAATAACATACACATAGATGAAATAATAGTTAAAACATCTTCAAATATAAAATATCAACCCACATATCATTCAACTTGGATTAGAAAAAATCACTATGATGTCAGCACAGTTATAACAGAATATGATCAGCATGACAATTTTTTAAGAACACTAGACCGTCCAAATGAAGAATGGATATGGAAAAACAGTGGAGATATAAAACATTCGGGTGTTAATACCAACGGAGCACATACCAAATATTTGATTGAAAAAAACCACGGTGGAAAAAATTATGTATATGTAACGGGAGTTGAAAAACCGTCTTTAATATATAAAAATAAAAGTTGGTGGACTAGACTTAAAGATGAAGCAATATATAATAGCTTGGGGTATGATTATAATATTGAATATTTTTTTTTAAATCCTTTGTTACAATTGAAACAGAGTCATTTGTTAAAAAATGGAGTAAAAGAACATATGAAAAAATATAATCTATCAATAAATGACAAAGAAGAGAGTTATAAACATGAGGCAGACTGGTTATTTCAAGCATATGAATCTCCTATTGGCTATCGTAATTTTTCAAGAGCACTCGGACGTGTGGATGAATTAACAGAAGGAGTGTCTTTTTTACAAAAATTAGCTCTAAGAGAGTCCCTTGATTTAGATTTAAAACAAGAAAAAAACTATCGTATCTTAAAAGGGTCACGTGATCCTTCTTTAAATGCAGCTTTGTCCGCAGAAAACAAAGCTTCATTGAATTATGTAAAAGGACTTTTTAATCTTTATACAGAGAGAAATTTTGCACATTTTTTAAGAGATAATAGATACGTTAGATCACCAAATAAATTATTACAAATAAATCCTATATTCTCTAAGTCTTATAATTTAGGACCATAATATTTGTCATATAATTAATAGGGCTGGTCATTTAAGTATTTACTAGGTTATTAATTAATACATGTTTAATTTTTCATAAATTATATTGACAAATAACAACAATAAGGTATAATATACTAGCAAGAATGACAAAAGAAGAAGTATTAAAATTTGCAGGTGAAGTGGAGGAAGTGCTGCCCAACCAAATGTTCAGAATAAAATTAGAGAATGGTCATACCGTACTGGGCTATGCCAGCGGCAAGATGAAGCAGAACAAGATTAAGATACTCGTGGGGGATAAAGTCGAAGTTGAAGTTAGTCCCTATGATTTGTCCAAGGGTCGAGTGACCTACAGGTTCAAATAATGGAGATAGGTCATTGTAAAATGTTATATGCAAGAGACCCATTAGGTCGTCGCGCCAGGGCCTTGATTGGCCGACCTACTCTGTGGTTGAATACGGTTACTGACCCAAGGGTAACTCTATGAACGCAACTGTTAATGCACCCAACACACCAGTACCTGTAACCACACGCACAGTGATTGAGAGCAATCACATGGGCGGTCGATGGATTGATAGGTTATATAAACTAGGCAGCACAGATGCTGTGGAATTGATTAACAAAGATTCTACTCTATATAAAGGTAGAGTGTATCGTAGAAGAATTACAGTGCAAGATGTTGAAAACAACAATTTCTTTGCAATCGCATACGAATCAGCAGATGGTCGTTGGTTTGACAATTGCGGCATGCCTATAAAGAAACCTACTAATATAACTAAAGAGTTAGAAGAAGAAATATTTAATAAGTCCTAGGCTCCAACCACTGCCCATGACTATGAATACTGCGGCCACTGCCCATTCTTTTATTCTAATACATACAGCCGCCATTCCAACGTTACCTGATACCAAGAAGAGTAATCCTGCAAGAGTGTGCAGTTGCAGACTGGTTGTCAACGCTCCAAAAAACATCAGAGCAGTCAAGAACCATTTGATCCAAGGATTGGTCTGCTGTTTCAAAACGTACCTCCACCCTGCATGAAAGCTGCCAGGTATGATTCACCTGGAAAAATTATTACCAATGAGATCATGATCACCACGATCGCCACAATAATTGCTGTTTTTATACTCATATAACTTTATATATCATGAATATAGATGGTTGACAAAATACCAAAACCTGTTACAATAATGGTAACAGAGGAGAAAATATGAACTACAAATGTTCAGCACAAGCAAGACTGGTTTTAGATCAAGTGACAGCAAGATGTCAAAAAGATACTAAAACTAATAATAAGTGGTCTGGAAATTCTGGCAGCTACATGTACATCATGGGCAGAGAAAATTCAGATGGTAAGGCTACGGGTGTGGTACACAAATTCCAAGCCGATGGCAGCCACAAATTAGCAGGATCATTCAAGATTCTTGCTGATGGTACCATAACAAGATTCACAGGTTTGAGCAAATCAAACTGGAATGAATATATGTCCAAAGCAGAATACGATTACAAACAGACTCTATCGTCTGGTAATAAAACTGCTGTAGACGCAGAAAAAGCACAATCTAAGGTTGCTTAATCGATTCAGGTGCTCTTCGGAGCACCTTGAATACAGATAAATATCACCATGCTCCACGTTAAAATAAAAAACGTAATACGAGTGTTACGTGAGTTATTTTCCAAAGAGAGACGCTCAGAGTTGATGCGTGAGTTATTCTCCCAAACCAATCGAACAAGACTGTATATTATCGGTTCGATGATGGTTATTGCCTTTGCAGCTGGTACATTCTGGCCCAATTTCATGGTAAAGAAAAAAGTAGCTATCTCTGCCACTGATACTCTAAAAAACCGAGCTCGCAGTTTTGGTTTGGTAGAACCACTGATGCATTATTACAGTCAAAAAACTTTTATAGAAGCAATGAGCAAGTGTATAGATTATCTAAATTTTGAATATGATAGTGAGCAAGAGATTCCCAAAGCAATCATTATAGGTATGGCCATGATGGAATCAGACAATGGTACCAGTCGTTTCGCACTGGAAGGCAATGCTCTATTTGGTGTGAGAACTTGGGATCCTAAAGAACCACAAATCAAAGCCTACAGAAATCTAGATTCCAAATGGGGTATTAAGAAATATCCTACCAAATGTGCCAGTGTGAGAGATATGATACATATCCTAAATACCAAAACTGTACATCGTGAATTTCAGAGAGAAAGAGCAGTACAGAGAGTGATAGGTATGAAAAACGTGTATCGATTGGCTGGATCTATCAATAGCTGGGCAACCAATCCAGAATACAGTGAACAGTTAAAAACTGTAATTCGAGATAATGGTTTGGATAAGTTGAATTAATACCATCAGATCACAAAGATCACGAAAATAATTCTAAGAAGTCAACAAAATCAACAATTTAAACAAGATCAACTAGGTTGACGCTTTTGGTATTTGTGTTACAATAATAGTATGATAAAAATAATAATCGGTGCCGCAGGTATGTACATATATCTCCAGCACCCAGAATACATTCAATACACATTGACGCATACAAAACATGCGTTGGTTACTGCATTGGATTGGGTTTCAGCACATTTGAAATCTTAATATAAACAAAAAAGGAAAACAATGACTAAAATGATAAAGGTTACAATTGGTTTGTTGGCTCTGTTGCTTGTGAGTAACTGTTCCACTTATACAATTAAACCAGACACTGCTAAGAATGGTGTGGTTGAGTCCACTCCCAAATGGTATGTGGGTTATGATAGAGTGACTTGGAAGTATTATCAAGAAGCCGCTTCATCTGTGAGTCCAGATATGGAATTAGCAGTGAAGAAGAGCATACTGTTAGCCAAAGCAAAATTAGCTGACAGAATCAATGGAGAGATGAACAATAGAACCACAATCAATAAAAATGAGAATGGTACTAATGAGAATCTTAACATTCAAGCAGGCACACAGGATCTTATAGTAAACATGATCAGTGAAACACTGGTTAAGAACTATGAAGTGATTGAGCAAGAAATATTCTCTACAGGCGACAAGAGCTATAGAGCATATATTATGATCCGAGTATCCAAAGATACAGTGGAGCAGATCATTGCTGACATTCAGCAAAGACGAGCTCAGGGTATTAAACCTGCAGAGTTAGATCAAAAAGCCAAAGAGTTATTGAACAAGAAGAGCTAGTCCATGAGAATACTATTCATGGCGGCTCTGCTTGTATTAGCAACGCAGACACAACCTGCACAGGCAGGAGGTCCGTGGAGCAATCAATACTGTAATATTAAAATTATCCATATTAAAATAATGGATAACAGAGGCAATATTATAGAAGAGAGAACTGAAGAGAAGGTTGAGTGTGAGGATGGAGTAAAGGATTTCCTACACGGTATGGGCATAGCAGACAGTTGTCAATACTTTACTTGGTGGTTACCTTTGGGTCAAACTCGAGTAGAACAAAGATCAATAGCTTGTAAAAGATTAGATGGTGGATATGAAATTGTTGAAGGTTATCATTATATCAAGTAGTATATTTTTATTGGCCAATTGCGCCAGCAATATACAGACTGTGAGAGAAACACAAGGATCTTTCCTTAATATGCCAGAACCTATATCTCTAGGCAATGGTAGATTAGCAGAACCAGGTAGATTCCTTTGGAATCAAACTCAGTATCTAAGATTCAGTTTAAATGATGATGAGAAGAAGATGCATCAGAGTGCTGTGTATCATGCACTTAATAATACACCCAATGGTCCAACTACAGAATGGCACAGTCGAGAAAGATTAACACAAGGCAAAGTAAGAGTTATACACAGCTTTGAAGTCAGTAACGGTTATTGTAGAGTGTATCAAGCATTAATTGAAGTAAATGGTGCAACTCGTCATTGGACCAACAAGGCTTGTAAAAGAAGTACCAGCGGTGATAATTGGGTATTTTTAGATTAAGTGGTCCAGGGACGACCTTCGACTAATCCGCCTGTGTTAGCATTATCCGTTAAATTGCCACCAGAGTATTGAGTGGGTAGTTGAGTGATATCATACTGATTTCTAGCACGATAATAATTTTTAGTTGAATCAACAGCACCAGTGATTGAGCCATCGTCAGCCACCACTCGGCCTTCTCTTTTGGCTTGAGCAATGTCGAGTTTGGCTTTCTGTCTAGCTTCTTTGTCTGCTAAATCGCCAGCTGCTGGTTTTATGGTCCACTGTGTGGTAGTTGTTTTATCAACTCTTTGCCAGACAGCTCCATCATAGATGCGCCAGTCTTGTTCGCCATACGCAGGGTAGGCACCGCTGGTTCCAGAAGTTGTTACAGAGTAAGAATCTCCCAAGGTACCAACGCCATCAGCCAGCGTAGGAGTATCGCTAAAAGCATTCCATGTGCCTTTGTATGTTGCGGCATTTATTATAGTGCTGGACAATGAACCGCTAACTGCCGCGGCTTTGGCCATGTAATTGTCTATTGTGGTATTGCCCTTGATGATGCCAATACTGGTTCCATATTCATCATACAAGAAATTGCCTGCTGTTACTGCATAATCGCCTGTCTGATGACTGGTCAACGTGAAAGCAGAGCCTATTCCCAACGATGTTACGTACAGTTTGTATGAGACATTGTTTGTTGCTCCCAAAGCACCCGCATAATTCAAACTCCAAATAGCTGAGAAAGGATCAACAATCTCAGTATTAGAATGTGGTGGATTGACATTTTTTGTGAGAGTAGATCCACTTGATATAGTCAGTGTTGATATGCCGTTTGCACTCATTGTAATCATATTTATATGTTAATTGGTAAAGTAAAAAATCAGTAGCAGTTAACTCGTTATCATGCTATATTAAATACACTCATATGTTCATTGCAATATTAACACTCATATCAGCACTCAGTATATCCGCTGTGGCAGCATTCTACTCCATCGTAGGATTGGCCACCATATTCCCAGGTGCTTACTGGCCAGTGGTTCTAATGGGGTCGGTGCTGGAAGCGGGCAAACTGGTCTGTGCTTCTTGGCTGTATCGTAACTGGCATATCACCAATCGAGCTCTAAGAACCTATCTATTCTCAGCAGTGATCATTCTAAGTTTGATTACGAGTATGGGTATTTTTGGATTCCTATCCAAAGCACATCTAGAAACGAATTTTCAAAGCAGCAATAACTCCCAGTCAATCGCTATAATCAACAGTCAGATCAAAGCCGAGCAGGATGTGATAGATCGTCAGCAGGAAATTATCAAACGTAACTCGGGTGCAGGTGGAGGATCTGGAGAACGTATTGCTCAATTAAAAGATAGAATTAAACAGATGGATGCTGAAGTAAAAGCCTACACCGATCAAGGTGCTACCAGCACAGTGTTCAATGATAAAGTGGCTAAAGGTATAGCTCTAAAAGAATCGCAAAAACCCGAGCGAGATAAGATCGATGCAGAAATACGTCAGTTGACTCTAGCCAACCAAGGCAACAACTCTGCGGCAGAAGCTCAAATAGCTCGTAGCCAGCAGAAGATACAACAGTTGATTGGTCAGCGAGCTCCACTACAATCAGCACAGATCAAAATTGATGCAGAAATTGGACCAATCAAATACATTGGTGCTCTAGCAGTGGACGTGGGATTAGCAAAAGAAGTAAATGTAGAAGCAGCAGTGAGATGGGTGATTATCATAATCATATTTGTGTTTGATCCACTAGCGGTTCTAATGTTAGTGGCTGCTAACCAGAGTTTTGCAAGACAATATCCCACACTAATGGAGAAACCTCGAGATATTATAGATTTAGAAAGACCAGATTTAGATCTACCACCAGTGCCTGTGGCAGAACCCAAGAGCAATATCATTGACAATATAAAAAAGAAATATGAATCACAGTTAAAAGATTGGCAAGAAAAACTGGCCAAGTTTAATGAAAAGGCTCCTAAACCTGAATCTAAAACTATAGAAATAGTTCCTGTTAAAGAAGAGAAGAAAGAAACAGATACTGTCAGTTATGTACTGCAAAATGCTATAGAGATTAAAACTGCTGAAGCAGATTCGGAAAAAAAAAGACCTGAGGAAATAATAACCCAAGATAATGATCCAGTAGAAAATACTGATCGAATAATACCCAATTTCACAGAAGTAATAGAACCAGAATCAAAAAAAGGTATAGGATTTTTAAGTAGAGTTTTTGTTAAAAAGAATAAACCTATTAAATTAGAACCAACAATAAAAATAAATCCAGCAGAGAGCGAAGAAAAATTAGAGACATTTCACAAAGAAAATGGATTGTTTCAAGATGCCACTGAAGAAGATTTAAAAAAAGAACGAGACGAAATTAATAGACAAACGTTTCTTAATGCTGTGCCAGTTACAGAAAACGACAGTAAAAATCATCTGCCTATAACTGCTAGTCGTAGAAAATACTTTCAAGACTATGTAGATGATGTATTAAGAGGCACTGTCACAGCAGAACAGTTGCCTGAAGATATAGCACACACAGTAGCATTAATATTAAGTGAACATCCAGATCCTGCAATCATACCAGACAAAAAAAGTACCTATGTACAAAATGAAGAACAAAAAGACAGCAATGGATGGAGTAAGATAGTAGAAGTAAAAGAACCAGAAAAGAATGAGATTATTTTACCAAATGTAGAAACAACTCCTGCAGAAGACATACACGACATAGCAGAATCCATTAATGTTGAAGCAAAAATACCGCAAGAAAAAATTACCAAACATAAAATTAAAATGTTGAGCAATGATGAATATAGAAGAAGAATAGAAGACAGAATCAACACACTGATAACTAAAATAGAACAAGGTGAAATAAAACTCGCTGATTTATCCAAAGAAGATCAACAGGTTATAATCGGTTTAATGAATTCCAATGAATAAATTAAAGAAAGATGAAAAATTAGGACAGATTACACTCGTTACTCCTCCTGATTTTTTTCAAAATCAAAACAAAAGTTTCTGTCTAATTAATTTTAGCAAAAGAGATAAAGATAGCTTTGCTGATCAATTGAATCGATACATGTACAAAGAAGATGTAACAGTGTATCTATGGGATGATAATAATTTTTCTGTTACTGATACTATAGAAAAAACAGATCCTAGTTATGATGCTTATGTAAAAGAATGGCAACACAATCAAACCAATAGAGATTATAATTGGTTATTAAATGCTTGTCGAGTAGCAAACACAGTGATTTTAAATATGGATTATATCAGTAAACCATTAATGGTGTGGAGTGGCTACATATTAACTCTATCAAAAACACATTTTATTAATAGCAATGAAGCTGAAGCAAAAACTTTAAATGTTCTAAATAGAAATAGAGTACAATCTGTACCAAATTTATTTGAAAAATTAAACGTCAAAGAAAGTAAAAAATGACTTCAGAAGAAAATCTAATATGCTCATTCTGTAGCAAAGGCAGAAAAGATGTGACCAAAATGATTGTGGGCAGCAGTAAGGTTTCTATCTGCAATGAATGTATTGGTCTTTGTAATGAGATACTGGAAGAAGATAATGTTAAAGCCAAGAAAGAAAAAGCCAAAGGCAGCGAGTTATTAAATCCTGTAAAAATTAAAGAATATTTAGATCAGTATGTGGTAGGACAGGATCATGCCAAAACTGTGATAAGTGTGGCAGTGAGCAATCACTACAAACGTATCATGATGCCACCAGATGATTTTGAATTAGAGAAGAGCAATGTCCTAATATTGGGTGCTACAGGTTCAGGCAAAACTCTATTAGCAAGAACCATAGCAAAATATTTAGATGTACCATTCAGTATCAGTGATGCAACCAGTCTTACAGAATCAGGTTATGTGGGAGATGATGTAGAGAATGTTATCAGCAAACTGTATAATGCTGCCAAAGGCGACAAAGAGCTCACAGAAAAAGGTATCATATTCATTGATGAGATTGATAAGATTGCTAAAAAAAGCGAAGGAGTTAGCATCACTCGAGACGTATCTGGAGAAGGTGTGCAACAAGGACTGTTAAAAATAGTGGAAGGCACACTGTGCCGAGTTCCACCAGCTGGTGGTAGAAAACACCCAGATGGCAACATGGTAGAAATTGACACTCGTAATATACTGTTTATAGTGGGTGGTGCTTTTACAGACCTTGAAAAACAATTAGAAAGAAAACATGCAGGTGGCATGGGTTTTGGTGCTGAAGTAGGCATCAAAGAAGGCAAGAGTTTTCTAGCAGAAGTTAAACCCGAAGACCTAATCAAATATGGCATGATACCAGAATTTGTGGGAAGATTCTCCATGGTTACTCATGTGAACAATCTAAGCGAATTACAATTAGTGAGCGTGCTGACTGAACCTAAGAACAGTTTAATTAAACAGTATCAATATCTATTTGGTTTGGATGATATAGAGTTAACTCTAACCAAAGGAGCCAAATTAGCTATTGCTAAAAAAGCCCGAGCATTGGGTACCAATGCCCGAGGATTAAAGAGCATATTGGATGATGCTCTTTTACCATATCAATTCGACGCTCATGAAATGCGTAATAAAGGTGTTGTAAAAATTGAGATCACAGAAGAATGTATTGACAAAGGTGCTGACCCTGTGCTAATATTTAAAAATAAAACAGATGAAAAACATAGCAAACAGAATTCCAAATAGTCGTCCAGAACGCACTGACGAACGCAGATTCCCCCCAAGAGAAAAACAATTCCGTGGTTATTCAGTGGATGTACCTCCAGGTGGAGATGCTGTGCGAGCATATCGTAAAATTAAAAAAATGTTAAAAGATAATAAAGTATTCGAAGAAATGAGAGAAAGAGAAAGTTTTACTCCTCGCAGTGCTAAAAGAAGATTGGCTCGTAAAGAAGCACTAATGATCAAAAGAAGAGCCACTAAAAAATGGATTGAAGAAACCAATCCATGGTTAAAAAAACGCAAAAAATAAACCTTTGTTTTAAAACACTTTTTTTTTAGAAAAAAGGTCGTAAAAATATCCCCTAATCACTATATTAATCTGTATAAATAAGAGTTGAACAGTGCTACAGATAGGCTGTTCATTAACCTTGCTAACAATAGGAGGAAAGCAAATGACTAAAAATCAACTATCTATCTTTAATCAGTTAA
>Ga0114963_10003784_pt1 | contig 10365 bp, 8 predicted proteins | sample C_131016_EF_Meta_FD_87019 | JGI IMG/M metagenome (GOLD analysis project Ga0114963, IMG submission 87019) | Freshwater microbial communities from Lake Croche, Canada to study carbon cycling - C_131016_EF_MetaG | ecosystem: Environmental > Aquatic > Freshwater > Lake | place: Lake Croche, Canada...
CAGAGAGAAGTCCACCAGTAACTGGGCCCTCAACGTCAGGGTGAGGGAGATCAGCATCATGATCGAAAGGCAGGCCAATCTAAGGAAAGCGCCCTGGCCTGCGAGGCGAATGAGTCGTTGGTCATTCATGACTACTCATCCAGTCCGATAAAATACTTGAGAGGAAACTGTTTCTGGAGGCTCGAGGGCTCTGATCTGTAATCCTGCAGGTCACCCTTGTAGTAGATGGCGACGACATAACCGGCAAACTTGAGTCCCTGATCTGTCTGATCGGGGAGGTAGCTGACCTGCAGGAGCTCAGGTTCCCCCTTCTTCCTCCATGATACCGGGAGGCTCATCCAGGATGAGGTGACCTGCGCCTTGCTGGGAAGAACATCACCACCCTCGCCATCACGATCGTAAAAATAGACCTGAACCTTGACCTGCGGGACCTCGATCACCTCGCCGCTTCTGGCCTTGATGGCTATGAGAAGTTTTTTGGAACCATCATTCCCGCTCACCAGTCTTGCGCTCACGATGCCCAAGGGGGCGCCGTTTGCGGGTTCCCTCGAAGATCCCTTTTCAATCGTGGCGGCTTGGTTCAGTGATTGGGAACCCGTGGCCACCATATCCCTGACCGGGGAGCTCTCCAGGGGATTGGCCTGCGGTGCTGGGATCGGTGTCGGGGCTGGATCCGTTGTCCGAGGGTCGGTGGCTTGCGAGGCCTGTAACGGGGCGGATGGAATCCGTGGCGTCCCATTGGAATGGATGGCTGCGACTAAGGTGGGGAGGAGCGCAACGGCCGCAAATCCCAATTCGAGCACGGCGGCAAGACCCAGAATCCACGCGGCCACAAGGGAGGTGGTGTTGGGGCGGGGGGTCCGGAATCCGGGAGCGTGTTCAGGAGCCATAAAACTACCAGATACTACTTAGGGCGTGTGCATGATCGCAAGCATCCGGGAAAAACCGATACTCCTTTTTTCCCGGGAAGAGGCAGAAGTCCTGTGGGACATCCGGTTCAGTTCGTGGGTTCCTCATCCATGATGGCGCTTAGCTCCATCGGCTTGCCCTCACGGAGAATGGAGAAGGTCACATGGGAACCCACGGTCGCCTCAGCAACCCTGTTTCGGAGATCCTTGCCATCCCTGACGGTGCGTCCGTCGATGGAGATGATGACATCCCCGCCGAGTAATCCCGCCTTCTCGGCGGGGGAGGTCGCCAAGGTTGCCGCAACAAGGGCTCCCTGCGTGTTTTTCAGGCCGAGTTGGTGTGCCAATCCGGGCGTGAGAGGTCTCATGACGACCCCCAGCCAGGGATGGATCACGCGGCCGTGCTGGACGACGTCCTCGTAAACGCGGTGTGCCACGTTGGAGGGAATGGAGAAGCCGATGCCCTCGGATCCCCCGCTTCTGCTGAGGATGAAATTATTGATGCCGATGACCTTTCCGTGAATGTCGATCAAGGGGCCTCCCGAGTTGCCGGGATTGATGGTGGCGCTTGTCTGGAAGAACTCATTGGCCGCCTCGCTGGTGGTACGGCGCCCCTTGGCGCTGATGATGCCTTGTGTCACGGTCTCCTGAAGACCGAAGGGATTGCCCACGGCGAAAACCATCTGCCCGACCTTGACCTGTTCGGAATCCCCGAAATCAATCGGGATGAGATTCTCTGCATTGATCTTGAGCACGGCGATGTCGGAACGCTGGTCAACGCCCGCAATGCTGGCGGGGAGGGTCCGGCCATCGCTCATCTGCACCGCAATCTGGGAGGCCCCGTTGATCACATGCCAATTGGTCACGATATGACCATCTGAGGAAACGATCATTCCCGATCCCATCTTGCTCGATTTGGAGACCCCTCCGCCCCCGCCCAGCCCAAAAAATTGGCGAACAAGCGCCTCCCGATCAGGTGCCGTCGTGGTGGTGATGCTCACCACGGAGGGAATGACATGCTCGACGAGTTGGGTGAATTCGTCGTCCATGGCCTTCAGGGAAGGCAATGAGAGTAACGGGTTGCGTTCACCAAGGGTGTAAGGCTGGGAATTCTTCGCCGCTGTCACGGGGTTCTGCGAAATGCCGGGTGACAGCATCTTCCAGAAGGCCAGCAAGCCAATCCCGATCGAAAGGATGAGAAGAAAGAGAAGGAAAAGGGGAAAATTACCCCACGATTTCTTGTCCGTGTTCATTGGTTGGAATCGAGCTTGAGCTTGGAGAGAATGGAGTCCCGAAGTGGTGATAGAGTCGCAGCATCCTCCTTTGGCATCTGCCAAAGAATAATCGCCACGGTGCCAGTGCTGTCATTGGCCCTGAGTTCCTCGGTGACCAGCAGGGACTGGTCCCCCTGCACGGGAAAATCAAAACGGATCTGGTGAAAAGCCCCGTCCTGGGATTCCTTGATGGGTGAGGCTTCCTCTCCGGCCTTTTCAGCGGCCCCCCGAGCTATGCTCAGGGCATAATCAGTCGCTTTCTGATCCGAGTCCTTGGCCCCGTTGCGGTCGATACTCATGCTGAGGCCGGTGGACCATGGATCGTTTTCTCCGGTGATCTTTTCCTTCGTGGCAAGAAGCACGCCTCCATCAAGCAGGCTCCCCTGAACCAAGTTCCAATCTTTCGGAATGCTGATGCTCGCATGAATTTCCGGGATGGCATGAGGAACGAGTTCGCCGGTTTTTTGTCCTGCGGCGGAATTCGTGGAGCTCTCCGTATTCTCCGGAGCGGCTGAAGCTGTCGGGGTGTCTGATACCGCAGGGGGTGGTGAAGGCTCCGCGGTAAGGGAGGGTTCTTGCGCCCTGGCAGCATGGACGAGTGCCGTGGCGGCCATGGCGGTGACGCGGAAAAGCATCAGGATTCTTGGAAGTGGTTCCCTCATCGTGTTGTCAACACAGGCAATGGAGCATTTGGGAAGCGTTTGCGCAACTCTTGGAGAGCCTTCCCGGCTTCGAGGGGATTGCCGGCTTTCTGATAGGCAAGGACGGCTTTGGCCAACGCCTTCGGGGTGAGGTCCGGATCATCATGAAGGAGGGCGGCCGTCATGAACGCTTTGGCGGCCTGATCGTATTCCTTACGCGTCATCAGGATGTCGCCGCTCAGGATGCGTGCCGCTGCGTTGATCGGGCCCTCGGGTTGGAGAAGCATTGCCTCCTCGGTCATCGAGAAGGCTTGGGGGAGGTTGTTCATGGATTGTTGGATCGCGGCCGCCACCAGGAGTGCGCTGGCCCTGGTAGCCGGGTCACGGGCAAGCTTCAGGCAGGCCTCCGCCGGTTGAAGCGCTGCCTTATAGTTTCCCTGGGCGACCAGCGCCGTGGCGAGGGTTTTTTGGATTTCGGCATCCGAGGCTCCGGGAAGCCCATCCTTGACCAAAGGGGAGAGGAATCTCACTGCCCCGGCCGTGTCACCCGCCTCCATCTCCTTGAGGCCAAGCCATCGGGCGATTTCAGGCGGAGTGAGGGATGGTTTCAAAGCCGCTGCTTCCCGTGCGGCCTCATGGAGTTTGTTCTCGTAATACAAGGCGAGGAGAATCCTCAAACCCGCCCTCTCCGCAAACTGCTTGCGATCCCCCGAGCGGGCAAGCGACAACTCGCTGACGGCCGTCGGGTAATCTTTGTTCTCCATGGCCGCCCAACCGATCCAGTAATGCGCTTGCGGAGCCGCAGGACTCTTGGGGTAATCGTGAAGAAGGAGAGACAAGGATTCGACCATGCCCTTGTTGTCCTGTTGCTGGCCGAGCAGGAGTCCCTTCTGCAGAAGGGCCAGTTCACGCTCGGGTGCCTTCGGGTAGTGCTCCTGCAGCAGGGAAAAGTCGGCGAGAGCGCCAGCAAGATCATTTCGCTGCTGCTTGATGATCCCACGTTGAGCCAGCGCCGCGGAGGCACGCTCCTCATCGGGATAAGCAGTCAGAAATCTGGTGAGGGCTTCCTCCGCAGCCTCCTTGTCCCCCGCCTGTGTCAGTGCCCATGCCTCCTTGTAGAGGATATCGGGTCGGGATGTTGCCGGCATCGCTGTGGCATCGATGGAGTGGTAGAGCGTTGCAGCCTCCTTGAAGTCTCCCTTGCGCAGTGTTCCTTCGGCTTTGAGGAGTTGTACTCTGGCACGATCTCCGGGATCGGAGGCAGTCAGCAGATACTGGTCGATTTCACCCGGAAGGGAGGGATCTCCTGATGCGTAGAGAGCCAGAAGTTTCTGGAAGGAAGCAGCGGTCGCCGCCTTGCTTGAAGGAAACTCCGTGATCACACGGTCATAGTCGGCGATGGCCTTGGCATTCTTGCCTGTTTTTCGAAACGCATTACCCCTCAGGAGAAGAATCTCGGGCTTCTTGGAGGAATCTCCCGTCAGGGCCTTTTCGGAGGCCTTGATCACCCCCTCTTCATCACCCGAATCGGCGGAAATTCTCAGGGAACCAAGAGCTGCGATGCTCTGCCACTCTCCGGAATCCGGGGAGGAGGCGATGGAGTCGAAGAGTTTTTTTGCTTCCTTGGTGTTGCCCAGTTCCGATTCCAAGAGCGCGGACTTGACGGTTGCATCCGAGACTGTTTCCTGTGAGATCCCCGAGGAGTCGGAGCCTCCACCCCGAGGGCAGGAGAGAAGCTGGCGATACAAGGCAAGGGCGGATTTCTTATCCTCGCTGGTCCCTCCTGACGCGGCGACCGAAGCAAGACGGAGAAGAGCCTGGGCCTTGTAGGGACTGAACTCCGGACTCCGGGCCAAGGAGGTGAGGAGTAGCACCGCTTGATTCCTCTGACCGGATTCCCCTGTTTTTTCCCGCGAGAGGGCCTCCCTGTAGCGTGCAGCAAGCCTGATGGATGGGTCCCTGGCATCCTTGGAGGTAACGCTGAAGAAGTCGGCGGCTTGAAGGAAATTGCCGCGTCCCTCATGGATTTCCCCGAGTCTGAACGATGCCGAGGGTCGGAACTCCCCGGTGGGATAATCCTGCAGGAGACGCTGGAAAGAGGCCTCGGCGGCGGTCATGCTTCCCATCTGTCGTTGGGATTCAGCGAGACGATAGATGGCGCGCTCCCTGCCCGGAGTATCCCTGGAAGCCATGGCCAGAAACTTTTCGTATTCTGTGACGGAGGTTTCTGGCTGTTTTTTTACAAAGCACTCATCCGCAAGGGCAAGTTGTGAAGCGGCGAGATCTGCAGGACTTTGAGAGCGGGAGGGGGCGAGCCTGATGCTCCCAATGGGATCGGGGTTACTTGCCGGATAGGAACCCTGCGCAGCCACGGGAATGGATGGGGGCGTTGAGGCGGAAACCGGTGTTCCGGCGGGCAAGGCCCTCATCACGCGGGGGGTTGGTTGGGGCAGCGATCCGAAGCCGGAGATCCCCGGCGTGGCCCCCGCATCCACCGGAAGAGCCCTTCTCACCTCGGGTTTCGTGTTCTGCCGGAAATTGGGAACGGTGGTTTGTGCGCCAAGTGATGCTTCCGTGATTAGGGTGAGTGCCGCAGATAGGAAGAGCGGCGCAAAGAATGGGCTTTGCTTGCTTAGAAAAACAGAAAACAGGTTTCCTTGAAAAAATATCAACCTCACGGAGTTTGATTGTTTTCGGGTGCTGATGTTGCAAAAGCCACGTTCCAGATATTGGCGCGGCGGCAGAGGTCCAGGGTTCTCACGATGTGACCGTAATCGACACGCTGGTCTCCGCGAAGCACGACGGCCTGATCGGGATAAAGGGCCGCCACTTTGCCAAGCGCTTCAAGAAGTTCGTCGGGGCTCATCGTTCGCCGGTTCATCACCAGTTCGCCATCGGCCTTGACGTTGATGATGACCTCGCCCACGGACGCCCTCTGTTCCTTGGCCTCCCCCGCCGAGGGCATCTGAACATCGAGTTCCCTTTCCTGCCTCGCGAAGCTCCAGGTCAGCATGAAAAAACCCAGAAGCACCAGCAGGATGTCCACCATCGGGGCGATCAGAAAGCCCCTCTGCTCCGGTTGGGTGCGTGCTCGGAAGTTCACGGTTTGGGCTGGTGAGCGGGATCTACGGAGTCTTTTTCCGTGAGATGAGCAACTTGACCAGGAGGAGAGCCGTGGCTCCCTCCATTTCAGAGATCATTTCCTGAACCCTCCCACGGAACCATGCGTAGGCGGCCATGGCCGGAATTCCAACGATCAATCCCGCCGCGGTTGCCACGAGGGCCTCGGCAACCCCCTCAGCCAGCAGCATCGGTCGGGAGGCGGCCACATCGTTGGCCATCACGCTGAAGGATCGGATCATCCCGAAAACGGTTCCAAGAAGACCGAGCATGGGGGCGATGGTTGCGATATCCGCAAGCCATGCCACGCGTTGGTTCAGGAGGGAGGCCTCGCGGCTTCCCTCTGTCTGGGCGATTTCCCTAAGTTGGTCATCCGTGGCTGTGGGGTTCCGGGCGAGGAACTCGAGTGTCCTGGTCATCAGGGAGGCAACAATGTCACGATGCCGGTTGGAGATCGCCAAAAGGCCCATCAGATCGCCCTTTGCAAGCAGGGTCTCAGCAGTCGTCATATACCGCGAACCTGCCACCACGCCGCGCCTCAACGTCACGAGATAGAGAAGAATGAGGGCCAAGGTAACGATCGAGAGAATCAGCAGCGGGATCATCACGAGGCCGCCCGATGTGATCAACTTAGAGAGGGTTTCCGGTGCCGTCTTGATGGCGAGTGAAGGAAGGGAATTCAATGCCATGGGCGGTGCATTGGTTGCCGCAGCCTGAACGACTTCAGGTCCAAGAAGAAGGGCCCACGGTATCAGGAGATATCTCATGAGTCTCAAGGTGCTTCGGATAGGCATGATCCCTCAAATCTTAGTCGATCCCTAGGATCAATCAAGGATGGCGCTTTCCGAAGCATCCATTCCAGAGGTTTGCTCAGATCACTTCAGTTGATCCGGGTGAGGGTTCCCCGCTCCATCCTGTGGATCAAGCAGTCCACGGGGGGGATGATTCCCGAGAGATCCGTGGTGCTGAGAAATGCCTGGGAACCATGAGGCATCCCTATGAGCAGTGCATCCCTGCGTCCCTGATCGAGTTCCCCAAAGATGTCATCCAGCAGGAGAAGCGGCGGCACCCCGTTTTTACGGGTCAGAAGGGAGGAAACCGCGAGTTTTAAGGACAGCGCAACCGTGCGACGTTGACCCTCGGAGGCAAAGGGTGCCGAGGGGATCCCGTTGAGCTCAATCCTGACATCATCCCGTTGTGGTCCGACCCGGGTCTGGCGGAGGCGGATTTCCTCACTGCGGCTCCTCTCCAGGGCCTCGAGGAGGGGGGTGTCCGCTCCGGGGAGGTAGTTGATCCCGAGAGTCTCACCGGAGATTGAGAGGCAGGAATCCCGGGCGAGCGGTGCCAAATCCGAAACGATTTCCCGCCGCGCGGCCATCAGGCCTTCACCGGCTTGAGCCAAAGGTCTGTCGTAGGACTCAATCTCGTTACGGGGCCTGCCCTCGCGCAGGAGGAGATTCCTGGATCTGAGAGCCCTGTCATAAGTTTTCAGATCGCGGCCATAGTTTCCCTCAATCTGGAGTCCGATGCTGTCCAGAAGCTTTCGCCTAAGTTCGGCAGATCCGTTTACCAAGGAGAGATCATCGATTCCGAACCAGACAATCCGTGCCTTTGAGAGATACTCGGAGGATGAGGATTGGGGCACCCCATCAATCCTCAGGACTCTCTCCGGAGGGGTGCAGGAGAGGGCGAGGCGGAACCTGTCGGGTGTTCCGTCCGACTTCATGATTCCCATGGTTCCGTTTGAACCAGTGACATCGCCCTCGAGGCCGGGTTGTGACTTCTTAAGAAAACCATTCCTCTCTTCTTCCAGAATACCCTCAAGGCCAAACCCTTTCCCCCCAAAGCGTACCATTTCTGCAAGATTGGACGTCCTTGGGGATTTCAGTCGAAGGAGAACGCAGGCAGCCTCCAGAATGGAAGTCTTCCCTTGGGCGTTTTCCCCGATAAGGAAATTGAGGCGGGGCCCCGGATGATACTCCAAAGACTCAACGCAGCGAAAACTCCTGAGGAGCAGTTGGCTGATCTTGCTCAAGATTCGTTGGTTTTTATCTCCCCCCTTCCCGAGGAGGCTTTCAGTGTTTTCCTTGCCGCTAATTCCCTAACTTTAGCGCTCTACCCCTGGCAGCCTATCGAAGGGCGGCCAGAATGGGACCGGGATAAATCCCGATGGCGAGAATCCCAGCACCCAGCACGGCAATCAGAATCCTGACCGTCATCGACACGGGGATCGCCGTTTCCTCCGTAGGTTGCTGCCAATACATGGCCCGTGCGACCTTGAAATAGTAGTAGAAACCGGCCGCTACCGTGACACAACCTAGTGTGACCAGACCGAAATGGCCCTGTTTGAGGGCCACTTCAAAGATCATGAACTTCCCGACGAATCCGGCGGTGAAGGGGATTCCGGCCAAGGAGGCCATGGCTAGCAACATGGCTCCGGCCAGAAGAGGGGAGCGCTGGGATAGCCCGTTGAACCTGGAGATTTCATCACCTCCCGTGGCCTCGGCAACCACCATCAGGACGACGAAGGAGAGGAGTGTCATGGCCAGATATGCGGCGAAGTAAAGCCCGATGGCCGGAATCGCCATCAGGGATCCAAGGCTTGCGACTCCCATGAGCAGATATCCTGCGTGAGCTACACTCGAATAACCCAAGAGCCGCTTCAAGTTCGTCTGTGGGATGGCGGCCAGATTTCCGAAGATCAGAGTCACGCCCGCAAGCAGGGTGATCACCGCATAAAGTTTGTGAGCGACTGCCGGAACCGTCTCAAGGGAGAGGAGGAGTCTCAGGAGAACGACAAATCCGGCGGCTTTCGAGGCTACGGACAAATAGGCGCTGACCGGCGTGGGTGCACCCTGATAGACATCGGGAACCCAGAACTGAAAGGGGAATGCACCGACCTTGAAACTCAGGGAGACAAGAATCAGGGCGACACCCAAGAGAAGCGGAAGAATGCTTGATTCCGGCAGCAGTGATATGGCGTGCGGGAGAGCCGTGATGTTGGTCGTTCCAGTGACACCGAAAATCCAGGTGATCCCATAGACAAAGAATCCCGTGGAGAGTGCGCCGAGAATCAGGAACTTGGTGCCGGCTTCGAGGCTCGCGTTGTTCTGCCTCAGATAGGTCGAGAGGACATAGAGTGTGATCGTGGCGAGTTCCAATGCCACAAAGATCATGATGAAGTCAATGGAGGAGACCATCCACATGAGTCCCGCACACACAAAGAGGGGAAGGATGGTGAACTCACCGACTCCGGCTCCCTCGCGTTCCGCTGGAAGGTAACGGATAAGTACCGGCTTGAACCCGGGAGCCATCAGCAGAACGATAATCGTGCTGATGAGGAGGAATCGGGTGAAAAAGACCGAGAGGATATCCGATGTGATGAAGGCGGCATCCGGACTTCCCGGCGCAGGTCCCTGGAGGGGAAGGAAACTCAGAAGCAGGATCACAAACAATCCGGCCGAACCAAGGTAGGCAAGATAATCCTTGTTCGTGCGGTCAACGAATGCCTCCGCAAGCAGGAGAACAATACCCAGACCAACAACAGCGAATTCTAGAGAAATGGTATTCACGGGATTTAAATCAACTCGGGTTGGTCAGGGTTCAACGAGGGATGATGGTGCCGACCATATTCAGGATAAACTGGGGGTAGAACCCGGCGATCATGAGCGGCACAAGGAGGAGGATCACACTCCACTTCGCCGTCGGTGTTATGTCGGTGAGCGTTTTCCAACGCGCCGCGATCGGTCCCCAGAAAACACTACGGTATGCACGGAGCATATAAATTGCAGAGACGACCACTCCCCAGACTCCGACGATCACGGCTAGGATCATGGCAGGCCCATAGACGGAGGAGAATGTCGCTCCGAAAAAGACAAGGATTTCTCCTGCAAAGTTCGCAAAGCCGGGAAGTCCGACCGACGCCATGGCGGCAAAGCCGAAGAGAAGACCGAGCACAGGGGTCACCTTGCCGATACCGCCGAGCTCCGAATAGTCCAGAGTCGCTGTCCTGCGCCTGATCTCGCCGCAGAGTGCGAAGGCGGCGGCCACCGAGAGGCCGTGAGCGAACATCAGGAGGGCGGCCCCGTTCACGCCGATGACCGTAAGTGAGGCAAGTCCAAGGAAGATGTAGCCCATGTGCATGACGCTGGAATATCCGATCGTCCAGTCGAGGCGTTTTTGGGCCACAGTGACGTAGCCGATGTAGAGGATGTTACCGATCAACATCAACACGAGGAGCACGCTGAACTGCTGCATGGCCTCGGGAAAGAGGGGGAGGCAGATTCTGATTAGACCGTAGAGGCCGAATTTTTTGAGCACTCCGGAGTGAAGCATGGCCGCAGGAGTCGGGGCGCAGGCATAAGCCGGAGGAGCCCAGGAATGGAAGGGGAAGAGCGAAACAAGGGTTCCGAAACCAAGGAG
>Ga0114963_10003785_pt1 | contig 10363 bp, 18 predicted proteins | sample C_131016_EF_Meta_FD_87019 | JGI IMG/M metagenome (GOLD analysis project Ga0114963, IMG submission 87019) | Freshwater microbial communities from Lake Croche, Canada to study carbon cycling - C_131016_EF_MetaG | ecosystem: Environmental > Aquatic > Freshwater > Lake | place: Lake Croche, Canada...
AGATTATAAATTAAAATTATCATTTATTATATATATTTACAAATTGAAAAATATTTTTTAAGCCTCCTTAAACTATAAAAATATTTGCTAAGGGTATAAGCTTCTAGTAAACAGCACTTATAATAAAAATATAAATTAATTTAATATTAAATATCCCCTATATAACTAATCCGTCATAATAAGGATAACATCTGGTATCATCAAATAATGTATCCATACATGGATAAATTGGCCAAGGGGAATAATAAGGAAATATATTAGGATGATGATAATAATAATAATAATCAGGATAAAACCATCTTCTATATCCAAAAAATCCCTCTTTAATTGATGTATTTTGATAATATAAACCTATTACTATAAGTAGAATTAAAAGTATAATTATAAGCATTTAAATATATATTAAGAATATATAAAAAAATGGAGGATGTTTCAATCCATAAAAAATAATAATTTGAATTTTAACTTTATTTATAATGCAAAAAAATAATAATATTTTAATTAAAAATATTTCTTTAAGAGATACATTTCAGCAAATGATACATAATATTAATAATTATTCAAATAATACAACAAATCCATATGCAGAAAATTTAAATATTTATGATAAAATTCAAATTGAGGTATTGGACGATGATGATGATATTTATAATAATATAAAGTTATTACTAAAAATAATAGAAAGTGAAAAAATTGATAATAAAAAAGATAAATAAAAAAGATAAATATAAAAAGATATAAAATAATTAATGGACAATTTAGAGGAACTTATTAAAAAAAGAAATGATTTACAAAATAAAATATATAAATTACTAAATGAAATAGAAGAAATTAAGGAAAGTATTAGAGAATATAATAAAATTATAGATTCAAATTGTTATCATGCTTGGGAAATTGATAAATCAAGTTCAGATTTTAGAACACATTATATTTGTAGAATATGTGGTTATTATAGTTAAATAGAATAATATTCACTTATTATTTTGTCACCAACATATTCATATGATATATTATTTTCAAAATAGTACATATATTCTTCATCTGGAAGATCTAAAAGATACATATCAATATTACGAAAAACGTATTCTTCTAATTTATCCATCCAAATCATAAATTTTTTATCAATATCATCTTTTGGAATTTTAGTTTTGTAAGTTGTTGTGTATTTATATTGTTGTTCCATACTACTAATATATGTGTATTATTAGTTTATATTAATATTTATAACATATTCTAAATTTCAATTTTTATTTAAATAAAAAATTGAAAAAGTAACAATATATTATCTGTATTTTATGAAATTATTAATCGATAAAATAATGTCAGAACCTGATAAAATTCCAATCTATACAACAAAACAAATAGATGAAATAATATCAAAAAAAGGTATGTATAATTTAACATATAATTTATCACCATTTATTGGTATATTTAATTATTTATTTGGACCTTATGTTATCTGTAAAAATGGTATTATTAAAAGTAAAAAAAAAGAATCATTTGATAATAGATGTGTTATTGCAGCTTCACAATCATTTATATTGTCAATTGCAGGACCTAGTGATACTATAGGTCGTTTAATAAATATTTCTAATCAAAATAACAAAGATATAAATGGATTATATTCACTAATTTCTCCAGGATCTCGTAATGACCATTGGATTTTACAAAAAATAATTGTATCTGATAGTTAAAAATATTGATTTATTTAATAAATATAATTCTATACTTATAAAATAAGTAATTATACAGAATAAATATATGGAACCTAGATTAGTATTTTGGAAAACAGAATTTAAATTACCAGGAACCTCTTGGACAATATCTGGGTATTCAAGATCAGCGTATAGATCAGGATTTTATATAAGCGGTTTAAATATTATGTTAGATGGAGGACCACAATGTTTTAAAAAACCTGAATACATATTTATAACCCATACACATGGGGATCATGTTGCAGAACTCCCCTTTACAATGATTCAGGATACTATTCCCCTTACAGATGATGATAAGATAAAACTATTTTGTCCAGAAGAAGCAACAAATGAAATGAGAAATTATATTATGCAATTACATAATACAAATAGTTTAAAAGATACAAAAGATGTTATAAAATCATATTATATAATGAATCCTGTATCTGCAATATATAATAAACAAAGATTAACAATAAATAAGCAATTAATGTTATTAGAAACTGTATCAGCAGATCATACAATACCAACAGTTGTATACGGATTTTCTTTAATAAAAAATAAATTAGATCCGCAATATTTAACATTAACAGGTAAAGAGATAGCAGAACTTAAAAAACAGAATATACCAGTAACAATAGAAGTTATTGAAAAAAAATTTTGCTATGTTCTTGATACATCTATTACAATATTAGAAACTAATCCATTTTTATTGGAATATCCAATTGTAATAATAGAATGTACTTTCTTATATGACGATGAACTTCCATTGGCTAGTCAAAAAAAACATATTCATTGGCTAGAATTAAAACCGTATATTGTAAAAAATCCATCTACACTCTTTATATTAACACATTTTAGTTTAAGATATAAAGATTCTGATATTAATATTTTTTTTAATGATATAAAAAAAAAAGAATCAATTAATAATATTTTTCCCTGGCTAACAGATCCAATATAAAAAATTGAATATTATAAATCATATATTCCCCATAATATAAAATTCTGATTAAAAATAACAAATTTATTATGGCTAGTCCAAAAAAACTAAAAAATATTACTACTATTAAAAATGCTAATATAATTTACGAAACAGTAGTAGATGATATCATTATATGTTATAAAAATGCATCATTATTTATTGCAATTTACAATTATATGAAATATATTAAATTATTTCCCTTTTTTACAGTTACAAAATTACGTGAAGAATCTGGATTTCATTTTCATAATGATAATGATTTTTGTCTAAATGATGAATATCATATTGAAGTTTTGAAAAATATTTCAAAATTATATAATTTAAAAATTATTATATGTAGGATAGATGATAATAAGCTTATAAAATTTATGTCATTTGGAAATGGAGAACATATTATACTTTTAAAATACAATGAAGATAATACATTTGAATTACTTATTAATTCTGAAAAAAATTCTATTCCAGAAAGTAAATTTGAAAAAATTTGTACTTATACAATTTCTGAAAATGAAACATTATAAAGAAATATAATATATATATAAATATTAATAATGGTGAAACAACAAAAAATTTTGATAGCTGAAAAAGCGAATGAATGTAATTATAATAGTAAAATGACAAATTTATTTATGAATTTAAAAAATACATTTATCACAGAGGGATATGATGTTTATGATATAAATGAAGATAATAATTATGAACAAATGGAAGAATGTTATAAAGATAAAAATAGAAATGATATATTATTAGCATTTTATATTAAGAAAAGTACAAATATGAAAAATATGATTGGAATTATGCAAAACTTATATAATTACTCATATATTGTGTATATAAGTGGTTTATCATTTAAGAATACAGAATATAATAATGTATTTTCTGATATAATTATACCTATTGAACTAATATTAGATAAAATATTTTGTATAAGAGCATTATGTTTATTTGATAAAAATGATAATTTATTAAAGCTAACACAACATATTTTTGGAAATGAAGAGAATATAGATCCAAAACTATTTGTAAAAATAACAGATAATGAATGTGATATGTTATATTTTAACAATTTACTGAAAAGTTATAAAACAGATATAAAGGTAAATGGTGATAATATTGTCTATATTTAAAATAAAATTGAAAATAGTAATTTAAACATTCCCTTTAATATAAATTATATATTAGAAAATGGATTCAATTCCAGAGATAGAAAAAGAGAAGGTTGTTAATGCCTATTCAAAAATAGCATTTGATTTTAGTAGAACAAGATATAAAGTATGGCCTGGTGTTAGAAAATTTATTGAATCTCTCCCAAGTGATTATAAAATTCTTGAAGCTGGATGTGGAAACGGAAAAAATATGTTGATCAGACCTCATACAATGATAGGTATTGATAATTGTCAGGAATTTGTTGATCTGTGTAAAGTAAAAAAATTAGATGTTTTATTAGGGGATATATGCGATATTAAATTTGATGATGATACATTTGATGCAAGTATTTCTATAGCAGTTATACATCATTTAAGTACAGAAGAAAGAAGAATTAAATCTGTTAAAGAGATGATTAGAGTAACAAAAAAGGGAAATCCTATATTAATTGAAGTATGGGGACATGAATTGAATAATGAATCAGGCGAGGAGAAACAGGATAGAATAGTAGAATGGAAAGATCAATATAAAAATTTATTATGTGAAAGATATTATCATTTTTTTAAGAAAGAAGAGATAATTAAAATATGTGAAACTGCTGGATTAAAAATTATCAGTATAATTGAAGATACTGGAAATTATTTAATTATTGGAAATGTTTAGTTATCATAATCGAATGCATTATATTTTTTACTATTAAATTCTATATGACTAAATTGAAATCCCTTTTTCAAATGATTATATCTAACTACAATTAGAGTCATTCCATCAACTTCAAATACATCTTTCTGTTCATATACATTTCTAGGACCTAATCCATTTGAATATGTTAATGTTACAATTTTATTATATCTTGTTTTATATTTCATTGGGAATTTATTTCCATCCCACATTAAATATTTGTATCCTTTTGATATTCCTATTTTTCTTAATAATTTTAGAGAAGATGGATGAATCTGACTTTGTTCAAATATATTTTCTCTAAACCATACAATATTTTTATTATCCATTATAATATCTAATAATATTATTTTTATAAAAAAATTGATTTTTTAAATATATTATAAGTCTCATAATTAAAATAATTATAATTAATCATCATGGAGTGGCCTCAGAACACTTCTTACCATGCATGGCTTGAACGTCTTTCATATCTTATTACTATGAAGAATCGTAGTAATAATATGTGTAGATGGAAGGAGGAAGAATATTATGATGTTGAAATTGAAGCTCATAATAAGGTCGAACCAGCACGCCTACCGCAAGTCTTATAGGTTTTTTGTTTTAATAAGATTCTGCATATTGAATAATATGTAGAATTTTGTTATTTATTTATATTTTTTATACTATAAAATCAAAAGAAAAAAGTTGAAAAAAATTGAAAAAATATTATATAAAATATTAATATTAATAGTATAATAGTATATTATTAATATGAAAGCACGAATAACAGCAATATTAGAAATAACAGATAATAACGAGTACTGTTCAGATGTAAAGGTATTTATATTAAATTCTATTCCGAAGGAAATGGAAAATAAGACTGATCAAGATGATTTTATTGAATGGATAAAATTTCTCCCTGGAATTGAGAATAAAGATGGATCTGGTGAACTAGATAAACAAGAATATAAATATACAATTATGTTAGTTGAAGTAGCAAAAGAATTTTAATGTTCCATAATAATGAATTCATGTTCTTTGCCCATAATCCACATTTTTCTTAAATCAAAATCTAATTTTATTTTATAAAACATCATAAAGGGAAGACCAATAATAGGATTATTTTTTTTCATAGCCATATCCATAACAGTAAAACACAAAGGGAAAATATCTCCACCAATTTCTATATCAAGATACATAATTTTACCAGTTGTTAAATTTTTTCCAACTCCTAACATTAAACTAGCTTTTCTAGTATCAATATATTCTGTTAATCCTAATTTATGAGCTAAATCAGGATCTATTACATTATCTTCAGCACCAGTATCTAACAAACAAATAATTTCATTATCTCTAATTTTTGTTTTTACATATAAACTAGTATGGCTAGTAATCATAGGCAAAATATTTTCTTCACATAATATTTCTAATTCATCCAATAAAGGATTTTCATCATATTTTCTATGTTTTGAAAATAGATTAGAAATATACTCTCCTGCTTTTTCATTTGGTAATCCATGTAATTGTTCTAAAATTTTATCTTTATCTTCTTTAAATATTTTAATTGTTTCATTAGTTATTTTATTATTAGATATATATTCATCTAAACATGCATCATATATTTCACCAAGTATAGATTGTTCCTTTTTAATAGGATTAATAGAATTATTATGTTCATTTATTATAGCTTGATAAATAGCCATTTCTTCATCTGTTAAATCCTCTGCCATTTAGTAATATTAATTTAAATTATTATTAAATAATATTGAATTTTTTAATATCAATTTTTTAGATATAGTAAATATACATAGATTAGATGGAAACTTCAAAAGATTTAAATGCTAATAGTGGCATATATAAGTTTCCAAGAACAAAACATTTATCAAATATTTTAAAGAGTGCTACTAGAGATGATTTGATAATGACAAAAGAGGAAATTAACAATTTTTTAGGAGTAGAATTAACTATAACTGAAAAATGTGATGGTGCTAATTTAAATTTCACAGTTGATAAAGATTATAATATTAGGATACAAAACAGATCACATTTTGTGACATCAAAAGATGGTGAACAATTTAAAATATTAGATAAATGGGTAAATGATCATAAAGAAGCATTATATTCCATATTAGATCCCCCAGAAACAAAAGTATTATATGGAGAATTAGTATATATTAAACATAGTATTGAATATACAAAATTACCAGATTACTTTTTAGCATTTGATTTGTATAATATAAAAGAAAAAACATTTATGGCATATGATAAATTAGTAGAATTATTAAGTAATACAAATATACATATTGTTCCTTTAATTTCGAAAATGAAAATAAAGAAAGTTGAAGATCTTTTACCACTTGTTAAAAGTAAATCAAAATATTATGATGGAGAAGTTGAAGGAATATATATTAAAATATGTGATAAAAATATAGTAAAAAATAGAGCAAAATTAGTTAGATCTGATTTTTTATCTGGTGGAGAAGAAGGAGATAATATAATTAATTGGAAAAAAAAGCAATTTGTTAGAAATAAATTAAAAGAGATAGAATATGATGATTAAATAATTAAAATTGAAAAAATTTATAAAGTTCATTCAAATCATCATCATTTCTAATATTTATAATTTTTTCAAATCCTTCAGATTTTTCTGGAACTTCTATTAATTTACTAGTTTCTTCAAGAATTTTGATACCTCCTTTACCTGATAATGTTGGATGATTTTCTCTACTTAACATTCTATTTTTACATAATTCAATTGGTAGATCAAAATGTATACATAAAATATTTTTTGAGAATATTAAATTTAACCATTCTTTCCTTTCAATTTTTGTTTTATTGCATCTATCCAATATAATTGTTTTATTATTTTTGCAATTATCTAAAAATAATTGAACACATTCTTTTTTACCTAAATCATCCTGATTAATATGAACAATATTATTGCCGTATTTTATTATAAGTTTATTACTTAAAAATGTTTTACCTGAACATTGTTTTCCTACTAACATAATAAATTTGGGTAAATTAATTGATGGTTTTTCAGTTATATAATTATTTATTATAGCATAATATGTTTTCATAAAATTTATTTGATTTGTGGTTAAAAAAATATTTCTTTGTTTATTTAAAATTGATGTAGCTTCTGATGGTGATATTTTTGTTTTTTTCATTAAATAACATCCTAAAACAACATTAGTTCTGCCAATACCACCTAAACAATGAACAATTACTTTTTCTGATCTAGATACAGATTCTTCTAATGATTTAATAATAGAATTCATTATATCAATATCTGATATTGATGATTTATATGGGGTCCATGTTCTATCGATAATAGGATATGATTCTCGATTTATAGCTAAATTTTTTATTTCATTTTCCTCTTCTAATAAGCATACTATTTTTTTAAAATTTAAAGCAATCAATGATCCTATTGAAGACTCATTTATAATTGCAGAACCACCAATAAAATCATCAATCATCGAAAAATTCCTAGGTAATTCTGAAATTTTTAAATATTTTGATGTAATATCATAATATATAAATTTTTTTTCATTAAATCTATTTAATATATTTATTACTGTTTTTAATTCATTTGATTCATCATATTGTTTATTAGATATGTCTGATATAGTTTTTAATGCCATCTGTTTTGTTAATAAATTTAAATGCTCTTTTATTGATAAAAAAATAAAATTGTATTTAATTAAATCATCCTTAAATAATATTGCAATATCTAATGCTTTATTATAATCCTTACTATTTGCTAATAATTTTGCTAATTTAAAATTTGTATCTACAGTATCTTTTCCCTCTTGTTGTAATAATTCAAGTTGTTGAATATTTAGTGACATTACTAATCTATGTATATTTAATATAAATAATCTTTATATAGATATAATCTAAATTAATCCATTCAATATCTTTTTCATTTTTTATTTAATAAAAAATTGATAATAAAAGAGTTAAAATAACATTATAATTAAAATTATATTTAAATTATACAAATAGATTAATGGAAAATGAAAACACAATAGCCCAAATTGTATATGCATTAGATAAATATAATTTAAAGGAATATGAAAAAAATACATCAATATTAGATTTAATCGGATCTATAATTGAAAAAGATCATGGAGATAATGCGTTTTATATTGTAGATATAACAACAATTATATCAAAATATGAAGAATGGATAAGGTTATTACCAAATGTAACACCACATTATGCAATAAAAGCAAATCCAAATGATGTTATTATTACAACATTGCACAAATTGGGAGTAAAATTTGATTGTGCAAGTAAGAATGAAATTAGTCAAGCATTAAGACTAAGTGTAAAACCATCAGATATTATATTTGCAAATCCCTGCAAAGCAGAAGAACATTTAAAATATGCAAGATCATCAGACATTGATTTGTTAACATTTGATGATAAAGAAGAATTGAAAAAAATATGTTTATATCATCCGAATGCTGATTTAGTTTTAAGAATTAAAGTTGATGATTCAAAATCACAATGTAAGTTCAGTTGTAAATTTGGATGTGATTTAAAAGATGTAAGAGATATATTAAAATTTGCATTAGGATTGGAATTAAATGTAATTGGTGTATCATTTCATGTAGGAAGTAATTGTGAAGATATTGAAACATATTATAAAGCAGTTGAGGATTGTAGGAAAGTGTTTGATATAGGAAGGGAATTAGGAATTAATATGACTTTATTGGATATAGGTGGAGGGTTTCCGGGAACAGATGATGCAGTAGTTACTTTTTCAGATATTGCTAAAAAACTAAATGAATCTTTCGATAAATTTTTTAACAAGGAATCATTTCCTGATCTTAAAATTATAAGTGAACCTGGAAGATATTTTTGTGCAGCATCACATACCTTAATATTAAATGTAGTATCAAAAAAAAAGATAAATACAAGTGGAGAAAAATCATTCGTATATTATTTAAATGATGGTGTATATGGATCTTTTAACTGTATTGTATTTGATCATGCAAAACCTATACTTAAACCGTTTAATGAAAGAGAAGGTGAAGTTTACAAATGTATTGTATTTGGCCCAACATGTGATTCAATTGATACTATTTCAGCAGAATGTAAATTACCTGATTTAGCTATTGGAGAATGGGTTTATGTAGAAAATTTTGGAGCATATACAAGAGCTGCAGCATCAACATTTAATGGATTTACACAAACTCCATGTGAATATATTATCAGGTGTAAGGAATAAAATTGAAAATTTTAAACTAAACTAAACTATTATTTAATTTATTTAATTTATTTAATTTATTTAATGACATGTTTGTATTAGATGGTATTTATAATTTTAATTTAGATAGTAAAATATATGTTAAAATTGATAACAATTGGTTTGATCTCACAAAATATATTGATCATCCAGGTGGTATTAAAATTTTAAAAAAATTTCATTTAAAAGATGCAACTGAAGAATTTAATGAACATTCTGGACATTATGATGGATTTGTAGATGGAAAAATGAAGGATTATGAAATTAAAGACACATTATTGTTGTTTTACCTAAATTTCATAAGCTAAAATATTGAATATTAAAATTAATTGAATGTTGTTATACAATAATGTATAATAATAGTATAATAAAAACTGTATTATGGAAAAATCCGTATCAAAATCATACGATGATAATATAAGAAAACTAATAGATATTTTTGAAAATATAAAACAAAAAACAATGAAGAATTATATATGATAATTAATACTATTATTAATATAATAAAAGAACTTGAAAATGAATTTAAAATTAAAGATTCAGATATAATTTCTTTTAAAGATGATAAAATAATAACTTTAGCAACAGAGTTAAAAAGTAAAAATATGATTAGTATTG
>Ga0114963_10003787_pt1 | contig 10363 bp, 6 predicted proteins | sample C_131016_EF_Meta_FD_87019 | JGI IMG/M metagenome (GOLD analysis project Ga0114963, IMG submission 87019) | Freshwater microbial communities from Lake Croche, Canada to study carbon cycling - C_131016_EF_MetaG | ecosystem: Environmental > Aquatic > Freshwater > Lake | place: Lake Croche, Canada...
TATTATTCAGGATGCTTTAACTTTAACAATTGCTGATACTGCAGTTGCTGAACTAACAAGCCCCAACACCCTTGTCAGGGCAGCAAAAAATCATTTTCTGAATGAAAAGCCTTCACCATCCATTATATCTAGATTCATTGGAACGATTCAGGCATTTATTGTTCACTCCTTTGGATCTGAGGGGTCTGCGACTGCATCCAGCATTCAAGATGATAAAATTTATCAGTCTTTTAAAGGTAGCTTTAAGATAAAACAGCGAGGAAGCGGTCTGGTTATTGATATAACAGCTACCGCCAAGACTCCAGAAATGGCCGCCCTTATGGCCAATTCTTATGCCGAGGAGTTTATCAATCTAAAAACAGATCTGCGCATTGCAATTGCTGCGGATGCGAATCAGAAACTCGCAGCGGAATCGATAAAACTAAAGGCAAAGCTTGAAAACGATGAGCAAGCCCTCCATCGCTTTAAGGAAGAAAATCAGGCCATCTCTCTACAGTCTGATCAAAATGTGACGGTCCAAAAATTGACTGCGATGAATGCCGCAGTGACTGCTGCTCTTAGTTCTCGGGTCGCTCTTGAGGCTGATCTAGAGCAAATAAGAAAAGTTGGTCCAACCAATACAGCCGAACTTCTCAAGATTCCAAGTGTTGCAACACTACCAGAAATCCTCTTGGCGAAGCAGCAACTCAGCGGGGCTAGGAGCGAATTATCCTCAATGGAGGGGCATTATTTGGATAAGAATCCAAAACACATTGATGCTGTAAACAAGGTGAAGGGTTTGGAATCAAACTTGGCATCCGTAGCCTCTAGGGCGGGGACACAGGTCGAACAGCAGTATGAGAGCGCTAAACAAACGGAGGCGAAGATGGAATCCCAACTCAAAGCGCAGGAAGATGCGACGATGAAGCTGAACGCCCTAGCCATTCCCTACAATACCTTACTCCAGCAAGTAGCGACGGATCAGGCTCTCTATGAGGCGGTTATAGGCAGGCGCAATGAAACTGGTGTCGCGACTGGGGTTGCCTCGGTTCCCTTTCATATTATTGAAAGAGCCATGGTTCCAGCTAAAGCTTCACACCCAAACTACGTAAAAACACTAGCTCTTGGATTCTTTGGATTATCCCTTCTTGCTATTATCCTTATCGTAATTACTGATGAGAGCCGGGGTTCGATTCGTTCCGTATCGGAGGCGGAAAGCTCTTTAAAATTACCCGTTTTAGCAGCCATTCCAGACAACCGAATTAACTTTTTTAAGCGATTTAGGCTTCGGTTTCTAGCTGTATTCACAATTTTTAAGGGCCATGCCAAGCCTAGCCCATCAGATAAAACTGCGAATACTCCAAAGAACGTTCCCTACTCTGATGTGAAATCAAAGTATCCTATTATAATGCTTGATGATCCAGGATCGCACATCGCGGAGTCTTATCGTGCCATGCGTGCTTCAATTGCTCTTCTGCCCAAAGATCAGTCCCAACTTCTGCTCTTCACAAGTTGCGCTCCCGATGAGGGCAAGACCTTTTCATCGCTTAACTACTCTGTGTCGCTGGCTCAGGCAGGATTCAAGACTCTGATCGTGGATACTGATCTCCGTCGCCCCTCCCTGCACGAGGCTCTCCTAGGGGGAGAAATCAGACCCGGTCTGAGCGATTATCTAAGCGGGAAGAACACCTTGGAGCAGGTGATTCTACCCACCAGAGTTGAACACCTTTTCCTCATCACAGCTGGAACTTTTCTGAAAAATCCTGCAGAGTTAATTGAGAGGGCTGATCTGGTTGATCTTGCTGAGAAGCTAAAGGAACATCACGAGCGGGTCATTCTTGATAGCGCGCCTGTCAATGCAGTGAGCGACACTCTATTAATTGCCTCAGCGCTTAAACAGGTAATTCTTGTCGTCCGAGCCGAGTTGACACCAAGCGTCGTGATCAAGCGTTCCTTGGAGATACTGAAGTGTAAGTCTGGGGCTAACATCCTAGGTATTGTGCTCAACCGCCTCACCCCAGGGGCCTCAGCTTATCACTTCTACCATTACTATGGTGATAAATACGTCAAAAATTCCGTCTATGGAACGGGTAGGACAATATGGTAACAGCCTAATCGAGCAAAGCCCCCCATCTTCACCAAAAAAATCTAATTGCCTATGTCTTCAATGGCTCGGATAATCGCTCGCGACAAAATCGCTTATCAGGGCATGCATATCATGTCGCTAACTGATTTCCTGAGCGTCGAGTGTGCACTTGTGGTTGCCTGCTGGCTGAAGCATGCCATTAATCCTTACTTAGGAGCATCTTCGGCTATCTATCAAATAAATACATTAGATAAAGGAATATTTACTTTCGACTTCGAAACGCTTACTGCCGCTGTCGGAACTAAGAGCGAGTTTCAATTTTTCCTGATGATTCTCCTTGGGGCTTTTCTCATGGTTTTCATTCTTCAGATTCTGGAGGGCTATCGTCGTCATGTTCTCCTACAATTTCGAAAGAGTTTAGAGATTACAGTTTGTGCTACTCTTATCTGGTTGCTTCTTTTTCCTGCGTTGAATTTTTTTCTAAAGACCTTCCCTCACACCTCTAGAGTCTTCATTATTCTGAGTTCCCTATTGATTGTTATATTTCTTATAATCAGTCGATTTCTGGTTAAGAAGTTTATTCATTCAAAGGGCCTAACCTCAACGTTCCGGGAGCAAATTATCATCCTCGACTGGACGGCGAAGTCAGAAGACCTTGCCAGAGATATCCAGAATGACCCTTTGCATCCTTATGAAATAGTCGCAGTATGCCCACCCCCCGGCGATAATTTTACTAACCCCCCCCCCGAATCAATGCCTCTGCTTGATAGCTTTCGCGATTTAGAAAAAGTTCTTGCCAAGGGGTTTGTTCATACACTTATCAAGGCTGACGTTCAGTATGACCATCATATTGTTGAGGAGATTGTTTCCCTCTGTGAGAAGAATCTTGTCTCCTTTATGATGATCCCAACTGCCTTTCAAATCCTGCTACGCGGACTACACGTCTCGACAGTCAATAGAGTTCCTGTTTTGGGAGTCATGGCACTGCCCATTCAGCGTCCATTTAATAAGTTCCTGAAACGATGCGTTGATTTGTGTGGATCGCTTGTTGGATTACTCTTGAGTGGACCCATTATAGCTGTTTTCTGCCTGCTGGTTTATCTGGAATCTCCGGGTCCTGTATTCTATCGGCAGATCAGGTCCGGTCGTAACGGAATGAAATTCAATATTATCAAGATACGAAGCATGCGACTGGATGCCGAGAATGAATCGGGACCCCGTTGGGCGACCCAGGGAGATGATCGCCGTCTGCGGGTTGGCGCCTTTATGCGTCGGTGGAATATCGACGAATTGCCTCAATTCTGGAATGTCTTGATGGGAGACATGAGCCTAGTGGGGCCTCGGCCAGAACGTCCTGAGCTAATAAGGGATTTTAAGGAGAGCATCAATCACTATAATACACGGCATTCCATTGTTCCCGGAGTCACGGGATGGGCCCAAGTGAACGGCTTAAGAGGCGACACGGATCTCTCGGAGCGCATTCGGTATGACCTCTTCTATATTGAGAACTGGAGCCTGGCCCTCGACTTACAAATCATGCTCATGACCTTCTATCGATGGGAAGGGGCTGCTTAAATTGCAATCCATCGCGAAAGTAATAGGGCATTATGGCTAGAGGAAAAGATGTCGGAATTTTTCTTGTCGGAACCTTGTTGCAGCAAATCGTAACATTCGCAACTGGTATTCTTGTCGCACGCTGGCTGGGGCCAAGCAATTATGGCGTTCTCAGTGTTACAAGAAACATCCTCACAGTGGTGATGATTATTGCCCCGCTAGGACTTGATCTCTCCCTCTTGCGTCATCTTTCAGAGATTAGCGAGAACGCTTCCAAGTCATTCTCCCATGTCAAGATGTTGAGACTCATGGTGGCCTGTGTAACCGGGTTCTTGGTTCTTCTCGTAGCGTTATTAGTCGGACCCCTGCTTGAAGCCCATGTCTATCATCAGTTGGGATTTTCTAAGTATCTCTCACTGACATTTATCACTCTTCCCTTCATGGCAGATATAGCCATCATGACTGCTGTTTTCCGGGCTTATCACAATCCAGCGCCTCAGCTTTTTGTTTCCCTTTTTGTTCAGCCATTAATTCGACTGGCAGGGATTGTATTTTTTTTAATATTGGGACTTGGTCTTGTGGGAGTTTTGTCGGCAACTGCGATTGGCGCCATTATTTCATGCACCCTAATTTCCATCCTTTTTGCAAGGTTTATCAGATCTAAAAAGGTCCATCCTCATCGGTTTGATAAAGAGGATCTCGGCGCCATCAAAAAACTCATGAAATACAGTATATGGCTGGCAATGACATTGATTGTGTATGGTGGGCTTAAAAGTTTGGATGTTCTCATGCTCGGAATTTACAGAAAACCCGATGAAGTCGGCAACTATGCAGCTCTCTGTGCAATTGCACAATTGATTGGTATTGCATCCGCTTCTCTGAGTCAGACGCTTGGACCAACAGTAGCAAAATACTACTCTGCTGGAGATATTAAGGGAATGGCTAAAGAATTGAATCAATACCTAAGGAATGCGAGCCTTATGTCAGCTCCTATTTTTGCCGGGGTGGCTGTTTTTGGGACTTGGATGGATATCGTCTTCGGTCCGAAATACCACTTTACGTTCACGGTATCAGCCTGCATAGCTTCTGGTTACTATATTAGTGCCGTGCTGGGCCCCATGGGGTTTTCTCTCTCAATGACTGGAAAGCACCGCATTGAATTCTCCATCCTTGCATGCGGCTCTGCCGTGGTTCTTATTTTGTGCTGGTTACTAATTCCAAGATTCGGAGGAATTGGTGCAGCACTCTCTGTAGTAATTGGATTTTTTACTATTAATGCGATTAGATACCTAGCTGTAAGGAAGATCCATAAGATATCAATCGGAAATCTAAGGGACTTCCTACCCCCGATCCTCTGTTTTTGTATTGCCTGGCTAAGCTCCACCATCGCATTTATAACGGGAAAATCATTGGTTTCCATGGTTGCAATGATTGCCATCTATCTCTTAGTAACTGGAGGCTTGATGTGGATCTTACTTTTTGACCACAAACAAAGACTTTATTTTCTCAAAAAATTAGCAGATCTGAAACCTAGTTGGGTCGTATCATGAACGCTCATAGAATACGAGACATTAGTGGTTATATAATTGGTCTCTTGTTTATTTTCCCGCAACTGCCGTTACAATTTCGATATCTTGCTGTCCTAACAATCTTCATTTGCAGCTATCAAAAAAGAATCTTTCAAGACAAAGTCATTAGAGCATTAGCGCTCTATACTCTGAGTATTTGTAGTATTGGAGTATTTGTGGCAATTTTTGCGAAAGATGGAACTGTGCCAAATGCATTAGCCCCTATCAGGACACTCAGTTTTGGCACACTTGTAATTCTGTATGCACGTAATGCCAGGCTCCAGGATTATTCAAAGTTAGTTTCATTGATTCTAATCGCTGGTTCTATCGGGATGTTGCTTGATACCTTCTTTCACCCCGCTCAGAAATGGATTCCATTCCCAATTCAAAACGCTGAACTAATTACTTATATTGCTGGAAGTCACGAAAGAAGCGGCCGATTTGGTGGTTTCACCTATGAGGCCGGAGTGATTGCGGGAATGACCTCAATATTTCTACTGATGAATAACGCTATTCTTTTCTTTAAATCGCTAAATCGATCTCTAAATATTAGCAATAGAAATAAAATGTTAATATATTTTTCAAATCTGTGCGGCTTTGGGACCTTTTTTTTAAGCAAAACAAAATCGGGAATATTTATTATCGCATTAAGTATAATTGCAATGTCATTGGTAATTATGTTTACTAAAAGTGGAATAAATAGAAAGGTAAGGCAAGTTTCGAATCGTATTATCATGGCCCTATGTCTAATGATAGTTATAGGTTTTATAGTTATTAAAACCACGAAGTATGGCGCCTATTTTGATCAAGAGATAAATTATTTACAAATTGCACTTTCTGGAGGTCTTAATTCTTCTACTGGGGAGGGTGCAGGTCTAGCCACTCGAATTGAAGAAACAACACTCTGCTTCTATTCCTTCCTTAAACATCCACTTGGAGGAGGGGTTACCGATGGTAGATTCTTTACGGAGGGTTCACTGAATCTCATATCTCCAACTCCTGAAATGATAGCATTTATGATTAAAGGAAAGTATAATGGATATAAAGGTGCAATCTTTAATATGATATCTCAAGGGGGGATTCTTTCAGTGGCTTTTTTGTACTACCTCTTTCGTTCCATTAAGATTGTTTATACAAAAAATCGTTACCAAGCTTCCGCTGCTATTGCTATCATGTTTATAGTCGCATTCATTGCGTTAGGTTTATCTGTAGAACTAATTCCATATATAGAAATGATTCTCTTGGTGATCGGAATGGGGTTCGTTCTGCAAAGAGAATCTAATCTGCCCCAAAATCCAGTTTTACATGGATAAAATATCTATTATAATACCTAGTTATAATCAGGGTAAATATTTAGGAAGAACACTTGATTCCATTCTTTCTCAAAATGATCCCAATTTGGAAATCATTGTCATGGATGGAGGTTCTACCGATAACACTTTAGAAGTCCTCGAGGCCTATCGTGATAAAATCGCAATCTTGGTATCAGAAAAGGACAAGGGACAATCCGATGCCTTGAATAATGGTTATAAAAAAGCTACTGGAGAATTTATAGGCTGGCAAAATTCTGATGATATTTACTTGCCCGGTTCTTTTCAGAAATTTCGAGAAACATTGAAGAGGGCCACTGATGCAGGATGCCCTGCTGACGTCTATTACGGGAATCAGTTGGTTATTGATTCCAAGGATCGCCCTCTGTATGGTAAAATCTTTGGGTCTTTTGATAAGAACTATCTATTTTATGTAGGTTGGAATATTACCAATCAATGTAGCTTTTTTAAGAAATCAAAAATTGAAGAGATTGGGGGATTTGATTCATCTCTTCAGTTCGCCATGGATTTCGATTTTTATGTCCGTCTTGGACTTGGAGGAGCAAGGTTTCACTGGATTGATTCCTATCTTGGAGGATTCAGAATTCACGAACTCTCTAAAGGTTCAACGATGCAAAATGTTCGGAGTAAAGAATATGTGACTTTAAGAAAAAAATACATTCCCGGATATAATGAAAATCTAGATTGGAACAAGCAGTTTCGACTCATTCGATTAAGTTTGTATCTGAAAAGATTGGCTTTTTTATTGATGAATAAAAACTTTATGCAGGGAATCATTGCAAAGTTCTTTCCTAATCATATTCGCATCGTGGTAGAGTAAGTTGTCATTGTGAAATCTAAAACCAGTTACATTCTCAACAAAAGGCCTTTGGTTATTGCAGGAAGTTTTGGGCTTTTAAATGAATTTCCTGACCAGTACCGGGAAGCCATCATTTTTTTTCATAATCCGTGGTATATTCATCCCCTAAAAGCCTATAAATACAAAAGGATTTTAAAATATAAATTCCAAAAAAAAAATATTGAAGTCGTTTTTTGTACTAATGAATTAATTGAGACTACATGGCTGAGAATCCTTGGCCTAGAATCACATTGGATGAACCAGAATATTCATGTTTGTGAAAATATCTACAATGTGCCAAATGTTTCTGTGAAAAAGTGCTATGATGCCGTATATACTGCTGCCTTAGAGAAATATAAAAGAATTGGGCTAGCGGGAAAAATTAAAAACCTCCGCCTAATCACCTATAAAGCTGGCAGTAAATCATGGAATGCAGGAGATTTTCTTCCTAATCAAACCAATATTTCTGCAAATACAAGTTTTCTATCACAGGAGGAGGTAGTTTCTTTATACCACCAGTCCCACGCTGGATTAGCTCTTTCCTCTGTTGAAGGCGCTATGTGGGCATGCATGGAATATTTATTATCTGGACTTCCCGTGGTATCAACGAGGTCACTTGGTGGGAGGAACCACTATCAGGACCCTCGGTACTGGGTAACAGTGAATGCTAACCAAGAATCTGTAAGAAAAGGCGTTGAGAAGGCTAAAAAGTTACAAACTACGCCATCTGAAATTAGAGAGATAGCCCTTAAAAAAATAATAAATGACCGACTCAGATATGCGAAATTAGTTCTTGGAAGAATTGGCTCCAGTGAACATGCCGATTCCTTTATTGAACGTGTCTGGGGAAATAAGAATGGAATCCATGATATCGGAGTACCCACAGCAGAACTATTAAATTGGATTTAAAAAATAAACAATTTGAGTCTTTTTTTATGATCTCCTCGTTAAATCTGAATATATCTATCGCTTCTAGGTATGGGAATGAGTCTAATGGTGGGGGACTTAGGCATCGTCAAATTATCGAGTTAATCAAATATGTGGATGTCGGATTTGAAGAAAAAGTTTTAAAAATCGGTAGAATCCGAGACTCCCCCATATTGACTCTCTTAGGATTACTCCTATTTCTATTTAGGCACCCGATTATTTTTTTAAAAATGCTGGGGTTAGTGTTAAGGGGAATGCGTCCTGTCGAACTGGCTGCTCTAGGTCTCCAATATTGGAGTTGGAGGGGGTATTTCAAAACTGGTAGCAAAAGTCGAAAAGATCTCTTGATTGCAGAGGATATTTTCTTCGGTATTGGCAGCTTCTATGCAGCACTTGATAAGGGAGTTCCGATCATCGCTTTGCCGCATAACATTGACTCATTAACAATCGCCAAGGGGTCTATTTCTGCGAAATCCGCCCGACTCAAATTTGAAATATCTGCCTTAAAGAAGGCAAATTGCGTATTCTCCATTTCTCAGTGGGATTCCTGGATTCACTCGCAGTTTGGGATCACCTCGGAAATCCTCTCATATTATCCTGCGGCCGACTGCCATCAGGCGCTCATCGATAAGCGTAAGAAAAGGCTCGAAAGCTCGCAAACTAACGATTTCCTGATAGCAGGTTCATCACATAATGAGATGACCCGACTGGGGATGCAGGATTTAATCGCCTACATTTCCGATCAGACATGGGCAGTTGACTACCGCTTTCATCTTGTTGGGATCAATGTTGAAAAATCCATTCTAATCAAAAACCCATCCTTGATCAAAGTGCATGGGTTTCTTGCTGATGATGAATTCCAAAAGCTCCAGGCTCGAGTGAAGTGTCTCATCGTCTATCAGGCAACGGGATCTGGTGCCCTGACACGAATTCTTGACAGCCTCATCACTGGAATCCCTGTCCTCGCGAACAGAATTGCAGCAAGAGAATGGGAAGGATATTCTGGATTACAGATATTTAATAATGTTAGTGAACTATCTATTCTCCTAGAAAAGATCGTAATTCTTCCACCTGATCCAGGAAGCCGTAATAATGAAACAGTAAAATTTACAATGGCTGTAAAAAATTTCTCAAAATGAACTTTAAAGATATCCCTGTATTGGTGCTGGGCTATAAACGATACGAACAAATCAACGATCTATTAAATATCCTTGATCGCTGGGAAATCAAAAACATTTTCATAGCGATTGATGGATATAAGAGTGATGAAGATAGGCTAAGTGTTCAACAAGCACGGAGCGTTGCTCGAAGCTTTTCAAACAAACGTAGTGGTGTAAAATTACATTTACAAGATGCTAATATTGGTTGTCGATTAGGAGTACCTAAAGCAATTTCATGGTTTTTTAATCAGGTTGAAATGGGAGTGATTTTGGAGGAAGATGTACGGATAGATCGCTCTTTTATGGAAGCGTGTGCTGTTCTTCTACCGAAATATAGTAATGAAACATCCATAATGCACATTAACGCAAGCTCATTTGGACTTAATAAAGCAGGAGATAACTTCAGGGCTTCTAGATATATGCACCCATGGGGTTGGGCCACTTGGAGTCGAGCCTGGAATTGTTATTCTGACGATATGACTTTTTGGAAAAAAAACAACTTTATCAGACAAGTAAAGACTCTAAAGAAAATTGGTTTAAGCAATTTAACTACGCTTTTTTTTCTTTTTGCCTTTAGACTTACCGCTCAAGAGAAAAATTCAAGTTGGGCATTCAGATGGAATTGGAGTGTCTGGAACCAAGGCGGATATTCTTTTATTCCACCCGTGAATCTCTCTAGTAATATTGGATGTAATTATCAGGGAACTCATACACAAGACCAACGTCATTTTGATCATTATCCAATTCAATCAATTGGTCATATTAAATCTAATTTAGTAGATAACATCTCCAAGGTTGATGACGAAAAAGCTTTTAGATTTACTAATGAATCTAATAAGAAAACTAAACTATTTAGAATGTTTGTTTCAACATTGGTTTCCCGCAAGACATTTTTGAAAATTAGAGGATTGATTAGAGGA
>Ga0114963_10003791_pt1 | contig 10352 bp, 7 predicted proteins | sample C_131016_EF_Meta_FD_87019 | JGI IMG/M metagenome (GOLD analysis project Ga0114963, IMG submission 87019) | Freshwater microbial communities from Lake Croche, Canada to study carbon cycling - C_131016_EF_MetaG | ecosystem: Environmental > Aquatic > Freshwater > Lake | place: Lake Croche, Canada...
AGAGGCATTAGGAGCTTGTAACTCTTAATCTATCATTAAGTACGTACAATATAACTATCAATAAGCGAGTGGCTCAATGCTTTGCTCAGCATAAATTCTAGTTTTTTGGAGATGTCTATTAAACGGCATTTATCTGTAATAATCCATTCCTGGAGGGTAGCTAGTTCTTTTTCCCTTCCGTAAAATATACTAGCATTTGGAGCATCTCCCCAGTTCTGTGACGAGGTCGTCTGATTAGATCCTTCGGTTTCCAGGAGACAATTTTCTAATATAGAACGGACATTTTTTTTGTTAACTCTTTCTCCAGTTGCTTTAGATAGAAGATTCCACAATATTGCGCCCGTTTCTTTGATATAGTCTGTGTCATAGCCGCTAATTTCAGCTATCTTGGGATAGGAAATTCCTTGCCAACAGTAATTTAAAACAATCTGTTGTACTTCATTGAGTTGTTGAGGGGCAATTATTAACTCAACTAGGGTAAGAACTTCTACAGGTAACATCCAAATTGAGAGATTTCCTATTTTATCTTAATAATATAACACCCTAATCCTCCTCAACGGCACCTAAAGCTTTCAGGGTTAACCTTTGTGTCTCTGTTAAACCTCTCACCCCCTTAATATTCATCCCATCGTAAGGACGAGGAGTTCGTAAGGTTGATAAACATTCTCCTGTTTGGCTATCCCAGAACTTGATTGTTTCATCAAAACTGCCACTGATTAAAGTATCCTTACCTCGTATTTGGGCAAATTTAAGTACACAAACTGAGTTATTATGTCCTGCCAGTGTATGTAAACAAACTCTATTGGTGAGGTTCCAGACCTTAATAGTTCCGTCAAAGCCACCACTAACTAACTGTTCATCATTAAAAGCTAGAGACATAATAGGGGTAGAATGACCTGTCAAAGTCTCTAGACATTCTCCTGTTACTACGTCCCAAATTTTGAGAGTTTTGTCAGAGCTACCACTAGCTAGATAGCTACCATTAAGACTAAAAGCAATTGCCCAAACTCTATTTTGATGCCCTAAGAAAGTTCTCAGACATTGACCAGTTTTTAAGTCCCATAGTTTTATAGTGCTATCAGAACTACCACTAGCGAGATACTGACCGTTTGGACTCAGGGTAAGACCAACCACAGGAGCATTATGTCCCCTCAAGGTTTGCAAACATTCGCCTGTTATTACGTCCCAAACTTTAATAGTGCCATCATAACTACAACTGATTAATTGCCTACCATCAGGACTAAAAATAATTAACCCAATCTTAGTTAGATGACCTCGGAGAGTTGTTAGGCATTCTTCTGTATTAAATTGCCAAAGTTTAATTGTGCGGTCCTCACTGCCACTAGCGAGGAGGGAACTATTGGTGGGAGAAAAAGCAACTGAGGACACTTTGTTTTGATGATCTAAGAGAACACCTGTAATCTTTCCTGTCTCAAGGTTCCACAGTTTAATTGTTTGATCTTCAGAGCCTACTGCTAAAATTTGTGCTTCTTCATTCACGGCAAGAGAAAAGAGCTTGTTACTATGTCCCTGCCAAATCTTCGTACATTGTCCTGTTTGAAGATGCCATAGACGGGTCGTATGGTCATCTCCTCCTGTAGCCAGATACTGTCCATCAGGACTCCAAGCAACTGACCAGACTCGATTAGTATGTTCATTGAGAATATTTAAATATTGACCAGATTTAATACTCCAAATCTTAACCGTTTGGTCACAACTACAACTAGCTAACAAATTAGGATCTCGACTATTATAGGTGAGGAAAATGACACAGCCTTGATGTGCAATCCAAGTTTTCAGACACTGCCCTGTTAAAGGTGACCATAATTTAATCACACCATCAAAGCTACCACTAGCAATAGTTTTTCCATCCGGACTAAAAGCTATTGACTTGACCCATTTGCTATGTCCTTCTAAGGTTTGAAGACATTCTCCTGTTTGAATATTCCATAATTTGAGGGTTAAATCTTCTGAGCCACTTACTAGAGTAGAACCATCTGGACTAAACGCCATAGACCAAATTCTTCCCTGATGTCCTTGTAAAATGCGGGGATTTTCAGAAAAATCCTTGCCTGCGGCAGGCTGCGCCAACACCGACCATAACCGAATTGTTTGATCAGTTGAACTACTGGCTAATATTTCTCCGTTAGGACTAAAGGCAATTGCGTTTATAGTGTTGTTATGTCCTTCTAAGGTTTTTAGACATTCTCCCGATTGAACCGCCCAAATTTTGACCACAGAACTATCCCCACCACTGGCTAACATTGTGCCATCTGGACTGAAAACTATTGACCATGTTTCAGTCAAATCAGCTTTGAATGTTTTCAATTTTTGAAAAGTAGTTAAATCCCAGATTTGCACTTCTCCATTGGTATCACTAGTAGCTAATAGCCGACCAACCCTGCGGGGGGCTACGCCTACTGGACTGAAAGTGACGCAGAATATACCTCCAAAAGTCTGAGTCAATACAGAGCGACTCAAGTCGGCATAATTCAAGTTAACCTGTCGTAATCTTGTTTCACTGAGATAGGCTTGCCAAACTGCTAGATGCGAAAAATCCCAGCCTGTTACGTCAATTTGAAGGTATTTACAGAGATTAAGTATATTTCCAGCCGCATAACCCTTTGTCTGTCCACTAGAGCGAAGTTGTCCTAAGATTTCCTGGCAACGTTTCCTGAAGTTTTCCGGATTAAGAAAAGTTATTAGTCCTTTAATAATAGTACGAATTTGACTTTGACGAATATAGTCTTTAGTAGTTGCTTTGATTAAGGCATAATGATTCAGAAATCTATAAGAGATTTTGTCGAGATCAGAGGCTATTTGCTTAATTAATTCCTGGGTCATATACTCCATGATCACGGGTTGTTGAGTAAACCCCTCATTTGTTGTTTCAATCAGGGAGCGACTTTGCAAGGATTCTAGAGTTTCTAGTAAGAGGGCATCTGGGGAAGAGGGAAATATATCGGCTTGGAGTTCCGTGAGGATGCAGGGTTCTCGATTAATTGCTAACCAGTACATAACGCTGAGTTCTAGTTCGGATAGTCTCTCTATTTGGAATTGCAGTAGATGAGATATGCCATTAAATACAAGTATTTCTTGTTGAAGAAAAGCTTTTACATTGCCAGCAAATAATTTTTGAATTGAGGAAGCTACAATTTTTAGGGCAAGGGGGTTACCTTGATAATATTCCACAAGAGTATTAATATTTTCATGTAATATCCCCTTTGTTTTAAGTAGTTGATAGCCTTCCTTCTGTTCTAACCCACTTAGTCGGTATTCTCGTACAGATAAGCTTTTCCCTTGTAATCTGGCTATTTCGGCAGGTTTCTCTCGACTGGTCATAATTAGACAACTTTGATGAGATGACTCCCCCAAAATCTTTAGTAGTTCTCCATATTTTTCGTAATCCTTGAGATACACTCCATTCTCTTGTTTTGAAGACAATAAAGCCTCAAAGTTATCTAAGATTATTAAGCAGCGTGCCTTAGCTAAGCATTTTTGTAATTCTAATAGTTGGTCATTTTCTGTCTCAGGGAATGCTCTATTTTCTGGGGACAAAAACTGTATTAAGTTTTTCAAGAATTCCTTGAGAGGCGGTGCGTCTTTGAGAGATTGCCAAAATAAATAATCAACTTCTTTCTGGATATTTTCGGCTAGTTTGGCTGCTAGACTTGTTTTGCCTATTCCACCTAGACCCAAGATCGCTATTAAACGGCATTTATCTGTAATAATCCATTGCTTTAGGGTAGCTAGTTCTTTTTCTCTTCCATAAAATATACTAGTATCGGGAACATTTCCCCAGTTTTGTTGCGAGTTGATCTGACTAAATGCCTGTTTTTTTGGGCTATACTTTAGTATTACTCCTCGGAAGTTTGTTTTAGTAACTTTTTCGCCCGTCGCTACAGAGAGGATCTTCCACAATGTTGATCCTGTTTCTTTGACATAGCTTAATTTATAGTCGATAGTTTTGGAAATTTTGGCATAAGAAAATCCTTGCCAACAGTACCTTAAAACCATTTTTTGTACTGGATTTATCTGTTTAGGGGCAATTATTGGATCAATTAGCTCTAAAATATCTTCAGATGTCATTAAGATTTGTAAATTTAATCCTTTTTTTTAAATACTCTTCATTTAAGATGGTGAATCGGTGAATCATCCTGACCAAAAATATTTACTAATAACTAACCTCTTAAAAAACCAACCAATAACCTACTTTTTACCCACTGACAAAACTATAAGATTGTCATAAGGTTAATGTATAGCTATTTAGTGGTTGGGGTGTTTTTTGAGAAAGTTTGATCTGTTTAGTGCTGGATTGCCTCTAGATTAACAAAACTTGAGAGTGATAGAAGTTTGTATATTATCAAGTTGGTTTTGAGGCAATTCACTTTTTTTAATTAAGGGGGATTGATTTTTAAGTCTATCACTTCGAGAATATGAATTATATGAATTATATGAATTAGAGAAAAGCTAAGAGGCACAAACGATGGACTTTTCTGAAAAACCTTGCGCTTTGCCAGTTGCCTGCCGATAATTGTATTATAGTATGATATTAACACTGGAAGAAGTAAAAGCAATATAAGTTTCCTAAACCGAGAAAAAAACGTAAGCCTATCTCAATTAAAATAAGAAGAATGAGAAAAATAAAGAGGAATTGGAAAATAATTGGATTGTGCGATTGCTTTAGGAAGTAATTTAGGGGATTGTTTGAGCTATTTAGAACAGTCTTTACAAGAGCTAGGAAAAACCCCAGCCATAGAGGTCATAAGTCATTCTAAATGGTATAAAACAAAAGCTGTTGGTCCACCTCAACCAGATTATCTCAATGGTTGTGCTCTTTTAAAAGTTCAATTGACTCCTGATGAACTACTAAAAAAATTACAAGAGATAGAAGAGAAATTTGGACGAGTCAGAGAAGAACATTGGGGTGCGCGCACCTTAGACTTAGATCTACTGCTTTACGAAAATCTTATTCTGAATTTACCTAATTTACAGATTCCTCATCCTCGATTATGCCAAAGGGCTTTTGTTTTAGTTCCTCTAGCAGAAATTGCTCCTGATTGGATTGACCCTCTTTCTGGTAAAACAATTAAAGAACTTTTAGCCAGTCTACTAACCAATATAAGAACCATGTCTCCCGAAAAAGAACCACCTGAATTAATTCAACAACGTTTATTCTATCGAGGTCGTAAATTTGATTTTACAGTCAGTCGTCTCCGTCTTCCTCTCGGTGTGGAAGGAGAATGGGAATGTATTAGACATCCTGGGGGTGCCTTAGCTGTACCTATCACCTATGACGGTAAATTAGTTCTAGTTAGACAGTATCGTTTTACTATAGAAGGAAGACTCTTAGAATTTCCCGCAGGAACGATAGAACCCCAAGAAAGTCCCGCTCAAACCATCGCCAGAGAGTTAGAAGAAGAAACAGGCTATAGAGCGAATCAATGGCGTTTCTTGGGTCAATTTCCGCTAGCTCCTGGCTATTCTGATGAGTATATCCATGCCTTTCTAGCAGAAGGATTAGAAAAACTCCCCCATCCTCCCCAACAGGATGAAGATGAAGACATAGATGTTGTTTTGATGACAGCAGAGGAACTAGAACAAGCAATCTTAGGGGGTGAAGCCATTGATGCTAAAACCATTACCAGCTTCTATCTAGCTAAACCTTTTTTAAGGTAAAAAGCATTTTAAAATGCGTTTGAGCAGGGGTAGGGTGTGGGGTGTGAGGAGGGAGTTTAATAGGTCAGTTCTCAACCTTACCAGATCAAATTTATATGCAGTACAGATTAAATCAATCTTAGTATGAGAGAACCAAGTAAAAGTTTTGAGGGAAGATAACCAAGATGTGCAGCGCGTGCGACCATAACACAACAAGACACAGATAGCTAGTTTTGCCGCTGATTTTGTAATATTCTGTGTTCATTGACAAACTCATAAATTTTTCACGACAATAGACTTTAGCGCCGAAGTCAATGTATTGAAATGACCATGAAAAAAGTTGTCAGCGTAATAACAGAGATTCCCGAGGATCTGCATGAATCCCTTAAAGGCTATTTAGATCTACATCCTACTTGGGATCAAGATAGTGTTTTTGCAACAGCACTGGCCAAGTTTTTGCTACAGGAAGGAATAAAACACTCAACTTCAGAAAATTATGATTACTGTAAATGTGCTCGGATCTATCTATAGACTTGCTTTCCATAACCTAAACAACCAATAAATTACTCAGCAGGGAATTAGAGCAAATGTAAATCTATTAAGCCACAATTTAAAAACCAAAACCCATGCGGGGCTCCGAGAGAGCCCCCTGGTTAAGCAAGCTTATCTGGTCTCAAATTGCTGTAAACTAAGAGGTACTTAAATAACATATTATTCAAACTTGTCATCAAAGTCCTTAAACTGTTTGTTCCCTGTTAGAGTGTTCACTTGATGCTATATGGAGCTGATAACTGAGAATGAGTCTGGTAATTCCTCAATTAATTGTGGGGTTAGGTAACCCAGAGAGTAAATATGATAAGACAAGGCATAATATAGGTTTTACAGCCATAGATCAGATTGCTCTTAAATGGCAGTGTTCTTGGCAGGAAAATCGCCGTTTTCAAGGACTGATCAGTGAAGGAATGTCCCCGAATAAAGAAAAGGTTCGTCTTTTAAAACCTTTAACATATATGAATCTTTCGGGACAGTCAGTACGAGCCGTCTTAGACTGGTATAAATATTCAACAAATTCTCTGTTGATTATCTATGATGATATGGACTTACCTTTAGGACGCTTACGTCTTCGTTTAACAGGCTCAGATGGTGGTCATAATGGCATGAAATCTATCATTAGTCATGTTGGGACGCAACAGTTTCCTCGTCTACGTCTTGGCATAGGTAAAAGTAATGCCAATAAAGAAACTATCAGTCATGTTTTAGGGCGTTTTAGTGAAGCAGAAAATCAAGTAATGTCTCAGGTTCTACAGCAGACCATTAAATGTGTGGAGACTAGTCTATCTGAGGGAATAGAAAAAGCGATGAATGTTTACAATAATAAGGTCATACAGATTCCCGATTAAATGTAGCGAGCCAGAATCTCTCTTGTAGTCTCGCCAGTACTCTGCCAACTGAATTGAGCGGCTCTCTTGAGACTCAAACTACGCATTTGAGAGCGCCCTAGCTCATCTTTAGCTACTGTGTCCAGAGCAGCAGTAATGGCAGAAACACTATAGGGATCAACTAAAATACCAGCATCTCCCACTACTTCAGGTAAGGAGGAGATATTGGAAGTAATTATAGGTGCTCCACAAGCCATGGCCTCTAGAACTGGAATACCAAAACCTTCCCAAAGACTAGGAAAGACCAAAGCTAAGGCTTGACTATAGAGAAGAGGTAATTGTTCATAAGAGACATAATCTAAAAATTTGACCTGTTCCTGAACACCTAGGGTTTTAGCTATTTCTACTAATTGGGGACTGTAGCGGTGATCACAAGTTCCTACTAAATAGAGTTGATAATCTTCCTTCGATGGTAAAGCAGCAAAAGCAGCAATCAAACGATGTAAGTTTTTATAAGGATCTTGACGACCAACATAGAGAAAATAAAGTCCTCTCGAAGGAGTTACTTGCGGCTTAAAATGTTCTGGATCATAGCCAAGTGGGATAGATGTGATTTTTTCTCTCTTGATGCCATAAAAATCTACTATATCTTTAGCTGTTGCTTGAGAATTACAGACAATATGTAGAGCATTTTGCAACACTTGTGGTACGTAGTAGCGAAAGTAGGGAAATAAAGGGGAAGTCAGCTTAGGAAAACGGAGTGGGATCAAATCGTGTACCATAACGACTGAACGACAACTCTTTTCTAAGGGGGCTTCTGGTACAGGTGAAAAAAGCAGAGAGGAATGGAGTTCTTTATAGAGAAGAGGTATTTTAAATTGAGTCCAAAGTAAACGGCGTAAATGCCCAGAACTACCTTGGAGAGGAGTTAAATTAGCAGGTATCTTATGACAATTAAAGTCAGGGTAATTTTGAGCCGTTAGTAATGTGGGATTAAGTGGTTTCAGATATGGCATTACCTGTCCTGCATAGGTGGCAATACCAGTGGGGCGCTCGAATAGTATAGACAGATTGACAATGAGATGATGCTTCACTACAACTTAATTTACTTTCAGCCAACGATTGAGAGATTCTAGTCGCTCCCGAATAGCATTAATATTATTTTGCATTGGGTGGAGGAGCTCTTCATAAAGCTTTATCCGAGCACGAAAAGTCCGTACTTCTGTTTTCGACTCTTCCCAAGCATCTTCTAAATGTCTAATTTCCTGTTGTTTAATCTCTCTTTTCCCTGTTTCTTCTAGGTATGTATTCTTTAGTTGCTCTGTTGTTTCCAATAAATGTCTTATATCCTGTTCTATTCTTTCCCAATATCGTTTGACATTATCCTGACGTTTGATCAGTTGTCTGATGACAGGGTCTAACCTCAACCTCTGATCGTCATTTAATCCTTGACGATGTCGCAAAACAGATAGATGTTGAATTAATATGTAGCGTTTTTCTCTCAGTGTCCGACGTTGTCCTATTAGTGTTTCTTCTAAGTATCTTTTCCCTTCTTGTGTGTCTAAAATTTCGTCTTCTATTTTTTCTCTTTCTAGTTCGATTGAGCTAACCAACCTTTGATGAAGTTCTTCCAATGATTCTGACTCCATCAATAATTCTTCCTCTTGGTCCTGCACAAAAAGAGCCGAATTTTTTACCTCATTTTCTAGGTCATTGACAATTTTCTCTAGTTCCTCCATTGGCATATTTTCCAAACTTCCTTGTTCGACAGTTTGTTCCATGGTTGGAGGAAGGACAAAACCCGAATCAGCTATAGCATAAGTTAAGGTATCTTGGGCTTCTTCTAGACTTTGTAGATGAAAGTTTAGGCGGCTATATATTTCCTGTTTAGTCATTAACAGGATCTTTTGTTGTTCCCACTGTATCTTTGTTTCTTCTATTTTTGTCTTTATGTACTGAAACTCTTGATTTTCTCTTTGGAGTAATTGTTGTTGTTCGGCTACTTGATTTTCCAAATTTTGAGAATCTTTCTTTTTTTGTTCTAGTTCTTTCCAGTGTAGATCTAATATTTTTTGACTTTCTTCTATTGCTTTAAATGCGTTTGGGAGTTGTTCCCATAAAGCATTACTATTACTTTCTGAATTTAAACGATTTATTAAAGCCTCGATCTTCGGGTTACTGTAAATCGGAGTTGGCTCAACCCTATCTAAATCAAAGCCTCGCTGGCTAAGTAGTTCTTGTTCTTGACGTAGATTTTCCCATTGCTGTTCTAGTTCTTGGCGTTCACGTTCGATCTTTTGGTATTTTTCTTCTAAATATTCTAATTGTTCATATTGAGATTCTAGTTCAGATTGTTTATCAGCAATGGCCTGACTCTGAATTTCTAGGGAGTTTTTCCATCTATCAATTTCTTCTTGTTGTTCTTTAGATTTTTCCAGTAGCCGTGAGAGTCTTTGTAACTGTTGAACCAACTTCAACCCAGCTGGTTCGACAGCCCCCTGTATCTGCCGATTATTGTTGAGATTTACCATAACTAGAACACCATCGCCAAAACGTTCTATCTCTTCTGAAGCCAAAATATCCTCATTTGATATATTGCTCCATGTTTGATCGTTATTTTGACGCGCTAGAAGTTTTAGTTCTGTCCGCCAACCAGCTATAAATCCTTTGGTCTGTTTTTTGATTTCTGCTAGATAGAGCATCGGGTTGCAATCCTCTTGATGTCTCTTTTACTAAATTTATGAGCTACTAGTGATTTTTAATTGAGATTCTTCTTAACCTAACATCTTAGCAGAGAACTCACTGTTTTTTTAGTTACTAAGCTGAATATTAAAATATTATTAAACTCAATGGGCTTTTTGTCATCATTTCCTTGATTTACCTTGAATTAAATTACACCCCTAACATTCTAACAGAAAAACCCTGTTTAACTAATTTTGTCCGAGTACTCAGTGTTCCTGTGCTCAACTATTTTCTCCCTTTTTATTTTATAGTTTATGTCTACTAATTTGAGTCTAGTTGCTCTAAATTCATTATAACCTAAAAATTTAGCTGGTACAAGATTGACAGAGCATTGGAGCTTTTCGTTATTTAGTTTTTAAGAACTATTTTTAATGGTTCTAAGCTAAGAGGCACTTTAAAGCTTGTTATTGGCCAACTCTTGGCCTTAGAGAGTGCGCCTTCTCTTGACTAGCAATAAGGGACTTGCAATCTAAAGAAATACCATTTAAACTGAAGTAAGACGAAATTTTAGAATCCTATTGTGGCACGTTTAAAAATAGAACTAGATGAACAAATCAAAGATACTCTCCTTGA
>Ga0114963_10003792_pt1 | contig 10349 bp, 12 predicted proteins | sample C_131016_EF_Meta_FD_87019 | JGI IMG/M metagenome (GOLD analysis project Ga0114963, IMG submission 87019) | Freshwater microbial communities from Lake Croche, Canada to study carbon cycling - C_131016_EF_MetaG | ecosystem: Environmental > Aquatic > Freshwater > Lake | place: Lake Croche, Canada...
GGAAGCTTTGCAAACAAGTAAAAGGCTTTACTACTTAAAAGTACTTACAGTAACAAGACAGCAGCCAATTCATCTTCTAGAAAATTTTGATAAGAGGGGACAGAGTGGAAAAGAGGGAGCTTATCAACTGGACCACATTTATCCAATTTCCCTAGGATACACTAACAATATTCCAGCTGAGAAGATAGGAGATATTTTAAATTTGAGAATGATTCCTTGGTTGGAAAATGTAAGGAAAAGTAATAAATTGTAATATGAGAAATAGATCAATAAACATAAGTGAAGAAGTTTATGAAATATTAAAAGCACATTGTATAGAGCATGGGCTAAAAATTAGTAAATATTTAGAGATAGTAATAAAAGAACAGTTATGCAAGAAAAAAGAAAAACAATAATTAAGTATGTTCCTCACGGAATAAATGAAAATCATTTCTTTCCTATTAGAGAAGGACATGAAAGTTTTCAACTGTTACAGGAGTTTAAAAATAATATGTTTGGAGAAAAGGAAATTGACTTTGTGGTTTTATTTAATTCAAGAAACATTAGAAGAAAGTCTCCTGGAGATGTAATTCTATCATACAAACTATTCTGTGATATGATAGGACAAGAAAAATCAAAACGATGTGCACTTATTATGCATACACAACCTGTAGATGAAAATGGTACAGATCTGTATGCAGTAAGAGAAGCTCTTTGTGATGATAATGTAAATGTATTCTTTTCACAGGATAAATTAGAAACTCCACAAATGAATCTGCTTTACAATATAGCAGATGTTGGATTACTTATCACTTCAAATGAAGGATGGGGATTATCTTTAACAGAGACTATGATGGCAGGTAGAATGATCATTGCAAATGTAACTGGAGGTATGCAAGATCAAATGAGATTCACATACGACACAGAAGATAAGTGGATTGACTTTACACCAGACTTTCCTTCAAATCATAGAAGAACGTATTCCAATCACGGTGAATGGGCAATTCCAGTTTATCCATCAAACATATCGTTAGTTGGTTCAGTACCTACTCCATATATCTTTGATGATAGATGTAGACCAGAAGATGTAGCTTATGCAATTATGAAAGCATACACAATGCCAAAAGAGGAAAGAGATGCTAAAGGATTAAAAGCAAGAGAGTGGGTTACTTCAAATGAATCAGGAATGTCAGCAAGACAAATGTGTGAAAATGTAATTGATGCAATGGATGAAGCATTTGAAAAGTTTACTCCAAGACCTAGATTCGAATTACACAAAATTACAGATAGACCTAAAAAACGTATAACACATAAATTATTATATTAGTTATGCTAGTTTTAAAATTTATAAAAGAATCTAGTGGTAGGTGGTATATAGATCTTCCTGAATGGAAAGGGAGTAGGGACGATCTAGAAATGGTTTGTGGTGCTGATATACTACTAGACGTAGTAGCAGACGGGAAAAGGGAAGTTAGCTTAAAGACTTCCCTCGAACATTTTGAAGGAGCTGATAAAATAACTTTTAAGTCCTTAGACACAGAATCAGGAAATGGAGCTTATTATAGGCTCGATACAAGTGAATTAATCTCCACATCTCACATAGATATATGGCTTTGTGATGTTACTAAGTTTGTCTTTGAAGACTTTCCTAGTATGATATATTTTAAAACACTAATGTAATTACATAATATAAAAAAATAAAAATAGAGTTATATGAATAATAAACCAACATTAGTAGTAAGTTGCCCTATAGACTGCTACAGTGGATATTCTGCTAGAAGCAGAGACTTCGTACAAGCAGTTATCGATTTAGATAAATACGATGTTAAAATACTATCTCAGAGATGGGGTAATACAAGATTTGGATACCTACAAGATCACAATGAGACAGATTTGCAATCTAGAATTATCTCACAATTAACAGCACAGCCTGATATTTGGATTCAAATTACAGTACCAAATGAGTTTCAAAAAGTTGGTAAATACAACATTGGAGTTACAGCAGGTATTGAAACTACACTTTGTGATGGTTCTTGGGTACAAGGATGCAACAATATGGATTTAGTTTTAGTTTCATCTCAACATGCTAAGACAGTATTTGAGCAAAGTAAATTCAATATACAAGATAATAGAACTGGACAAGTAACAGGACATATTGAGTTACAAACTAAAATGGAAGTTTTATTTGAGGGAGGTGATGTAACAAAATACTTCCCAACAGTATCTAAATTAGATTTAAGTACTGTAGAAGATAATTGGAATTATCTCGTTATAGGACATTGGTTACCAGGAGAAGTTGGACAAGACAGAAAGAATATTGGATATACAATTAAAGCATTCTTAGAAACATTTAAAAATAAACCTAAAGGTAAAAGACCAGGACTAATCCTAAAAGTTCAAGCAGGATCAGGAACATCTATCATGGATAGAGAAGCAGTATTAGATAAGATTGATGCAATAAGACAAACCGTAAAAGGAGACTTACCAAGCATATACCTACTTCATGGTGATATGACTGATAGTGAAGTAAATGAATTATACAACAATCCTAAAGTCAAAGCAATGATATCTCTTACCAAAGGGGAAGGATTTGGAAGACCATTGTTAGAGTTTAGTTTAGTAAACAAACCAATCATTGCAAGTGCTTGGTCAGGTCATGTTGACTTCTTAGATAAAGATTTTGTAACTTATGTAGGAGGAACACTAACACCTGTACACCCTTCTGCAGCAATTGATAAAATGATTTTAAGAGAAAGTTCTTGGTTCACTCCAGATCCAATTGAAGTAGGAAGAGCATTGAAAGCAGTTTATGATGATTATGATAAATGTATGACTGCAGCGAAAAGACAAGGACATAAGTCAAGAACACAGTTCTGTTACGAAAGTATGAGAGATACGCTAGATTCACTTCTGTCACAGTATATACCTGAGTTTCCTAAAGCCGTGACTCTAAAACTTCCTTCTTTAAAAAAGATAGAGCTTCCTTCTCTCAACAAAGTTCCAAAATAGGTGGAATTAAAAAACTGACCTATTTATATAAAAAAGAGTATGGCAGTAGTATATAGACATGTAAAACCTTCTGGAGAGGTGTTTTATATAGGGATAGGACAAAATAAAGAGAGGGCGTATAGTAAAGCAAGTAGAAGTCTTCACTGGACTAATACTGTAGAGAAGTACGGGTATGAAGTTGAAATTCTAAAATCGGATTTAAGTTGGGAAGATGCTTGTGAAATAGAGCAGATTCTTATTAAATACTATGGTAGAAAGGATTTACAAGAAGGTTCCCTAGTAAACTTAACAGCAGGAGGAGAGGGTATACAGGGGTATACACATACAGAAAAAACTAGACATACACTAAGAAACAGTATGAACTGCTTCTACAGAAAAGAGCAGAGTAAACAAGCACTAAAGTTAGCAACTATGAGTAATACAGGTAAACGTAAGGTAGAGACAGAGATTACCAAAGAGGAGGTAGTATTACTTTATAACACACACACAATCTTAGAACTAGCAAATAAGATAGGAGTATCCTTTCCTACAATGCAGAATTACCTAAAGGAAATAGGGATCTATAAAAAGAGAAAGAATCTCAGTGCCCCTACCACAGAGACTAATAAAAAGAGATCGGAGTCATTAAAAGGAAAGGGAACAAAGGGAGTACAACAATACTCCCTAACGGGAAATCGAATAAAAGAGTACAATAGTGTGCAAGAAGCTTCTATAGCAATAAAGGGAAGTGTGAAACATGCAGGAAGTATTTCCGCATGTTGTAGTGGAAAGCAAAAGACAGCCTACGGGTATGCTTGGAAATACAAGAATTAATAAAAACAGTAAAATAGAATATAATGGAAGAAAAATTAATAGACTGTCCACGATGTGGAGGTAATGCTTGTTATGAACAACAAGTAAGTGAAGAAGTAAGAACATATTTTTGTTTTGGATGTGGGTTTACAACTTCAACAGTAATGACTGAAGGTTCTAAACCAGTATTAGATACGTTAGAAACTTCTCCGGAACTATATAAAGATTTAATGTTTGTTGATGACAATAACTTAATATGGTTCCCAGCTACATTAACTATTCCTGAAAAAGGAATGGTATTCTTAGATGGAACTTCTAAAGATAATTGGCAATGGTCAGCAGTAAAAGCAATTGAAATTACTGAGGAGGAAAAGTCAAAGTATCCACAAGGTCAAACTCATAAAATGGATATGAAAAATGCTAAGAAATTTAATCAAAGAGATTTCATGGATGCCTTAGATGTTATTAATTTTTTTGATATAGCTGTTGCACAACAGGAATAGTTTTCGTATATTAATAAAATGAAGATAAGTTATGCAATAACAGTTTGTAATGAATTGGAGGAAGTGAAAAGACTAGTCAACTTCCTCCTTTCCAACAAACGTACAGAGGATTAAATAGTAATCTTAGTTGATACTTCAAAAGAAGGTAACGGAGGATTGAGAGGATGGTTAAATGAAACTAAACAGTCTCTGATACTAAAAGGAGATCCAATAAAGATTCACGAAGACAAATTCAAAGGACATTTTGCTGATTGGAAAAACCTACTAACTTCATTTTGTAAAGGAGATTATATCTTTCAGATAGATGCTGATGAAATTCCAAATGAAGAACTTATACAACACTTACCATTCATGCTACAAGAAACTCCTGAAGCAGATGTAATACTTGTTCCTAGAATTAATACAGTGGAAGGATTAACACAGCAGCATATTATTAAATGGAACTGGAATGTAAATGATAAAGGATGGGTTAATTGGCCTGATTACCAATGGAGAATTTATAGAAACTCTCCTGATATAAAATGGATAAATAAAGTTCACGAAAGGTTGGATGGTTTCAAATCCTATGCAACTTTAGGAGATGATGGATACTACCACTTAAAACATCCAAAAACAATTCAAAGACAAGAGAAACAGAATAATTATTACGATAGTTTATAAAGATTAGTTATGGATAATATTTTAAATTTAGTACAGGAGTACATTACAAAAAAAGACAGTGAGAAAAAATGGGTAGCAGGAGAGGATTTAGTCCAATATGCTGGACCTTACTTTGATGGTCAAGAAGCACAAGCAGTTGTTAGAACTATGCTTGAAGGTTGGTTAGTTTTAGGAAAAGAAGGAGCAATGTTTGAAAGAAAGTTCCCTAAAAAACTAGGACACAAAACAGGAGTTATTGTTAATAGTGGCTCAAGTGCTAACTTACTAATGATGTTAGCTTTAACATCTAAAAGAGGATTAAACCTACCAAAAGGTACAAAAGTAATCACTCCAATAGCAGGATTTCCTGCAACACTTAGTCCAACTATCCAGGCAGGATTTACACCAATCTTTGTTGATATTGAATTAGAATCTCTTAATCTAGATTTAGATCAAGTAGAGCAAGCATGTATCGATCACCCAGATGCAAAAGTAATTACATTTGCCCACGTATTAGGTAATCCACCTAACATGGATAGGTTGATGGAGATTGTAAACAAGTATGATTTAATTCTATTAGAAGATTGTTGTGATGCTTTAGGTACAACTTATGATGGTAAGATGCTAGGTTCGTTTGGTAAAATGGCTTCATGTTCATTCTATCCTGCACACCATATTACAATGGGTGAAGGAGGATTTGTAGCATGCAGTGATCCACAATTAGAAAAGATTCTAAGAAGCTTTAGAGACTGGGGTAGAGGATGTTACTGCCAAGGTAAAGCAAATGCTTTAGAATGTGGTTCATGTGGAATTAGGTTTAATAATTGGTTACCAAGTCTTCCTAATGAAATATTTGATCACAAATATACTTACGAAGAGATTGGATACAACCTAAAGCCAACTGAACTACAAGCAGCCATGGGTAATGTTCAGTTAGGTAAGTTAGAAGAGATTGGAGTACTAAGAAGAAGAAACCATAAAGCAATTGTAGATATCTTTAAGAAGTATGAAGATAAGTTTATCCTACCAAAAGCCACAGATAAATCAGATCCAGATTGGTTTGCTGTTGCACTAACAGTAAAAGATGAGGCAGGATTTACAAGAGCAGAATTTTGTCAATTTCTAGAAGCAAATAAGATTCAAACAAGACCCTATTTTGCAGGTAACATTATGCTTCAACCAGGATATTCTCATTTAATTGATTCAAAAGAAGTAATTGAAAAATATCCAGTATCAAGAAAAGTAACAACAGATACTTTCTTTCTAGGATGCTCTCCAGTTATTACATTAGAGCAAATAGACTATATTGGAACAATCGTAGATAAATTTTTTAACAAATAACATGAAGAAAAAAAATTTAGTACTAACGTACTCTACTAATCAAACAGAACTTACTTCACTAACATATCCTTTTTTAGAAAGATACTGTGAAAGTCATAATCTTGATCTCTTAATAATGAGAGAACAAAATCAAAAAATTGTAAATAAATGTGAAATAGATGGAGCAAATTGGTTTGTAGGGTGTGATAGATGGTATGCTTATGATTTATTTCAATTATATGATAGAATTCTTTGGATAGGTTCGGATGTATTAGTTCAACCTTATGCTCCTAATATATTTGATGTTGTTCCTGAAGGACAAATTGGAATTTTTATGGACCAACAGAAAAATGAAGGTCACCACGCTGGTGATTTAATGGGTGATTGTTTTAATGCATTTGGTGTAAGACCCGATGGGTATTATAATATTGATGTAATGTTAGTTGACCATACTGAAAAAGAGATATTTAACTATAATAATACAGACATGAAACTCATTAATAAAGGGAAATGGAATGAGCAGGATTATTTTAACTATTATACAAAAATTAACAACATTCCTTTATTTGATGTAGGATATCGTTGGAATTGTATGGTTTCTAAGTATCTTTATACAGGAAGACCACTTCCCGAAGACTGGTATTTTATGCATGTAACAGGCATCCCGCCAGAGGCTAGAATACAGCTTATCCAAGATTATTTAACTAAAAAAGGAATGATTTAATGAAAGTAGTTTACGTAACAGGTTGTTTAGGATTTATAGGATCTTATGTAACAAGAACATGCCTCGATAAAGGTTGGTATGTAAAAGGTGTTGATAAAATAACTTATGCTGCTAACGAAAGTTTATTAGAAAAGTTTAATAAAGATGATATTTTTTCATTTGTTAACTGTGATATAAACGACTTAAAATTCCTTTATGATTGTGATTATATAATTAATACAGCCGCTGAAACCCACGTAGGTAACTCAATAGCCAACTCAGATGAGTTTATATCTTCAAATGTAAATGGGGTTCATAACTTATTAGAGTTAATTAAGAACCACAGAGGAGAACATTCAACGAAACCTATACTTTTACACTTTAGTACAGATGAAGTATACGGAGATATTGAAGAGGGAGAACATATTGAAACAGATTTACTTAAACCTTCCAATCCATACTCAGCTACTAAAGCAGCAGCTGATATGTTGATAACAGCATGGGGTAGGACATATAATCTTCCTTATATAATAGTTCGACCTACTAACAATTATGGAATAGGCCAATATGTAGAAAAATTAATACCTAAAGCTTGTAAGTACTTAAAATTAGGTAAAAAAATACCTTTACATAACAATGGTACTCCAATTAGAAATTGGCTTCATGCTCAAGATACAGCCAATGCTATCATCACAATAATCGAATCAGGAGTACAAAATGAAATATTTAACATTTGTGGAGGATTTGAGCAAAGTAATTTGGATACCATCAAAAAAATTCTTACATTATATAATAATAATAATCAAGTTTATATGTTAGAAGACTTTATCGACTTCTCATGTGACAGACAAGGACAAGATATTCGATATGCTTTAAATGATGATAAGTTAAGAGCATTAGGATGGAAACCTCAAGCATCTTTTGATATAGAATTGAAGCGTATAATAGAGTATAATAAAGAAAAATTTATTTGGTAATGAATACAAGAGAACTAAAATGTGTAAAAATCCTAACAGACCTTATTGAGAATGAGGGATTGGTAGGTATTAAGACTAGCTTTGAAGATGAGGGTGCTACCTTCAACGAAACAGTTAGACTTAAACAAGTATGTAACGAAGCTAAGGCAAAGATTACATTAAAGATCGGAGGTCCGGAAGCAATTAGAGATCTAAAAGATTCTACTGTTATTGGAGTAAAAGGAATTGTAGCTCCAATGGTTGAGTCTGAGTTTGGACTGGTAAAGTTTTTGCAAGCTACAAAAGCCCATATACCAGGAGATACTTTAAACTCTTTACAGTTGAATGTAAACTTAGAGACAATTACAGCTATGAATAATTCAGATAAGATATTATCAATACCAGAAGTGCAAGATCTATATGGAGTAACTGTAGGAAGAGTTGATCTAGTATCATCAATGGGTAAGGATAGGTCGTATGTGAATAGTGAAGAGGTTTATAAACTTGCAAAGCAAGTATTTACCAAAGCAAAAGCCAAAGGATTAAAAGCTTGTTTAGGTGGAGCAGTTTCTATTGAGTCCCTAGACTTCCTTAAAAAATTACACTCAGAAGGATTACTTGACAAGTTTGAAACTAGGTTTTGTATCTTCGATCCATCAACAGCACTAAAGAATTTATCTAGAGCATTAGCCAAAGCACAAATGTTTGAGTATGAGTGGATGACAAGTAAGCATGAATACTACACTACTTTGGCAAATCAAGATATCAAACGAATCAAAATGATTCAAGATCGTATTAATCAATCTACTACTTTCTAATATGAAAGTATTAGTTACAGGAGGTTCTAGGGGAATAGGTAGAGCAATTGTAGCTTTGTTTGTACAAAAAGGTCACAACGTGTATTCACCTACACGAGAAGAGTTGGACCTATCAAAAGAGTTTAAACTAGTAGATACTGATTTTGATATTGTTATTAACAATGGAGGAATAAATCCACTAAAAGATATTGAACAAATAAATGACAGAGAGGTGATGCAGGTAAATTATCAAGCACCTCTCTCCATTGTTCAACAATGTATTCCACATATGGTAACAAAGGGTTATGGAAGAATAGTTAACATTGGTAGTATTTGGATAGGATTATCAATGTCTAAAAGATTAGCATACAGTGCTAGTAAGAATGCAGTTCACGCATTAACGAAGTCAATTGTTGCTGAGTATGGAGATAGAGGAGTATTAGCCAATACAATCTCTCCTGGATTTATAGCAACAGATCTTACTTATCAAAATAATTCTGAAGTAGAACTACAGCAGATCAAAAACAAAGTACCACTAAAAAGACTAGGTACTCCAGAAGAAGTAGCGAGATTGGTATACCAACTTACAGTAGAGAATAGTTTTATAGCAGGACAAAATATTATAATAGACGGAGGATATTCATGCACAGCACATTAGAAGTACAATCAAAAATTAGCAACTACAGTATTCATTTTATACAAACACTTAGTACTGTACAAACTCTTATCGATCAGCCAAACACAATTACATTTATAGACAGTAATGTTTCTAGGCTATACCCACAACTACGCAGAGATGCAAACATTATAGTAGAGTGTACAGAAAATGTAAAGACATTAGAAGGAACACATGACATTTTTGATAACCTTATTGAACGAAAAGCTAACATACAAACAAGACTTGTTGTAATAGGAGGAGGCGTCCTTCAGGACTTAATTGGCTTTTGTGCCTCAACTTACTGTAGAGGAATTCAATACGACTTAGTACCAACAACTTTATTATCTCAAGCTGATAGTTGCTTAGGAGGAAAGACCTCTATAAATGTTAAGGGTAAGAAGAATATACTAGGAACATTTTATCCACCTACCAACATTTATATCTGTACTGAGTTCCTAAAGACATTGGAAGTATTAGATTATTGTAGTGGGTTGGGAGAAGTGTATAAATTTCATATATTAGAGAATAGAGTTGATCAATTTAATATTGATGGAGATATTGATGATATGATTTATAAAGGATTAGCATTTAAAGGAGACATACTATCTCGAGATGAGTTTGACAAAGGAGAGCGTAAGTACCTAAACTTTGGACATACTTTCGGACATGCTTTAGAAACAACATCAAAAAATAGACTTCCTCATGGTATTGCAGTTATTTTAGGATGTATGATAGCAAGTCGAGTTGCAACCAAACTACAATATAAAGTTCCAAACTACGATCTGCTAATTCAAAAAGGAGTTGAATTGCTCCACAGAGCAGGTACTAATTTAGAGCAGTCTTGGTTTGATCTAGAAAGTTTACTAGAAATAGTGAAGTCTGATAAAAAGAGTACAGGAAAGTTGACAATGGCTTTGTCAACAGATCATAATTTTCTACAAGATGTAGAAGACATACAAATAATTAAACAAGCGTTACAGGAAACTTATGAGA
>Ga0114963_10003794_pt1 | contig 10347 bp, 12 predicted proteins | sample C_131016_EF_Meta_FD_87019 | JGI IMG/M metagenome (GOLD analysis project Ga0114963, IMG submission 87019) | Freshwater microbial communities from Lake Croche, Canada to study carbon cycling - C_131016_EF_MetaG | ecosystem: Environmental > Aquatic > Freshwater > Lake | place: Lake Croche, Canada...
CAAAATAATTTATTGTTACGTGATTTGTATTCGTTAATAAAATAATGATAAAAGTAGTCACACGACAATTATCGATGGATTACAAATGGATTACATAAAAAATGAGTAAAATGAGAGACATTCCTTTTATAACTTTTCTAAAATATAAACGGCAAAATATTCTACATTCATTACTTAGAGACTTTTTTATTAATATATATTAGAATGACAACTGGTTATATAAAAAATGATAATAAATATAATTGCTTAATTTGTAATTTTAAGTGTAAATATATATCTAATTATAAAGTCCATTTAATGACACTTAAACATACAAAAAATAAAAATGGTGATATAAATGAAAATATTTCGCATACATATAAAGAAGAACCTTTATTTTGTAACTGTGGTAAAATATACAAATATAGACAAGGATTATATAAACATAAACAAACGTGCGTGACTTGTAATGAAATAGAAACAAATAAAATTTCTCCAAATTTAATTTTACAACTAGTAAAAGAAAATAAAGAGTTAAAGGAAATTTTAATAGAACAAAATAAAACAATTATTGAAATATCCAAAAATAATAAAACAACAAATAATACTTATTGTAACAATAATAATAAAACATTTAATCTCCATTTATTTTTGAATGAAACCTGCAAAAACGCAATGAACATTATGGACTTTGTAGATTCTATTAAACTACAATTAACTGATTTAGAAAAAGTAGGCAATCTAGGATTTGTGAATGGTATAACTAATATAATTGTTAAAAATTTAAAAGCATTAGATGAAACCGAAAGACCTGTTCATTGTACAGATAAAAAGAGGGAAACTATATATGTAAAAGATGAAAATAAATGGGAAAAAGAAGATAATGAACACAAAAAAGTACGTAAAGCAATTAAAACCATAGCAAAAAATAATAGTAAGTTATTATTCGATTTCAAGGATAAATACCCAGATTGTTTAGATAGTAATTCAAAAAATTCAGATAAATATACAAAGTTAATGGTAGAAGCATATGGAGGTCAAAACAAAGACGATTTTGATAATGAAAATAAAATAATAAAAAATATATCAAAAGAAGTATTAATTGATAAATGAATAATATGACGAATAATAATTTTTCGCTATATCATTCTCAAAAACAATTTCAGGAGGTGTTTCCCATTCAATAAAGGGTATTGAGTTAGTAGTTGCACGTTCAAGCGAAAGTAGTTGCACTAGTGATTTCATTCTTCTCTCTAAAGGAAATAATGTAATCGGTAATTTTCTTGATAATTGTTTTAGTCTCCATTCAAATTGTAAAGCAGATTTCCAATCAGGAAACCCTTTTATGTGACATACTCTTTCCCATACTTCACCATTTTTTACTCTTATAGTTGTAGCTCGTGCACCACCTTTAATTACTCCATTATGTTGACGTAAGCGATGGTCAAGGTCTACTGTAGCGCCTACATAAGTTGCATTGTGTGTTGATTGTAAAATATAAACAAAATAAGACATTGGTTATATATATATGTTTCGCAAACTATAAAAATAATTGTAACGGACATATTCTTATTCTAGCATTATTCTGTAAAACTGCTTGAATATGAAAATGTCTATGTTCGCAATCTTCGTGTTGTTGTGTTGTTTCATCTAAACCACCAGAATGTTCAATTGATTCATTGATTAGATTTTTTGGTATATAGTCTGTTCTGTATCTACCATCATAATAACAATTTATAAATTTATCCGTTTTATATATTGCAAACCCATTAAACGCAGATAAGCAAGGTATTAATGCATTTTTGTCATATTGTTGAATTAAGTCAGTAATATATTCCCACCCCTTAATTTTATTTTTAAGATGATGACAACTCAATACATACGGCCTTTTAGATAAAGCCCAAAAGTCATAATATCCGGTTGGATGGTCAAATGATAAAGAATCCCAATCATCTCTTTTTAAACAATTAATGAATACCTCTTTATTAAAATCTCTCGCACATATATCGTCAAAATCCATCATAATAAAATAAGAAAAATTACTGTAATTGATTTTGATACATTGAAGTATATAGTTACGTGCATTAGCAATATTATGTGTTCTAAATGAAGATAAAGGTTTTAAATTAACAAAAAATTGCAATCGCCTGTTTTTTTGTTTATACTGCTGTAAAAATTGCAATGTATTATCATCAGATTTATCATAATATACAATTATTACATAGTCATCGAATAATGACCCAAATTGTTCAATATTTTCAAACACTTTATTTAAATAAGGGCCACAATTTTTTACAGGACCACAAATACAACAACAATTCATTTATTTCTATAATATATTATATTATTATTATAGAAATGAAAATTCTAGTTATTCATTATGATAAGTTAATAAAACGAAAAAAACATATTTTATTACAATTAAGTAAATATAATTTAGAATGTGAATTTGTTTCAAATTATGGAAAAGATACCTTAACAAATGAAGAAAGGAAAAGGTTCAAAAAATTAAATGATTCAGAAATATCATTATCATTACATCATATTGAATGTTATAAAAGAATAACCGAACAACAAGAATATGATTATGCAATTATTTTAGAAGATGATGTAATACTGAAAGACAATTTTAGAAATATTCTTGAAAAATACATACGTGACCTACCTGAAGACTGGGATATGCTTTTTTTTGGTGAGGGTCACGGCGTACATATACCTATACATAACATAAGAGAAAATGTTCATATTTATAAAAAAAGTGTAGACCTTAAAAATATGTGCGGGGAAGTTGATGGATCTACTAGATGTGCAGATTCATATATTATTTCCAAAAAATGTTGTAAGAAAATTTTAGAGAGAATCAATTTGCCCAATTATATAATTACAATGCCAATAGATCATTTATTGAATTATATTAACTATTATAATAATTTTAATATTTATTGGTCAGAACCAACTATAACAATACAAGGAACAAGCACCGGAATGTTCAAAAGTTCATTAAGGTAATATAATAATATAATATATTAAATGGTCAAAATTGCATTTTGGGATAATTGTCTTAATGAAAGAGGAACAACTGTAAGTCTTTTTGATTATGCATATTATAACACGAAAATATTAAATAATGAATCAATTATAATGTATAATACAACAAGAAGTGATAATAAAAATAATATTATAGAAAAATTTAAAAGACATTTTAAAGTATTTGGTGTAAGTAATTTTAATTTAGTAGATTCTATATTATTAAAAGAAAGATGTGATATATTTTATATAATCAAATCAGGTTCAAATGAAGGTCAAGTAAGTAATGTTATAAAAACTGTAGTTCATTGTGTATTTAATTGTAATCAACCACACGGTAATGTTTATGCGGCGGTTTCTCCTTTTATAAAGGGAATACATAAAAATATACCAGTTGTTCCACATATGGTTAACTTGCCGGAACATGATAGAAATATGAGGGAAAAATTAAATATTCCAGAAGATGCGGTTGTATATGGAAGATATGGAGGATATGATTCATTTGATATTACATACGTACATTCGATTGTTTATAATGTCGCAAAAGAAAATCCATGGATATACTTTATATTTATGAATACTCAACAATTCTGTGATGAATTGCCAAATATAATTCACGTTAGTTGCACTGTTGATTTGGACGAAAAGGTTGAATTTATTAATACTTGCGATGCAATGTTATGGGCAAGAAATATAGGCGAATCATTCGGCTTATCAATCGCAGAATTTTCAAGTAAAAATAAACCAGTCATATGCACACCTAATTTAAGATTAAACCCAAATGTTGATGTTGCTCACATTAAATTTTTGAAAAATAAAGGTATATGGTATAATGAAGAAAACCTACATTATATTTTATCAAATTTTTTAACAAAAGAAAATAAACATATTATATGTAAACAAGACTGGAATGCTTTTACAGAATATACGCCAGAAAAAGTAATGAATATATTCAAAAAAGTGTTTATAGAGTAAATATTCGCTCATATTTTGAGAAGTTGTAAATCCTTTTCTTCTTCTCTCCAATATTTTTTATTTATATATAATACATCACAACCGTCATACTTAAATGTAAAATAATTTTTATAATCTATACTATATATTCTATATGAACGTTCTTTATTATTGAATGTAATATCAAAATTTGGATGAATTAAATGATGACGTACTTTTCTGTTATAATGTTTCATATGAAATATATTGAGTGCTTGTGAAAATACTGTAGGACCTGTCATTTTGTGTATATTGTTTGGATATTTATTATTTTGTATGTTATAAACAATAAGGTCAATTGTTATTTTGAGGATCGGATGTTCTTTGTTAAATATCAATGCCCATTGAGCGAATAAATTAGAATTTTTTTCTGCAGTAATAATTGCCTCGTCGTCATCATTAATTAGATTACTTAAGGGTTGCTCAATTGATGAATCCATATCTAAATAGATGCCTCCGTATTTATATAAAATAAGATATCTCCAAAAATCAACTTTAGCGACAATAATATTTAATTTATTATAACAGTTACTTATTTCTCCTGGAAAATATTCATTTACAAATTCATCAATTTCATCATCTGTGTATATTTTATGTACATACTCTGGGTTCATAGTCTTCATATTATTAATTTTAGTTTCAATCAAAGGGTTTAAAATAGTTGTGTACCAAGATTGATAAATATTTTTTGGTATCATATATATATGAAAATATTTATAAATGGGTTTTGGTCAGGGTTTGTTGAAAATACAGACCCAGTAAAATTTATTTTTTTCCAACAATTATTTGAATTAGCATTTAGTGAAAAAATAGAGGTAGGTGATTTAGATGATAGTGATATTTTATTTGAGAGTGTTTTTTCAGATAAAACATACATAAATTATAAATCTTGGAGATTGACAATATTTTTTAATGGCGAATCCCAACAAAGAATATTAAATTATCACTTCAAAAATAACTTTCATAGAATTTCACAAGTCACAAACTATAATATTATTTTAAGTGGAAAGCATACAAATAAACAAATAAAAACAGTAAACGTGCCTTTATTTATTCCTTATATTTATTCAAATAATTTTTTGAATATTTTAGAGTTGCAAACCGAGAGAATAATCGTGCCACATAAAAAAATATGTGCTGTTATTTCAAACTCAACCTGTGCAAAAAGAAATTATTTTTTGGATAAATTGCAAAAATACGTTCATATTGATTATGCAGGACAATTTAGAAATAATGTAACTAAAATACCTGGTGCATATAACTCAAATGAAATACTAAATTTTTATTCTCAATACAAATTTGTAATTTGTTTAGAAAACACAAAACAAGAGACCTATATAACAGAAAAAATAATAAACGGGTTTTTAGCTAAAACCATACCCATATATTGGGGTTCTGATAAAATATTTGAATACTTCAATAAAGAAAGATTTATTAATATATCAGCATTAACAGAAGATGTAATTAATAATACAATCAATAATATAATGACCATTTTAAATGATGATAATAAATATTTGCAAATGGTAAATCAACCTATATTTATAAATAATACATTACCTAGAAATATTGAAGACATCGCAAATGATATAGTTTATGTAACCCAATAAAATTATTTTTTCCAAACTTCGAAAAAATTGTTTGCAAAATGTCCCCAACCTCCTCCTTCAATATAATCAATATAAAACCCATCGCTTTTTAACACACTGTCAACATAATTTTTATGACTAGGGTCTTCATAATCATTTTCCATAATAATTAATTTAATGTTATTTAATATTTCTGGCATATCTAATAAAATATAATAAAACGCACCTTCACAATCCAATACCAACGTATCAAACTCAATATTATATTTTTGTGTAAGTTCTTCAAAGTTAATAATACTTACATTTTGATATCCATCTAATAAAGTTTCTGAAGCGAAGGTTTTCCAATTCTGCTGTATTAATTTTTGTTTCGATAATGCGGAATTTTCTACGAAAAAATCAAGATTATTCTGTGTTTTATTATGTATTAACTGTTGCGAATATTCTGTATTACTTTCTAGAGTAACTAAAGAGTTTGAATTATTATTGTTCAATATAGATGCAATAATTAAACTATTTCTGCCAATGTTACCTCCAATCTCTAATACTTTTTCATTTCCTGTAAAATACCTAACAACCATCATTTGTTCAGGGTATTCGTCAATAAATGTGCCAAAATCTAACTTAAGTTTTTGTTGAAGTGATGTTAATTTATCAAATAATGTTTGAGAATATTTATTTTTATATTCATTATATTTTTTAACCTGTTCTTCTTTTGATTTATTATATTCCTTAATTTGTTCATTTTTCTTTTGAATATATTTATTAATAAAATGAATTTTTAAATTTCTAATTTGTTGTTGTTTATTTTGACGCGGTTGAATATTTAAAATGGCACCACTGAACATTTTATATTATAGACGATGAAATAAATTATTTATTTTTATACTAGAAAATAAATAATTTACAGACACACTTGAATATTTATGAATATTTTACAATTCTCTTACAAAAACGTTAAACCCTTTATTAACTAATTCCATATGACTATGATGGGTACAAGTACCTATATCTTCACCGCATATAAAGATAACATTGGATTGTTCATAATGTCTTGACACTAAATCCAAGTATGGTGTTCCTCTATGATAACTACCATAAATGACCAAATCATATTTATGATTCATAATATCTTGTTCGATAGTCTTGTCATACTCATCATTATGGGTCGTTCTCTCTAATAAATTAGTATATGTGATACCTTTTCCATATAACGCATTATAATTAAAATTTGATAATTTATATATGTGTGGAATAATAGGATAATCGTGACAATTTTCTTCAAACAATGTTTTAAACCCGTGTAATGTTAAACATCGTAAATAATCGGGACTTGTATCACCAGATAAAAATAAAATTTTATTTGCGGATTCATGTTTAGTTTTGTTTAAAATGTATTCTGCCATTTTACGAGTAGTTAAGTTATTTTGTAAATGTTCTAATAATTTGTTGCTTAATTGCTTACATTCATCAACGGCATCATCTGACATATTATGAATTCCTATATTATTATATTTTGCATATAATAAGTTACCTTCAACCAGTAAGTTTTTTGGTAAAAGATACATTGTATTTGGTGGGCATTGTTTTATGTTAGGAAAAAAAGGTATGCATCCATTTGCAATAATTTCATAATGACGCAAACAATCCCAACCACCTTTTTTTGTTGTAATCGCAAAATACGATTGTTTATATTCGTTATAGTAATCTGTCTCATTATTATAAATATATGTTTGTCGAACTCCAGGAATTAAACTAGAGAGAAGTTTAGTCTTATTAGAAAAACCACCGGATATTTTACATTCTGGTATTGAAAATGTGATTGGAAATAAACGTTCGCTGTTCAACATATTCATATTGTGTTTTTATATAATACACTTATATTTTTATATCAAATAATAACGAATCAATTTGTTATTTTGACATATACTTATTATTTTTATAATAAATCAAAAAATTTTTCTACATATTTTTCTAATGTATATTTTGAAAATGCGTCATATATATTTGTATTTATGATTCGTATGTCATCTCCTGACTTATTCATAAATTCATCTATTTTACTCGTCATATTATTGTAGTCAGAAGTTATAATAGTATTTTTTAACTCTAGTAGATTATTTTCTATTTGAAAATTAACTTTTGGTGTTTCAGTAATTACAAAAACTGAATTAGAATATAGCAAGGCTAATCTAAAATAGTCGAATGATTTATTTGTTTCCTTTGAAAAAATATTTACAAATATTTTACTACGTTCAATTAAGTTAATTATTTCTTTATAGTTATTATTACCAGTAATGATACATACGTTATATTTATTTTTAAGGTTTTCAAAAAAATCGCGACGTCTTTTAGAATAATCGCCCATAAAGACAATATCAATATCTTTACTTTCCCACGATATTTTACCGTTTATTAATAAAGAATTATAGAATGTTTCAATATAATTATTGTGTAATAAAGGTAAGAAGAAATATCTTATATTTTTAAATGAGTTATTATAATAAAATATATTTTTGGAACTATACTCTAGCACATAACATTTATGACAATTATCATTATTTACGAACCTTATAATATTGTGTTGGTCTTGTTTTGAATGATTATAAAAAAAGTCGGCGTGAATAAAGCAAATATTCATATTTTTGTGAATGTTATAACCGTATTTATTTGTATATAAATATAAATCATTTAAAAATAATATAAGCAATACATCTTTGTTGCTTTCGTTTAATAAATCTTTTTCTAAATCGCGTATGTTATGTATCATTTTTGTATCTTCTGATATGTTCTGTTTTAAAATATTACATAATGGATAAATAAACAAGTCAAATGCCAAATATCGTTTCTCACCAATTCTATCATATAAAATCCGAATAATTTTAACCATATAAATAATATAGTAATTATATTATCAAAATAATACAAATAATAACTTGCTATTTTGATATTATTCTAAATAAGAGTTGGATGCATATGGTCCATCCTCCATAAAATTACCTGTTAAGGTATCTCTTGTTTTGTATTTAGGCATAAATTGTAATCCTGCAGGGGTATATCTTTTATTAAATTCAGCCAATGAGTTATTATATCCAACAATCCACGTATTTACTCCAAAATTAGCTTGTAATGGCTTGTTATTTATATTTGAATTATATAGTTTAGATTGTGTTCCTATATCGGTTGTTAGAGTAGAATAAGTAGGCGTTGCATTAATAGTTAATTTACCCGCATCATTATTACCTGGCACATTAGAGGTAGTAATAGATTTTAATGATTTTGGATAAGGATTACAACCATCGCAGTCAATATCTGCAATGCATTGTTGTCCAGAATATGAACACCTTGCAGTTGGACCACAAAAATTTTGACAAGAGTAGGTTGTAGTAAGTGGCAAATCTACATTATGAGTTGTGTCGGGCGTTCCTCTATCTTGATACATTGCGGTTAATGTATCGAAACACTCAGTTATAAACTTATTTTGTAACAGAAAATGAATGTATTTAAATAAATATAAGCCTAAAAATATCGATATTAAAAACAAAAAAATAATAGCTCGATGAGTATATATTTTTTTAGACAACTTCATATATATTATTTTATATTTTTTATATACATCTAATATAAGTAATGTCTTCTATAAGCAATACGCCAGATATTGATGAAAAAAAAGCTGATATGAATAAAAGTGATAAAGATTTTAATATAATTGGTTTTTTAAAATCAGTTGTTATCTCAATAATAACAATTGTTATATATTTTATAATAGCCTCAATTATTTTGTTTAATTGTAAAATAGCGCAGTCTAATATTTTGCCTACAGACTTGAATTGTTTTCCTTATGAAAATAATAAGTCATTTATTGACCCAATACTTACAAACATCTTTGTTCAGAATACAGACCCGCTAAGTTCTGCTAAACTTGAAATACCGCAAAAGATTCAAAGTAAAAATGTAATTCTTGATATGATCCGCGAATTAAAATATAGTCCGCGGATAGGAGGTACTAAAATGTTCCTTTTATCACAGTTAGAAAGTATGTTTCATACAAATTACAATATTTTGAATGTATATTATAATTTATTAAATCAGTTGCCGGAGTTAGCAATTGTAATATTGGGTCCAATATTCACATTTTTTCAAATGTTAGTAAGTCCTGTTATTTGTCTGTTTAGTTTTGCTTATTATTATTTTGTAAATATGAAATGGTTATTTAAGAAAAATACAAGCTCAGGGATATCAAAAATACCTAAATGGGAAGATATTACGTTACTTGAACCATTCAATTATTCATTATCGCTTTTTCTAACATTTGTATTTATCATTATTTTATTTTGCTCATTTTTTACAGTCGTTCCTTTTGTAGAAATATGCATAATGTTCTTTTGCGTATTTTCTATGATAGGATATAAAGGCGTGATACAAAAAGAAAATAAGGGGTTTTCAGAAGTTTCAATTATTGATATTATTAAATATTTTTTTAGTAGTTATAAAGTAACAATTATGGCATTTTTAACTTTGAATATAATATCAAGTGTTTTTTCAAATCTAGGTCAAATATATGGAATAGTATCTATTATTATTGTTTTGCTAATATATTTTAATATATTTAAGATTGACTTATATAAGGCTAATCTTTCTAATAAATTATTCTTAACTCAACTTGTGGAGAATAAACAAGCAACAAAAAGTTGTGATATAGGCAAAATACAAGAAGGTGGAAAACGCCCGAAGAATAGATAAGAATAGATAAGAATAG
>Ga0114963_10003795_pt1 | contig 10346 bp, 11 predicted proteins | sample C_131016_EF_Meta_FD_87019 | JGI IMG/M metagenome (GOLD analysis project Ga0114963, IMG submission 87019) | Freshwater microbial communities from Lake Croche, Canada to study carbon cycling - C_131016_EF_MetaG | ecosystem: Environmental > Aquatic > Freshwater > Lake | place: Lake Croche, Canada...
AAACTTTGGGAGTGTTGACATGATTTGACGACCGGGGGCTTTGCAAATCACAAAAGGGGGGCGCTTCTGGGATTCTTGTGACGGGAGGTGCCCGAATGCATCCGCGACGGTATAGTTTGTTATTCCCAGGTGTTTGAGAATCTTATGAATTTCCTCACCTGGAAACGCACCCTGCCCGCCGACGTGAGCCTTGGCGAGCGTGCCGGCCAGGCTGGCCCCGCCGAGGACATTGGCCGACCGGCCCATCTTCACGGAGACCGAACGAGGACCTGTCTTGAAACACAGATATTGATCTAAAAATTTATAAAAATAAATTCTTTTTGTTTTTATAATATCTCCTCGAAGAGGGCATGGAGCATCCAGGCCGTCATCAAAGTAGGCCTTTTCTTGGTCCGTAAGACCCTTGTAAAACTTTTCCATAGAACGAAACAGGATTTTCTGTCCGGCATCCGACAACAGGAACCCATTTATTATACTGAAGAACCAGCAGGTCCCTCGGCTCTGTATTGCGCCCACTTGGTTGCAACTCATCTAATTATTCTTTTTATTTTTTCTCATAATGTTCTCGGAGGCCTGTATATTCTTCACGTTATTAAAGAGTCGACGCAGGGAGTTTGGGGATAGATGCGGGGCCGTCTTCTGCCGGACCGCCCGGGTCACGCGGGTCTTGCCCTTGGCGACCGCCGAGTTGACCCTGTTAAACGCGCGCTTGCCCGCCACTTCTTTGTTAAAAGAATTTTTATTGTTTACAATTTTTCTGAGATTTGCAGAAAAGTTGCTCCCCATGCGCAGACCATTGCGGTACAGAGTCCGTGCATTATTGAAATTCATGTGCGTGCGGTGCTGCAAGATGACTCGTATAGCGGCAGGGGTCAGATTCGCGTACATATAAGCAGGTGCGGTAAGCCAATTGTTCTGAATTCTCCATTTCGTCGTTTGGGCTGTAACCTTACAGGCAACCTTCACGCTCCGTATGAATGAGTCCTTTGTGTACAAAGCAAAACTAAATTTATATTCTGTTCCGTAGTTTTTGAAAGTACCATGAGACAGAACAGCCGCCAGCTCGCTGGGTCGCCACCACCTGCAGTCGGTCGTCTTCTGATAGTTCGAGTCAAATATGTACCCTTTACCACCTGATATATAGCCAGTTACCACGTGTCCCGATATGTTTGTCCCGCCAGAGATGCTGATGACCGCACCCGCCAAACTGAACACCTCCCCACCGAACCTCACCTTTGGCGCAAGAGTCTTTATATTTATATAATTTCGGTTATATGCATTATTCTTTTCGTCGAGCATTATTAGAAATTGAGTCGCTCTCCCTCCTCCCGACGACCCGCCGCGCGCACTCCAATCAATTGTCATGTATTTTTTAGAAAGCCCCAGACTTTCAAGTATGGCCATAATCTCGAGCTGGGGATGACCACCTGTATTATGGGGCTCTCGGCGCGTGTTTATATTCCATAGGTTTAGGGCCTTGAGAAGCTGCGGACTCGTGCTCGCTCGGTAAGGAACCCCTCTGTTCTGACGATATGCACATATGTACTGGTCTATAAACTTCCAAAAATGGACATCGTATTTTGTTCGCGTCTTGGCGGGGCATGGCGCTCGAACATGAGAAAGAAAATAATTTTTATTTTTTTGTCCAAAAGTTTCAAATACTTCGGTCATGCGATTATATAGTATAACGCGCCCAGCATCGCTCAAGAGGAAGGTGTTGAGTGACGAGTAGAACCAGCAGGTGCCGCCTTTCTGAAGAGGTCCAAGTCTGGCCATTACTAGTAACAATCAAAATTCTCGCCGATGTTTGGGGTGGCGCAGTTGGTGAATCTCTTGGATATCTTTGAAAAGCACTCATTTGCGTGATCTCTTAGGTTGATGAATGAGCGAAGCGCCTCTTCACATTTGCCATCCTCTTGTAGAGTGCGAAACAAATCAATCGTCACGGCTTGATACATGTCCAGGACTTGGCGGATCGCCTCCTTCTTTTCGTTCGCCTTTTCGCGCTGCTGCAACTTTTTCTTGAATATATCCTCCGTAAAATCTTTGAGCATAAACTTGACTCGCAGGTCGCGATTCCCGGCCGCGCGGTCCTCCGCTATATACCGGCCCTGGACGACCCACTGAATGTGCGTGTGAATACGGTGAATGTTCCACAGGTGCTTTTGCGCGACCGTGCGAGTGTCTTGGCTGTACCGAGTTCCGTTCCAGTTGCCCAGAGTCATTCGCATTCGGTCCAAGGGTGGGAGACCGCCACACGGCACGTCTCCAGGCTCGCGCGGGAGCGACCCATTCTGCCGCATCCAGTCGTAATAGTGCGGGTTGTGGACCCTGTTCTCCTCGATACGACCAGTGTTCCAGGAAAAGGCTGTATGACACTGAGTGCACCACATCTGGTCGCAATTTCGGACAACCGTTAGGTCTCCGAGAACAAACCGCTTATTTCCGTCAAGCATCCACCCATAATACGTCCCTGAGCCAACTGCCTCAACCTCTATGGATGTGCGGAGACCATCCTTGTTAGGAGTGGAGTTAACACACTTCTTTCTAGGGAGTATAGTTGGTATTTCGCCAAGGTGCTCACCGGATATGTTGATTTTGTGACTATCTCTATAGTTTTTTGGCTCGCCCCCAAATATTTTTACATTTTTTCGCTCGCATGTTGTTACGGATACGTTGAAGCCTAGAGATCGCGCAAGAAATTCTATCTGCTTAGTTATTGTTGGACATGTCTGGATTATTACGGCTCGTTTTCCGCCATTACTCACGTTACCATCACTATCTATCAGACCCGCAAGGACGGCGAGGCGCGTGGCCCGGTCGTTCACTATGTAATCGGTCGGCACGTGCTTATTTCGAATAAGGTTATATGAGTCAAGCGAATGTTTCAAAGGATTATACTGGGCTCTTTGAGAATTGGCGTCTATATATGGCTTGTTTGCCGTGTCGCAAATTGGGTTAAATTTTTGAGCGCATCCTTTACACTCGGAACTTGCGGAACCCCGCCCAATTGCTTTCCGGCTCTGCGCTCCGTTTCGCCGCCGAATATCAAATTTGTACGGCCCAGAGTGAACAACCTCCGCATTATTAGTTTCTGACCAGTTGAGAATATACTGCAGAATCTCAGGATCATTTGCGGCAAAACTTGTCCCATTATTAATACCATCTCCTATCCATAGGCCCATTATGTAAGGATCAAGTCGCACGTCCTTCTTTGCCCAATCGACTCCTGAACTCTTGAAACCGAGCAGAAATTTCTTTGCCGAATCACCAAGTTTAATATAATCTTCAACAAGGATCTCTATTTCTTCCGGAAAAATAAGAGTCTTGCAAAACTCTTCTGCCTCGATCATATTTTTGAATTTTTTGGTTTTCATGACCTGATCGAACCATCGAACTACATAGTCCGGGCCTATGGTGTAAACCTTGCGGTCGCCGCTAAACTTCAGAACAAGTTTGTGTTTACTATTGACAACGTATTCAACACCCTTATTCTGGCGGACCTTGTACATGGTATCCTGTCCAGTGCAGGTGGCGCGAACCTCTCGAGACTTTCCGTCATCTCCAATCAGCACATCACCCCGTGAGATGTCCTGAGACATTTTTACAGAGCCGTCAAACATTGGAACGGGCGTGTCTCTGGCAAAACACCCGTTAATTTTGAAAATCATGGACGCGCACTTTGGACAATTGCGCGAGTCCTTGGTCAGGAGCTGGGCGGTGGCGATGCTGGCCCGGTCGCACGTGTGGGGCGCGTCACGGTCCGTACCCTTGACCTCGTGACAGTCGGGACAGGCCCAGACCTCACACAGGCCACACTTCCAGGCCGTGCTCAGGAATCCACTGCATCCGTTCGCAGGACAGGCCCGAACAAACTGGCGCTTGTTCTGCTGAGCGAACCGAGTGCCGCCGTTGGTCCATACCTGTTGTGCATATACGTGTTGGCTTGAGTCACACTCCAGCACGCGAATCGCCTTGTATTTCTCAGTCACAAGGCTGTGCCGAAGGATGTCAGCCTCGAGGTCATTTGTCAGACCGTGCTCGACTGCCAACGGACCGAGGGGCAAGGCGTAAATTTCGTGAACTTTTTGTCTGAGAATATCCACCTGTTTGTTTATTTCTAAAATTTTTTTGCCATGATGCCGAACCTTGAGCTCGGCCTCTACATAGGGCTGAGTCTCGGGCATCAGGCTTCGCTCGCGCTCGAACAACAGAGCCTCGCGCCGAGCCTTCAAGTCGCGATTTATAAACTTTAGGGAAAAATTATCATGGAGCGTCTCGCGGGACCATCCCTTGTTACAATTCATACAATGAGGGTCTGACGAATGGCCGAGGATGTACTTCTCGGCACATGTCACACACTGATTGAATGGACACCACGGACACGTCACCTTGGACCGGGTCGACTTGTTAAACTTTTCGGTGCACACGTCACAACTCATCTTATTTTACTTGCGAGGCTTTTCTTTAGAAAAGAGATTCTTGAGCTTCTGCTTGTCCTGGCGCTCACGAGGAGGGCGAGCCTCTGCCAGTCGGGCCTTTTCATCCTCCTCGTCGGCAATGTCTGCCCAGGACACCTTCTTCTCAGACATTTTCTATACCGCCCGGCAGTCGTTTATTTACAGCCTTGATAACCTTCTTGGACTTTACTTTTCCACCGGGCCATATTTTCTCAATTTCTTTTTGTAATTCTTCATCGTGATCCTTGTACCACTTGCGTTTCGCGACAGTTTTTTTAATTTGTTCTTTTGTGCATCCGGCCCGGATAAGTTCAGGTATGGGGATGATGGCTCCATACTTGCGGAATGCCGCCTGAAAAATTTCATAATTTATTTTATTTATGACTGGGGGAGCCGCCTCGGCCACCACCACCTTGGGCCGCGCCCCGTACCACTCTTCACAGCGCCGGGCGTACGCCTCCCTGAGTTCCGGACGCATTCGCGACACGACAAACTTCCAGTCGAGGGGCGGCCGCCAGGCTTCTTGTTTTTTGGGCTTATAGGGCGTGGGACGAAGTAAGAGCGCTAGTTCTGCCTGGGACAACATAGACTAATAGAAACTTGTATCTTTACTACACTTTACTCGCTATCATACTCGCTCTCGTCAGCCTCGGCCGTGGCCTCTGGTTCGGGCTCGTCCATCACAATCTCAAAGTCCTCCTCCTCGGCCAGCGCAGACCCATGGGACTCGCACAGGTCGCAGTCGGCGACCCGGGTCTCGCTCGGCTCGTGCGTGTGGACCGGCTCAACCTTGACCGGCTTGACCGCCTTGACCTTTGGCTCTTTGGCGGGCTTCGCCGGCTTGGGCTCGGTATTCTGCTGGGCCAGGTGGCGCTTGCAGAAGCACTCCCCCTTGAGCGCGCTGAAACTGCAAGGGCCCTTCTTGGCCGTCTGGGCCTGGCACTTGTTGGCCCCCTCGACCGTCACCTTGGCCTTGCGAACCTTGGGGACCTTGATGGCGTCTGAGGCCGCTGTCAGATACTTGGCCTCCAGCTCTTCGAAAGGAATCTTGTAGTCCTCAGAGACCTTGAGCAGGAAGACTCGGTCGCGCTCGCGGACCAGGGCATCGCAGGCGAGAGCGAAAACTGAGGCAGCCATTTTTGTTACTTCGAGGGTCTCTGGCTCAGGGCCCGTGGACACAGAACTCGAGTTCTTCTTGGCCGGGGGAGTCTCAGTCATGCGCTTGATGGTGGCGGTCAGGTGAGCCTCAGAGTCGAAACGGCCAGCCATCAGAAGAGATTTTGTTTTTTGGTGAACTAAGGGCCTGCCGGCGCCTCACCCTTGGTCACTCAACCAAATTTTTGAGGATCCGGTTGGCCGAACGCGCCCGAGCCTCCGCACCCGGCAGGTGTCCTGTTCGAATCTTGTTCAGCAGAGCCCTGGCTTTGAGGGCCGCTGGAATAATATTTTTATAATTCTTTGCGTGTTTGGCAATGACGCGGGACATCTGATTCACGCGGGCAGCATTTTTCTGGCCCTTTTCAATTTTTTTACCAGTCAGGGGATTGCGTTGGCGCACGACCCCCTTGTGTACAAAAGACCCGGACAGGATAGCAAGAGTATCTATGAATTGATACCTGAGTTGCTGGATCGGAACTCCAAACTCGGCCGAAAAGCGCTTGCTTATCCAGGTTTTGGACGCCCCGGGATACAGGGCCAGCGCGGCGTCGGCCAAATCCACGACATTCTTTCCGACGACAATTTGCCAATTGTGAACGAGGTAGGTTCGGCGCTTGGTCGCAGGGACCTGCAGACGGGGTGCGATGGTCCCTTGGCCGAGGCGGTTCAGGCGAAAAGTGGCCCGGGCCCCCTTATAGTTGCGGTTGATGAATGCCACAAATCCAGAGACGTGCGCGAGCATAAACTTGCGCATGGCCTCAGCCTTGCGCTTGAGGGCCCCCATGGTCCTGATAGGCTCCGAGACGGCAAAACTCATGTCAAAGTCTGTGGTCTTTCTAATCTCCTTCGGGACCCGGCGTTTGAGCCCGCGGAGGAGGAGGTTGACAGCCTGCCCACCCGTACAAAAAACTAAAAACTCTTTTGAAGTTTTTAGAAGACCACGGTGACGCTTTGAATATTCAAGAAAAAGTCTAGAAATTGTTTGTGGAAAAAGAAGGACCCGACGTGAGGCGACGGGCAGGCGGTCATGGGCCCGCTCAATTTTCTGGTACGCATTGGTCAACATGATTTCTGAATTAAAATGGCCCTCGTGAAAGACGGACCGCTTGTTGGCAGCGTAGTATCCGTCATACCCGTGCTTGATCAGAAATTCTCTGGAAAAATACATGTCGAGAATCCGGTTCAGTTCGGTCCAGGATGCCCGCTCGCCCCGCCGGCCCTTTTGAACCTTGGGTAGGTTCTCTGTCCCGACGTGCTTGGCCAGCTTGCGGACCTGTGCGCTCAGGGTCGTGTTCGTGCCGAACGCAAGCTGGAGCCGCCGCTCGGTCCGAAAGTCGAGATCCGGGCCTCGTAGGAGCACGCGGATATTATCATGGGTCATGTTGAAGAGCCTGAGCGTCTTTTTGACTCGGTAGCTGCAGACCTGCCCGTATTGCCGAGCCTGCTCCGGGCGGTCAGTGAGGTAAAACGCGCGGAGATCCTTGAGGAGCACGTCGCAACTCACGGGGAGGCCCTTGTAGAGGACCGTCCCTGAGGGCACTATCGTCTCGGAGAACGACATCTACTCTATTTAGAGATTAAAAATACATTTTTGATATGAAGGTTATAGTCAGTCTCACGAGCACTCCTCCGAGGTTTCCGCACCTGGGTCCCATTCTCAAGAGTCTCTGTGACCAGACATGTCATGAGGTCTGGCTTAACGTGCCCCGCAAGTACAACCGGTGGCCCGACTGGGACGGCAAAATCCCTAAAGATCTCCATTTAATCAGCCCAAAAATTCGAATAAATACAGAGTGTGAGGATTTTGGCCCTGCGACAAAATTTATCGGACCGGCCCTCAATCTCTTTCCCGAAGACCTCATAGTGTATCTTGATGATGATACATTATATGATGCCCGACTCGTCACAAACCTGCTCAAGTGGCACCGGACGGACCCAGAGAGCGCATGGGGTCTCTCTGGATTCACGTTTGAACACTATTTCAGGGGTCATTATCCTCGTCAGCACGGACAGCCTATAGACGTGCTCGAGGGGTACGGATCCGTCATTGTCAAGGCCGAGTGGATCCATAGAGTCTTGCCAGAGTTTCGCGAGTTGCTGGAATTTACATGGCACGACGATATGATACTGTGCAATCTTCTGGAAAAGGAGGGTATTCGGCGCCGGACAGTATTTACTCAAGAATGCAATGTTGGTCAAATACAGCAGTTTCATTACGGGTTTGAGCCGGATGCGCTTCATCACGTAGCCGGAGGCTCTCACTCTGAAAACAATAAAAATATTTTAAAAGTTTTTGAAGATAAGGGTAAGATGTATTACAAATACAAATGCTCATAGACACTTTCATGTTTTATAACGAGCTAGACATACTAGAACTTCGGCTGACCCTTCTTGACGAGTACGTTGATCGGTTCGTGTTGGTCGAGTCGGAGGTGAATCACGTGGGTGGGCCCAAGGAGTGCTTTTTTTACCAAAATAGGGCTCGATTTACAAAATGGCTCGACAAGATTGAGCACGTGATTGTGACGGCCGAAGAGGCCCCCAAAGACCAGAATCCGTGGTCTCGCGAAAAGCACCAACGCGAGTGTATACTTCGAGGTCTTGAAGGTGTGCCAGATCAATCAATTGTTATGGTGAGTGATCTAGACGAGATCCCGGACTTGACCAAGGTGCCGTTCGAAAAACTTCCGCATGTGGTCACCTCTGTGCACATGTGGATGTTTGAGTATTCGCTCAAGTTTTTGTTTACGGGCGAGCCATGGTTCGGCACGGTCCTGACCAATTGTGAACTCTTCAAGCGGGTAGGTCCGAATTACCTTCGGGATAACCGCTGGAAGTTTCCATGTTTCAAAGAGTCCGGCTGGCACTTGTCCAGCTTTGGCACTCCTATGCATGTATGGAACAAGATGCAGACATATGCACATGGCAAGGATGCACATCACGCAACGCAGACCCCGGAACTTTTTGCCGAGTGGATCGAGGCCGGTCTTCATACAGATGGCAAGACGGAACTCATTCCCCGGCCAGAGTGGGTGCCTCTACCAGGACCTCCCGAAGTTCTACAGCGACTTGGTCTCTTGTAAGACCCATCAAGAGACCCTTGCGCCTCAAAAGATCCCGAATCTCTTCCATGTCGAGCCATCTAAGAACTTTTCTTTTTTGTTTTAAATTATTTAGAGGATTTCTGTTGTCGAGTCGGGCCTGACACACGGGCCAGGCCACCTCCCTGAGTTCTCTGAGTTCGTTCTCGACGTCGCCCAGGCGCTTGAGAACATGTCTCTGGAACTCATCCATTTTACATGTAGCACCCGACATCTTTAGCCTCGCACTCATAGTTGACGCAGATGGCCGCTCCGAGCGCCAGGAGAATTCCGAGCCACTGGACCCAGTGATTAAACTTTTCACCAAAAACAAAATAGGCGACGATGGCTCCTCCTATGACGATCATCGCCTCCCACATGACACAGGTCCACATCATACTCTTTCCGGTAAAGCTTCGTATCAGAAAGAATATAACGCCCAGATAGGCCAGGAGACCCATACTCAAATGGTACTTGTTCCGGTTTTCACTGAACCACTTGAGGTGAGTATTACCGAACAACTCTGACAGGGTCATCATGAAAACATTAAAGACTGTCATCTATTCTTGCTAGGCATAAAAAACTGAGTATCTGTTTTATGAATGAGAGCTGCACTCGTTACCGGTGTCACTGGTCAGGACGGCTCGTACCTTTCAGAACTCCTCCTGGAGAAGGGCTATACGGTCTATGGGTTGTGCCGCTATTGTTCTGAACGCAAGAAGGGGCGCCTCGCGGGCGTTCTTGCCGACCCAGAGTTTCACCTCGTGGAGGGCGACCTGACCGATACGGCCCGCCTGAACGCCATCATCAACTCTTTCGAGCAATACGATTCTCTCGAGATCTACAATCTTGGAGCCCAGTCCCACGTCAAGGTCTCGTTCGACCAGCCAGAGTACACGGCCAACGTGGATGCTCTCGGGACCCTGCGCCTCCTGGAAGCCATCCGCAATTGCGGCTTCAGTTCAAAGGTGCGATTTTATCAGGCCGGGACGTCTGAGATGTATGGAGCGAGCCCGCCGCCCCAGCACGAGACGACCCCTTTTCATCCGCGGAGTCCGTACGGAGTCGCCAAACTCTATGGGTACTGGATCGTCAAGAATTACCGCGAGTCCTACGGGCTTTACGCATGTACAGGAATTCTATTCAATCACGAGTCTGAGCGCCGAGGCGAGGAGTTTGTGACGCGCAAGGTGACCCTGGGTCTCGCGGAGTACATCAGGTCTGGAAAGGTGCTCGAACTTGGGAATTTGGATTCGAGACGCGATTGGGGGCACGCCCAGGACTATGTGGAGGCGATGTGGCTCATGCTCCAGCGAGACTTTCCTGACGATTTCACTGTAGGAACGGGCGAGACGCACTCTATCCGAGAGTTTGTGGAGACGGCGGCCCGAACGGCCGGCCTGAACCTCTCGTGGTCCGGAACGGGCCCAGAGGAAGAGGGCCGCAATCAGGCCGGAAATGTCGTCATTCGCGTAAATCCAGAATTTTATCGTCCGGCCGAGGTTGATAATCTGCAGGCGTATCCTGCGCGCGCGCGCCTCATTCTCGGATGGTCCCCAAAAATTACTAATGAAAAACTAGTGAAGCGAATGAAGAGGAACGACCTAAAGCAAAGCACTTAGAAATGATCAAGATAACATGGCACTGT